>OIWQ01001324.1_pt1 | contig 30046 bp, 26 predicted proteins | sample 1587571 | NCBI WGS metagenome assembly OIWQ01 (sample SAMEA3888910, study PRJEB22519) | human gut metagenome | biome: human gut; feature: human-associated habitat; material: faeces | place: Denmark | collected 2010 | reverse complement strand
AAAAATCAATTTATCAAAAGGAGACAGAACTATGACATTATATGATGAACTCGTAGCCCGCGGATTAATCGCACAGGTTACAGATGAAGAAGAAATCAAAGAATTAATTAACAATGGAAAAGCTACATTTTATATCGGTTTCGACCCTACGGCAGACAGCCTTCATGTCGGACATTTTATGGCACTCTGCTTGATGAAACGTCTTCAGATGGCAGGAAATAAGCCAATCGCTTTAATCGGCGGTGGAACTGCTATGATTGGTGACCCATCTGGACGTACCGATATGCGTCAGATGATGACACCGGAAACCATTCAGCACAACTGCGACTGTTTCAAAGAGCAGATGAGCAAATTTATCGACTTTTCTGATGGAAAAGCACTGATGGTCAACAATGCAGACTGGCTGATGGATTTAAACTATATTGATGTATTACGCGAGGTTGGTGCTCATTTTTCCGTTAACCGCATGCTGACGGCTGAGTGCTATAAGCAGCGTATGGAAAAAGGATTGAGCTTCTTAGAATTCAACTACATGATCATGCAGAGCTACGATTTTTACGCATTATACCAGAAATATGGCTGCAACATGCAGTTCGGCGGTGATGACCAGTGGAGCAACATGCTTGGCGGTACGGAGCTGATTCGCCGTAAACTCGGCAAAGATGCTTACGCAATGACCATTACCCTGCTGCTCAATTCCGAGGGCAAAAAAATGGGAAAAACCCAGAGCGGTGCCGTATGGCTTGACCCGAATAAGACCTCTCCATTCGATTTCTACCAGTATTGGAGAAATGTTGCTGATGCAGATGTTTTAAAATGTATCCGTATGCTGACCTTCCTCCCATTAGAAGAGATCGACAAAATGGATAGCTGGGAAGGAAGCCAGTTAAATCAGGCAAAAGAAATCTTAGCATTTGAACTGACCAAATTAGTTCACGGCGAAGAAGAAGCGAAAAAAGCACAGGAAAGCTCCCGCGCACTCTTTTCCGGTGGCGGAAATGCAGAAAATATGCCAACCGTCGTATTAAAGGAATCCGACCTGCGTGACGGTTCTATCGATATTTTAGGCGTGCTGGTTGCAACCGGATTATGTGCATCCCGCTCTGAAGCCCGCAGAAATACGGAGCAGGGCGGCGTATCTGTCGATGGTGAAAAGGTACAGGATATCCACACTTCCTACACCCCTGGGGACTTTGCAGAAGGTAAAGTTGTAAAGCGTGGAAAGAAAAAATTCTGCAAAGTTACCTTTGAATCCTAAATTTTGTTAAAAAAATAACAATTACCTATTGACAAATAATTAACAATCTGTAAAATAGAATATAAGAAATGTATTTTTTCAAGTACAATCTTGCACAAAATGAAATACAAATTATAAGGACAGGGGGTCTTTACCATGACAGAGAAAAGAGATGATTTATACTTACCTTCAAGAGAATTTGTTGAACAGGCTCACATTCAAAGCCGTGCAGAGTACGAAAGAATGTGGAAACAATCAATTGAAGACCCGGATACATTCTGGGGGTACATCGCAAAAGATTTCCACTGGTTCAAACCTTGGACACAGGTTTACCGTGGCGAACCGGAGATCGGAGATAACGAATGGTTCGTAGGTGGAAAAACAAACATTTGTTATAACTGTCTGGATGCACAGATTGAAAAAGGAAGAGGCGATAAAGTTGCACTTCTGTTTCAGGGTGAACCGGAAGCAGACTGCAAGAGATTTACTTACAATGAGCTTTTAAAGCATGTGTGCCGTTTTGCAAACGCTCTGAAAAAGAACGGTGTAAAGAAAGGTGACCGCATCGTATTATATCTTCCGATGATCTGGCAGCTCCCGGTCGTTATGCTGGCATGTGCAAGAATCGGAGCCGTTCATACCGTTGTATTCGGTGGTTTCTCCGCTGAAGCATTAGCAGACCGTATGTTAGCATGCGGTGCTAAGAAGATGGTTACTACCAACGGCTACTGGCGCTCAGGACAAAAGATTAATGCAAAGGCAAATGCAGATAAAGCTTGTATGTTATGTGCAAATGCCGGTCTTACCATTGACGATGTATTCGTTGTGGACCGCATGGTAGACTTTGAAGTTCCTTATATTACCTATAGAGACACTGCTCTTTCTAAAGAGCTGATGCTGGATGAAATTTCTGATTACTGTCCGGCAGAAAAAATGGATGCCGAAGATCCTCTCTTCATTATGTATACCTCCGGTTCCACCGGAAGTCCAAAGGGAACCCTCCATACCACCGCAGGCTACATGGTTTATACTTATACAACTTTCAAGTATATCTTTGACTATAAGGAAGATGATATTTTCTTCTGTACCGCAGATATCGGCTGGATTACCGGACATTCCTACATTGTATATGGTCCGCTTTTAAATGGAGCAACCACTGTGATGTATGAATCTGTTCCGACTTATCCGGAACCTGACCGTTTCTGGCATATTATTGATAAATTTAAAGTTACTATTTTCTATACAGCACCTACTGTAATCCGTGCTTTGATGAATCAGGACATTCAGTGGATTGAAAAACATGATCTCTCCACTCTGCGTCTTTTAGGTTCCGTAGGTGAGCCAATCAATCCGGAGGCATGGCATTTGTACAGCCACTACGTTGGACACGACCGTTGTCCTATCGTTGATACCTGGTGGCAGACAGAGGCAGGAGGTGTTTTAATTTCCACCATTCCGGGAGCTTTTGGTTCTAAGCCGGGAAGTGCGGCACTTCCGTTCTTCGGTGTAAAACCGGTAGTTCTCCGCAGCAGAACCTCAGGAGATGAACCTGCCGTAGAAGCAGATGTCAATGAAAAAGGCGAACTTTGCTTAGCATCCGCATGGCCGGGAATCATGCGTACACTTTACGGTGAGCCGGAACGCCATCAGAATGGATATTATACACAACAGCCGGGATACTTCTTTACCGGTGACGGTGCATACAAAGATGAAGATGGATATTTCTGGATTACCGGACGTATTGATGACGTTGTAAACATCTCCGGTCACCGTCTTGGTACCGTAGAGATTGAAGATGCCTTACTTTCCCATCCGGCAATTGTGGAAGCCGCTGTTGTTGGTTATCCGCATAAAGTAAAAGGTGAAGATTTATACGCATTTGTTATTTTAGATAAAAATTCTAAAGAAAGCGAAGAGGATATCCGCAAGGAATTAAAAGCGGTTGTCCGTTCCGATATCGGACCTATCGCAGTTCCGGGCAAGATTCAGTTTGTAAGAGAAATGCCTAAGAACCGCTCCGGCAAAGTTGTACGCCGTATTCTTCGTAAAATCGCATCAAATGAAATTGATGAAATCGGTGATTCCATGATCAACATCCTTACTGAACCGGGTGTTGTAGATGAGATTGCCCAGAACAGAATCGGAGATAAGTAATAATTTGATACCATACATACTTGAAGCTGCATACGATTGCTCGTGTGCAGCTTCTTCTCCGTTCTAAGGAACGTCTGTTATGTCAGTTGTGTTGTTTTTGGCAGGACTGCCTTATCCTTTGACTTTTTATGAAAAAGTTTCTTAGACTTATGATGCTGACGAATGGCTTCATCCAGTCTGCGATACCGCTCCTCCGCCTGCTCTTCCTGCTCTCTTGCTAAGTAATTCATTTCTTTTAGGACGCGTTCTCCTACCTGCTCTCCCACTGCAAGTCCCAGTGCCTGATTGTTCTCCTCAATTGCTCTTTTTACAATTCCTGTCATCAGATTCTGAAACTGTTCCATCTTTTCATCTGCCCCGATTTTACTGCTCTGTGCACGCTGCTTTGTGATCTGCGTGACCTGTGCCATCTGAGGCTGTGCTGTTGCCGCCGGAACCTGTGGTTTTTCCTTTGCCTTCGCTTTTTCCTTCGGTTGAGGTTCTGTCTCTAAAAGCGGCTGCTCTTCGTGTAAGAGCATTTTAATTGCCTTTAGCTGGTAACCTTTTTCCTTTAAGTCTTTTATCTTTTGAAATTGCTCAATGTTCTCTTTGGTATAATACCGGTGTCCCTGTTCATTTCTTGGGACGCTTAAATCCAGTTCTTCTTCCCAGTAACGTAACGCATGTGATTCTACATCCATCATCTGTGCAGCATCCGAAATTGTGTAACGTACTTTTTCCAAACTCTCTATACCTCCTATGCAATTTTCCTAAGATATCAGTATGTGTCCCGGCTTGTCCGATGGAATGTGCAGTGCATATCCAATATCTTATTCTATTATATCAGAGCATAGAACGTTTACAAGAATTTTTCATCGTGAAAATATGACAGAAAAAAACAGATACAGGCGGTTTTCCGTCTGCATCTGCATCGTTCGTCTTTTTCTACTGTTTTTCCATGTTTGCAAATTTGGTGTATTGCGGCAGCCATACGAGATTTACGGTTCCGATCGGGCCGTTTCTCTGCTTTGCGATATTGATCTCTGCAATTCCCTTCATGTCGCTGTCCTTGTTATAATAGTCATCACGATAGATGAACATTACCACATCGGCATCCTGCTCGATCGCTCCTGACTCACGCAGATCCGAAAGCATCGGACGGTGCTCCGGTCTCTGTTCTACGGCACGGCTGAGCTGTGACAGTGCGATCACCGGAACATTCAGCTCTCTTGCAAGTGATTTTAAGGAACGTGAAATATCGGATATTTCCTGCTGTCTGGAATCGGAACCCCTGCCGGAACCGGACATCAACTGTAAGTAGTCGATGATAATCAGTTTCAGATCATGTTCTAATTTATATTTTCTGCACTTGCTGCGAAGCTCCGATATGGAAATTCCGGGCGTATCGTCTATGATCAACTTGGATTTTCCTATCGTTCCCGCTCCTTCGATCAGTTTCTCCCAGTCGGAGTCCGCTAAATTTCCGGAACGGAGCAGCTGTGCATCCACATGCGATTCTAAGGCAAAGAGACGGTTTACTAACTGCTCTTTTGACATCTCAAGACTAAAGATCGCGGTACACTCATCTTCGTGAAAAGCAACATACTGTGCAATATTTAGGACAAATGCCGTTTTTCCCATGGAAGGTCTTGCTGCGACTAAGATCAGGTCTGACGGCTGCAGTCCCGACATCTTATAATCTAAATCGATAAAGCCTGTCGGGATTCCGGTCACATTTCCCTTCGTCTTTGCCGCTAACTGAATCTTTTCTAAGGCATTTAATACAACATCTTTGATCGGAACATAGTCTCCGCCACCCTGATTCTGTAGGAGTGTAAAAATGCTCTTTTCCGTATCAGCAAGGATGTCCTCCACCGGGTCTTTTTGTGCATATGCTGCATTTTCGATACCTTCGGTCGTGCGGATCAGTTCCCGTAAGAGTGCCTTTTCTTTTACGATATTTGCATAATATTTGATATTTGCAGAAGTTGGTACTGATGCCACGATGTTTCCCACATACTCTAAACTGCTGACTTCCGGCGGTACATTTTTCTCCTTTAAACGGTTCTGCAGAGTAACTAAATCTACCGGCTGTCCGTCATTAAACAGCTCTAACATCGCTTCAAAGAGTATCCCATACTGCTTGTGGTAAAAATCTTCTGTTGTTAAAATCTCGGATGCCGCCATGACTGCTTCTCTGTCCATGATCATGGAACCGATGACAGACTGTTCTGCCTCTAGGCTGTTTGGCATTACCCGCTTGATTACGGATTCTTCCATCAGAATTCTCCTCTTTTACTCTTCCGTTACTTTTACACGCAGTGTTCCTGTTACCTTCGTATGAAGTCTGATCGGTACATCATGGTAACCTAAGGAACGTATCGGCTCTTCTAACTGCATTTTTTTCTTATCCAGAGCAAAACCAATCTGCTCTTTTGCTGCGGCCGCAATCTCTTTGGTGGATACGGAACCAAAGATTTTTCCACCCTCTCCGGTCTTAATCTTTACTTCTACTACTTTGCCTTCAAGGTCTTTTGCAAGCTCCTGTGCTTTTTCTAAGTTCTCCTGTGCCACTTTATCTGCATGCTGATTCTGTAATTTGAGATCATTCAGATTCTTTGCGGTTGCCTCTACTCCTAATTTTTTCGGAAGAATCATGTTCCGTGCATAACCCGCACTGACTTCTACGACATCTCCTTTTTTTCCTAATGTTTTTACATCCTGTAATAAAATAATCTTCATTATTCAATGTCTCCTTCCTCTAACATTTCGTCTAATGTATTCTGTATCTTCTGTTTTGCCTCCTCCACAGTGCAATCGGTAAGCTGTGCTCCGGCAACATTCAGATGTCCGCCGCCGCCAAGCCGCTCCATGATCAACTGCACGTTGATCTCATCTATGGAACGGGAACTTACATAAATCTTGCCCTGATAAGGTGTCAATACAAAGGATGCTTTGATCCCGATAATGTTTAACAGCTCATTTGCTGCCTGCGCTCCGACAATGGTCGGACTTTCTATCTTATCTGCCGGACATACGGAAATTGCAAACTGTCCTCTGTAAACTTCCGCATGACGGACTGCTTCTGCCCTTGCTTTGTAGGCATCCATATCGTTTCTGAGCATTTTGCGTACGCGGGTTACTTCCGCACCACAACGTCTTAAATATGCTGCTGCCTCAAAAGTACGCACACCTGTCTTTGTCATGAAGTTGTTGGTATCAATGAGGATTCCTGCATAGATGCAGTCTGCCTCACTTGGCTCTAACTTGATATTTTCCGTAAAATACTGCAATACCTCTGCGATCATCTCACAGGTAGAGGACGCATACGGTTCAATATAGGATAAGATCGGATTTTCTACCACATCACTGGTCTGTCTGTGATGGTCAAACACTACGATCGACTTTGTCTTTGTCAAAAGTTCCGGACATTCCGTGTAATTCGGACGGTTTGTATCCACGACCATAACGAGCGTCCGGCTGTCTACCTTATGTAATGCCATTTCACTGGTAATACATAAGTCTTCCGGATAACCGTTTTCTTTCGTAAAACACTCCTTGATCGGACGTAAGGAAGAGGTAATCTCATCTATGACAATATGTGCCGGCTTTCCAAGAACTCTTGCTGCACAATAGATTCCGACTGCTGCTCCAAAGGAATCGACATCGGCTATACGGTGTCCCATGATCAGGACACGTTCCCTGCCCTCGATCAGCTCCCGGAGCGCTTCTGCCTTTACTCTGGCTTTTACTCTGGTGTTCTTCTCTACCTTCTGGGATTTTCCACCATAGTAGGTGATCTGGTCACGCTCTTTGATGACCACCTGATCGCCGCCTCGTCCGAGTGCAAGGTCGATCGCCGCTCTTGCATACTCCGCATTCTGGTTATAGGTTCCCGCGTTGTATCCGATTCCGATACTGAGCGTTACCGCCATTTCGTTTCCTACTTTGACCGTCTTAACATCTTCGATCAGGCTGAACTTATCTTTTTCTAATTCCTCTAAATATTTGTGCTGGAATACCACAAAGTATTTATCTTTTTCTATCTTTCGCACCAATGCATCTGCAGGTGAAAAATATTTGTTGATCTTCCGGTCTATCAATGCGATCAATAGTGAACGTTTGACATCCTCTATACTGTCTAAAACCTCGTCATAGTTGTCAATATAGACTAAGGATGCTACTAACTTCTGCTCCTCATTTTCCCGGATATACTGCTGCAGCTTTGTCTCATCAAAAATATAGAGTGCTGTCAAAAAATCCTCGCTCTGCTCTAATGAGACGATCGCACTCTCCGGTGCCATGCTGTCAAAATAAATCTTTTTTAAATGGATGCGGAAATTCTTCTCATCCATGGTCACATAGACATCCTGCACGTCATCCTCTTTCTGGATCAGTTCTTTTGTCAGTGCCGGAAAGATTCCGTTGATGGTCTTGTGATAGGTCTTGTCTTTTCCTGTTACCTCGCTGAAGTTCTGATTGAGCCACAGGATCTTGCCGTCATGGTCTAAAAGTGCGTAGGGAATCTCAAATTCCTCTAACAGCTTTTTCTGCGCGCTGCCGTACTGTGTCGCAAAACTGATCAGCTCATTGACAAGCACCGGCTTGTTATAATTATAGGACAGGCACACAACGATGAAATATATCACGGTAAATACTGTAACCACGCAACCGGATTTTGTATTGATCATATACACCGGTACGTTGAATACAGCTAATAATATCGTCAATATCATCGGCCAGTACATATAGTTCCGCAGACGGCCTTTTAATTTAATATTACGTTTCATAATGTCTCCTTTGTGATGTCATACCACTCCTTATAGGTGGGTACAATCTATATAAGTATAGCATTAAAACCCCTATATTTAAAGCATTTTTTGCATCTTGGGACAAGCAAAACCCCCGCACCACAACGGATTGGGTGCGAGGGTTTTTAGAATACTAAATGTTGTTTTTATTTTTTCAATTAGTCTGTTACATATGGCATTAATGCAACGTGACGGGCTCTCTTGATTGCTACTGTAAGAGCTCTCTGATGTTTTGCACAGTTTCCTGTGATTCTTCTCGGAAGAATTTTTCCTCTTTCAGAAACATATTTCTTTAATTTTGCTACATCCTTGTAATTGATCTCGTTATTTTCTTTTCCACAGAATACGCAGACTTTTTTTCTTCTGCGAGCCGGACCTCTTCTCTTAAATCCGCCTTCCGGTCTGCTTCCCTTTTCGTAAGCCATGATGATTCTCCTTTCCTAATTGAACGGCAGCTCCTCATCAATACCATCCGGGATATTCATAAATCCGTCTCCTGCCGGAGCGCTCGGCGCCGGACTCGGTGCAGACTGCTGATACATACCTCTGTTGGCTTCGCTCTCTGCTCTGCTCTCTGCGAACTCCTGCTCTTCCACGATCACTTCTGTTGTGTATACTTTCATACCGTCTTTATTCGTGTAGCTTCCTGTCTGAATACGACCGGAAACAGAAACCCGCATGCCCTGACGAAAATATTTTTCCGCAAACTCTGCCGAGCGGCCGAATACAACGCACGGAATAAAATCCGCTGTCGGTTCGCCGTCTCTTTTAAATCTACGGTCAACGGCAACTGTATATCTTGCAACTGCCGTTGTATTATCTCCCTGTGAATATCTGACTTCAGGATCTCTAGTCAACCGTCCCACTAAAACTGCCTTATTCATATATACCTCTTTCCGCTTATGCTTCCTGTTTCACGCATAAATATCTGAGTACGTTGTCCATGATGCGGATACGCTGCTCCACTTCTCCCGGAACTGTACTTTCAGCTTCGAAGTGTACGAAGTAGTAAAATCCTTCTGTCATTTTCTGGATTTCATAAGCGAATCTTCTTTTGCCCCACTCATCCACGTCTGTTACGTTACCGCCGAAACGTGTGATAAGAGCTTTCACTTTCTCGATTACGTTCGCTCTTGCTTCGTCTTCGAGTTTTGCGCTCACAACAACAGCTAATTCATACTTATTCATGTTCTTATACCTCCTTATGGTCTCTGGCTCCTGTTTTCATTACAGGAACAAGGAATTATGATACATATCGGTTTCAATCCGACAGTATGTCACAATTATTGATGATACCATAAGTCTTTTTTAGTTTCAAGTCCTTTTTACGATTTGTCTCGTGTTTTTTTCGACTAATTTGCGGGCAACCATGATCTGATGTCCGCAGCCTACGCACTTCAATCTGAAATCAGCTCCGACCCGAAGCACTTCCCACTCCTTGCTCCCGCACGGATGAGGCTTCTTCATCGTAATGATATCGCCTATATCAAATCTGTCTGCCATATAATTTCCTTTCTTCGTCATCAATCTACCGCAGTCAGAACTCCCTGTACAAGAAAACGTTCGTCATCGCGGACATTTGTACACGTTGACAGACTGACAATCTGCGACTGCGCCGTCAATTCCACGTCTTCTACCTTATAATTCGAGGATTCCTCGCAAAGCTTCAAATACGCCTCATAATCCGCATCCGTAGCATAATCAAGCTTATAATTATCCGCCGTATCTTTCACAACTCCAGCTGAGAACACCTTATATGTTCTAACCTTTCCATCCGGTGTATATATGTAGAAGTTTGGATGCTTCTTACAGAAAGATTCATTTTCGTATTTAAGAAGCTCCGAAAACATTTCTCCTCCGACGTTAAGATGATGACCGTAGATAAACGTGTTTTTGTCTGAAAAATCATTACTGTTTCTCATATCTACAAAAATCGCACCAAGCTTATTGTCATTTGCCGTAAACGTCTTTGTCAGATACTCATTATTATCCGCGCTCTTTACAACGGGATAATTGATCACCGCCGGCTCATCAAAGCGAATCCATGCAACCGTGTCTTCGTTTTCTTTCAGCAAAGCGTCAAAATCAACAGTAAAACCTTTCCCTTCTTCATCCGCCGTAATGGCAATGTTTTTAATCTTATCGTACTCTTCCCCGCCGGAGTAATACGGAATCAGCATCGTGATAAGCTGATACAACGAAAAAATAAACACGCACGCCGCTATAATAAGCACTCCTCCGGAAGCAAAATTAAATGCTGCCCGTTTTTGTTTCTTTTTCTTTTTTGACATCGCCTTTGATTTTCCGTTCGGATGACCGCCTTGCTTTCTGACAATTCCATCTGCCGATCTGACCGGCTTCTGTTCTGCAGGATTTCCCTGAGCCTTTCCCGCCGCTCTTCTTAAGGACGGATCTGCCGGCGTTCCCGCTTTCCCCGCTGTTCTTCTTGCGGACGGATCTGTCGGCGTTCCCGCTTTCCCTGACGTTCTTCTTGCGGACGGATCTGTCGGCACTCCCGCTTTCCCTGCCGTTCTTCTTGCGGACGGATCTGTCGGTGTTCCCGTTTTCCCCGCTGCTCTTCTTGCGGACGGATCTGTCGGCGTTCCCGCTTTCCCTGACGCTCTTCTTAAGGACGGATCTGTCGGCGCTCCCGCTGCATCCCGCGTTCTTCCTGTTTCAGAATGTTCCTTTCGCAGACTTCCTTGCGCACGCCCTGCCTGTTCAGACGGTTTCCTCACACTTCCCGACTCTCGTCTCATCGGAGTAACCGTTCCGCCCGGCGTTGTTCTTCTGGTCGGATCGCCGCTTTCCGATGTTCTTCGTACAGATGCCGAACTGCTTTTTCCTGACGGTCTTCCTGCTGAGGCGGGAGCGCCGTTTCCCGACGGTCTTCTTCCCAGACCTTCATTTGCCCGCGCGCTTCCCTCAGCATTCCCTTCTCTTCGCACCGTACGTTTTCGCGCGTTTTGATCCATTGTATTTCTTTCATTTCTGTCCATAGGTAATTTCCTCTCCTAAAATCCCAAAACATCGTCTACAAGAATTATTTTAAACCGCTTCGGAATTCTGCTGAATCTTGTGACCAAGACCTGACAGCAGATGCAGTCTGAACTCTTGCAGTCAAAACAGCTTCCGTTTTTTACGCATGGAGTCTCAAGTCCGAATCTCTGTGAATTGATCGGCGCAGCTTCGTTTCTCGCCCTTTGCACCGCATCTTCTTCTGACTTCACCACTTTATTCATTCCTACGATAAGCAGTACGTTTTTCGGTCCGAACGCATATGCCGCCACACGGTTCGCATTTCCGTCAATATTAACAAATACTCCGTTCTCACTCATAGCATTGACACTTCCGAGGTACCAGTCGCATGTAAACGCTTTCAATGCAATCTCCTGACGTTCTTCGGGTGTCGCCGCCTGATCCCTGTCATAAAACTCATAATTTCCCGCATTGATCGCATCAAGAAGTCCCGATTCCCGAACCGACATCGAGCCGCCCATTGTAACCGAGCTTCCCTCCTCCATCAGCTCCAGCGCTTTTTGAACAGCTTCTTCTTTCGTTGATGCATAATAAGCTTCCATATTTCTTGATTCAAGAGCTTTCACAACACGTTTGCCAAGCGCTTCATTTCTCATCCGTCTTACATCCATAAGAAATACTTCCTTTCTTTTATTTTATATTTACAGCAACAAGCGTAGTGTTCCCGCCAGAACTTCCACCTGCCGGAAAATCTGTCTTTCTGTCACACTCTCTGCAGCCGGATCAGGTATGTCTTTTTACCGTTTCCCGAAGCACATATTTTTTATCGCTGTACCTGTCGGCAATATAACTGTTTGCTTTCTTTTCCGTCTCGTCTTTCAGCGGCTCAAGCTTCACTTCTTCACCGTATTTTCTTTGAAGCGCTTTTTCAAGAAGATAATCACATACCTGCGGATTTTTCGGAAGAAGAGGTCCGTGCAAATATGTTGCGATCACATTTTTATATATAACGCCTTCATAACCTGATTTTCCTGTATTTCCCAAGCCGTAAAACACTTTCCCGAACGGAGTGTGATCACCGATATATGTCCTTCCTCCATGATTTTCAAATCCGACTACAGGCTGTTCAAAAAGCGGACTGTTCAACACGATATTTCTGATCAGTCTCTCCGGCTGCCATTCTGTCGTTATATCAAGAATCGAAAGACCTTCTATCGTCTTTTTATTTGTCTTGTAATATTTCCCGAGAAGCTGATATCCCCCGCACACAGCGAGGACAACTCCCCCGTCTTCAACATATGCTTTAAAATCATCTTTGATGTCTTTTAGGAAACCGCATACAAGTTCCTGCTCTCTGTCAGATCCGCCGCCTAAGAGCACGATATCCAACTTAGAAAAATCAATTTTTTCACCTGATAGAAACGGAATCACCTCTGCCTCCATCCCCCGCCATTCAAGACGTTTCCGAAAACACTGTATATTTCCTCTGTCACCGTATAAGTTTAAGAGATCCGGATATAAATGTCCGATTGTAAGTTTCTTCATCGTTCCGTACCTCCTTTCCCCTCTAATTCAGTCAGCATATGGTTCGTCTGATACAATCCGGAGTAGTTCACGATAACATAAAGATTTTTCGTGCCCTGCTCTACACACTCAAGCACCGATGCACGCATATCGTCTGTAGATTCGCAAGAAACATCTTCGTATTTCAACCGAAGCGCCATATCATACTTCCTTGTTCCCGCCGTAATAATCTTTCTTGCGTTACTTTCCGCAAGATACTGAAAATCCACATCCCAAAGCCATGATACGTCTTCCCCATCCTGATACGTATCATTGATCTGAATGATAATATCTTTCGGATTCGGATCTCTGAGTACATGCGATACTTTCTGCTGAAAACCGATCGGATTTTTCGCAAGGTGGAGCTGCACTCTTGCACCGTTTATATTAAAAATACTTTCTCTGTTATTTCCATAATCAAACGCCTCTATCATCTCTTTAAAATGTTCATATCCCGCTCCCATCGTTTTAAGAGCCGCATACGCCGACAGAGTATTGTAAATATTATAAGGTGTCCTTATCTGCGGATCAAAGTGGATTCCGTCCATATCAAATGAATACAATTCATCTTCTCTTACGACATGTTCAGCCGTATATTCCGGATTTGGTCTGTTCCATCCGCAGTTCGGACAATGATACAACCCTAACTGACCATAATGGAAAAACTGATATTCCAGTTTCTTTCCGCATTTGCGGCAAAAAATGCTCTCCCGTATTTCAGATCGTGAAACATCGTCAAATATCTGCTCGCTGATACCATATGTGACAAATGCATTTTTGCTTTCCTGCGCCAAAGAGTAAGATAAAATGTCATCACAATTTATAATAAGCGTTGTCTTCGGAACGCTTGTCACCGCTGTCATCAATTTATTATAAGTAATATCAACTTCACCGAAACGATCAAGCTGATCTCGCGAAATATTTGTCAGCAGCGCACAGTCTGGCTCTATTTTCGGCAGCACCCCTACAGATGCGATCTCATCTACTTCTATGCATGCATAATCCGCATCCAGATTGCCATGCTTGTCTGTTGCAAGAACAAACGCCGAAATAATTCCGTTTAACATATTAGCGCCCGTACGGTTAATAATCACTTTCTGACCTTCATGCTCTAACGCCTTACATAAAATCGCGTTCGTCGTTGTCTTTCCGTTTGTTCCCATTGTGACGATCGTCTTTTTTCTAACCTGACCCGATAATTCCTTCAGTATATTCGGATCGATCAGACGCGCCACATATCCCGGAAGCGTCACCCCGCTTCCACGGTTTAACTTTTTGATCAGACTGCTCGTCGCTTTCGCGCATTTCACAGCAAATTTACTTCTCAATCTCATACTTGAACCAATTTCCCTTTTTATTTATTTTTCTGCTTTTTTAACAGTTCCCGAATGGCATACGCAACACCAAGCTCATCATTTGACTTCGTAATATATTTTGCCGCTTTTTTCAATTCCGAAACCGCATTTCCCATCGCTACCGTCGCTCCGAAATCCATTGACATCATCGAATAATCATTCAAACTGTCTCCGAGAACCATAACCTCATCCATAGTATATCCAAGCGACTCGATATATTCCTTCAATATCGGACCTTTCTGCGCTCTTGCATCCGTGATCTCCACATTTGATTCAAATGATGAAGCGACTGCGATTTTAGGATTTTTTTCAAGATGTTTTGTCACCCTGCGGACTAACTCAAGATCATGTGAAAACATAAATAGTTTAAACACCGGGATACCCGCTTTCTCAATCTCTTCAAAATCAGAAACAACCTTTACACTTTCTATCGCCCTGCGATATTCGCTTGTTTTCACGACCTCTTCCCGGGTCATATTTACATGAAAAAGCTGCATCTCCGCTATAATACTTTCTTCGACTTCTTTTTCCGTTCCGATACGGTAATCGCCTTCATTTGTAAGAAATACGATCGATATCGGAAATTCTTTCACCTCTTCGCAGATCTCTCTGCACAACTCCATTCCGATGCCGCATTCTTTTACAATTTTTCTCTGCGGATCTCTGACTTCCGCTCCGCTTCCCAATATATAATCACAAACAATTCCTGTTCCGTCAAGCTCTGCCATAGCGCCTTCATAACCTCTGCCTGTCGCCACCATAAACCGGATGCCTGCCGCACACGCTTCCTTTACTGCCGCGATCGTATCCGGAGCGATTCTGTGGTCATCACAAAGAAGCGTTCCATCCATATCGCTCGCTATCACTTTGATCATATCTTCATATCTCCAATCTATATACAATAGTTCAGCCATACAGTGTACGTAGAGCATAAAACATGCTTGCATGTTTTTACCGACGGACATCTGTGTGCGGTTACTTGCTATTCTATCTATTATAAAGTTTTTCCCCGCATTTTACAACACAAATCGCCCTAACCTGCACAGTCGTTTTTCCATAACCGTCACAGTCGTTTCTACAGTTTGATTTCCCCAAGTCTTCCGCTGCCTTTCAGATATTTCCTATATACAAAGAAAAAAACAACGCTTGTCACCGATGCCGCCAGTATATCCGCCACCGGCTCCGCATAAAAAGCATCTTTCGCCGTAAACAACGCCGGGAGAAAACATGTTGATGAAAAGTAAAAAACTTTTCTTACAACAGACATCCCAAGAGACAACTTCGTCATGCCAAGAGCAGTAAGCGCATCAACAAAAACATACTGCAGACTTAACGGAACAACCATCAGAGTAAACACTTTGATCCCCCACACGGACAGTTCCCGGTACTCTGCATTATCCGTAAAAATACGAACAAAATACTGCGGAGCCACTCTTGAAATAATAAACATCACCGCCGTAAAGAAAACACAGAGCATCAACACCCAGAGCACTGTTTTCCGAATACGATCCGCTCTGTTTGCTCCATAATTATAACTAATAAGCGGCTGCGACCCTCCTGTCACGCCAAGCATCGGCGCCGTGATCAAAAGCATATAGCTTTGCACGATCGTAGCCGCCGTGATCAACGTATCCCCGTAGTCTGCTCCGCCGTAATACTGCAAAACAGCATTCAGCGCAATGATGATCACACTGTCTGATGCCAGAATCAAAAACGGAGAGAAACCGATCTTCACGATTCGTTTTCCAATCTCCCGCTCAGGCTTCACCAGCGTCAGCGGAATACGCATCTTCTTTCTCTTCAATGTATAAAGAACAAAGATGCATGATGACATCTGTGCAATCACCGTAGCCACTGCCGCCCCCGCAATATCCATTTCAAGTCCGAAAATAAATACCGGATCAAGCACGATATTTACGATTGCTCCGATCAGTGTCGTCAGCATTCCAAGCCCCGGATATCCCTGTGCCGTAATAAAATAATTCATCCCCATTGACAAAAGAGCGAAAAAAGTTCCAAGCGTGTAAATAGTCATATAAGTATTGGCATACGGAAATATATCTGCGCTTGCCCCAAACCATCTCAGTAAATAATCTTTCGTAAGTAAAAATACAATCGTCAATATTCCCGAAAAAATAAGCAGCATAGAAAAACTGTTTGCCAGTATCTGCTTAGCGCTTTTTTCATCTCCCGCCCCGAGACGTACCGAAAACAAGACGGAACCCCCGATACCGATCAGCGTTCCGAACGATGACAACAATGTAATGATCGGAGCACATACCCCCGCGCCTGCCAGCGAGTCAGCCCCGATCACCGGAATATTTCCTATATAGATTCTATCCACAATACTGTACAGCACATTAACAAATTGCGCGAACATAAACGGAATTGAAATTTTTAATACAAGCAAAGGAATAGAATCCCTGCCAAAATCATTTTCTTTTTTCATAACTCATATAACCCTCTCCCTAAGATTTCAGGTTATATATTATCACTTTCTCACAGATATAAAAACCGCGAAAAGTGATTTTTCTAAAACTTTTTCTCGATTTTATTCCTGCAATATCCTTACATCCGCTCTTGCATGTAAAAACGGCAGTGAACGGGAACAGCACACTCGCCGTTCCCGTTCACTACCGTCAAAAACTTGTCAAAAGAAATGAATTTATCCTTCAATCGCAATGGATTTCTTAGTCTCTACTGCTTTCGCATCCTTTTTCGGAATTGTCAGGCTCAAAATACCGTTTTCAAATTTTGCTTTAATATCTTCGTGAGTGATCGCATCGCCTACATAAAAACTCCTCTGCATTGTACCTGCATAACGCTCTTTCCGAATGTATTTTCCCTTCTTATCTTCCTCGTCCTTGTCAAGTCCTTTCGCCGCCGAGATGGTCAGATAACCATTTTCAAGATCCACGGTAATCTCGTCCTTTTTAAATCCCGGAAGATCAATATCCAACTCATATCCCGCTTCATGCTCACGAATATCTGTCTTCATCATGTTTTTGGCATTCTTACCATACAGCGGATTTTTCTTTCCCCAGAAATCTCTGTCAAATCTCTCAAACGGGAAATCCATCCAATCATCGTCAAACAAATTCTCTCCAAAAATACTAGGCATCAACATAAGTCATATCTCCTTTCAAAACACTTTTGAATTTATTGTTTTCTTTGTTATATCTGTAATATAGCACCCGTTATTAGCACTGTCAAGGGTTGAGTGCTAATATTTTTGCTATTTTTTTGCAAACCCTTTAAAATCAATGGTTTGCAGTATCTTATTTCTTTTGAAATTGTGATTTTTTCTGTTTTGACACCAATTTGACACCATTTGCGCTAAAACTACAAGCCATGCAAGCGAAAAATGAGCTCCCGTTGAGAGTTTGATCTCATAAGTGGAGATCATTTTTTTCGCTTATAAGGCGATAGCCGCGACCGAATGAATGCAGGTCATGAGGTCCATAGCGAGTAGTTCTGTAATCATTCTTAAAGAAATCTGAGCCGTCACATAATCTGAACCAAATCCCTCTTCGCAATCTCTTTTCGATCCTGAACCAGTCTGTGATATGGTTATAAACTTCCATTTCATTGAACTGCTCCACAGCTACATTATATCCGGTCACAATCGATTCGTAATGCCCTTGTTCTGGATGATTAACTGTATACGTTTTTGTTCCTGTTTGCTCTTTTCTCCAGCCCGAGTAATATCCCGCATGCATTGTCTCGTCTAAATGTTGTCCTGCAACTCCTGAGATATCAGCTTGACATGTGCTACAAATTGTATGTTCTACCATTTCATATACTGGTTCATTGACAGTTTCTGTCCAAGCTTCCTGATCGACTACCCATTCTCCTGTATAGATCGGAATACTATAATCATGAGTATGTACCGGAGCTGTATTTTGAGTTCCGCCGTTTCCTGAGTTCCCTCCATTAGATTCCCCTGTTGTTTGGGAAGCGTTATTTTTCTGTGTAGAAGCAGAAGCATCCGGTTGAGATGCTGTCTGCTTCTCATCCTATTCTTTCTTGTACCGAATTTCGGTACAAGAACCTGTTCTAAAAAACACCACACATTTATTATACTTGTTATGCAAGTATTTGCATGCCCATATTATAGCTACAAAATATTAGTTCAATCGGATTTTTGCAACCGTACACCACAACTCCGCAACACTTTCTTATAGTTTAGATTAATCAAAAGAAGGGTGTCAAGCATTCAACACCCTATTATTCGACCTTGCAATCATTATACAAATATTTTTATTCATAAATGTTTGAATACATTTCATTGAGTTTTTTCACTCCATTCTCTATCTCCTCTTTCAGTTTAGCATATACTTCATAATCATCTGCTTCCATTTTTTCTTTATGTTTTATCTGACCGTTTCTATCAAGACTATACTCTTTTGGTTTTGTAGAACCGTCGTCTGCCAAATGGTTTTCTCTTGAAATATAAAGTGTTATAAAATCGCCTGTTTTCCGAATTGTAATACCCGGATTTTCTTCCAAATCGCTATTCTTTACGAGAAGTGTGGCTACGATAAATTTCTCTCTGTCACTCATTTCCTGATTCCATTTCCATATAGAAGGTCTGTCAAACATATAAATATCATACTTAAAATCGGAATCTGTGAGGCAATAATTATTACCTTCTTGCTCAAATCCAAGTTCCTCCAACTTATCTTCATATGTCCGCACAAGATGGTCCTGCTTGCCGTTTTGAATTCCTATATAAGCTGAAACTAAAATAACTATCGCCAATACTACTATTGTTCCTATTTTAAATATTTTTAAGTGTCTTACTTTTTTATCGATTTCTTGTACCATAGAGAAGTTATCCTTAAGCATAGAATCCAACGGAACTCCTGATTCGTCACTAATCTTTACTAATGTTTGTAAATCCGGATAATTCTTTTCCTTTTCCCAGTTTGAAATAGTTTGCCTCGTCACATGATAATATTGTGCAAACTCTTCTTGAGACATCTTTTTTTCTTCTCGTAATTTTAAAATTGTTTCTCCTATTTTCATACCGCTTACCTCCTTTTTATTTTATTTTATCTCTCCACTCTGCAAAGTCCAGCAAACTTTATTTACCCCCTCCTTTTTCGGGCGCAAATAATTTTTACCTCTTCATATTTTGAAAATATTCCTTATAACATCGATTTCTAAAATTAACACCTTGCTGCCTTAGCATCTCACCGGCTGCAAATATAAGTTCTGTTTTTATTGATTTTTGCTTCGCAAAATGGGATAATAGACGTAAAATTTTTTATTGATTTTTAATCTTACGCAAGAGGAGGTTATTTCATATGGAAAACACTGAACTTATCATCCCGGCTCCGTCCGATCCGTTAAAAAAACACAAGAGTCATTTTTCCAAGATCGGACTTTTTTATTTCTGTGGAGCGATCATAATTTCGGGAGTGCAGATTTCTGTCATTACATTGATTCAGTTGATCGCACCCCAGCTTATGGTGAATCCGAATATTTCCCTGATCATCTCATCGCTTTCGATGTATCTTATTGCAATGCCGCTTTTGGTCATCATCGTACGCACGATCCCCGGCATGGTCATCCACAAGAAGAAAATGACGGCAGGGCAATGGATTATCGCCTTTTTTATGTGCTATGCGCTTATGTATGTTACGAATGTAATAGGCACATTTACGACAGCTATCTTCGGAACACTAAAAGGAGATCTCGTAGACAACCCGATCCAGGACATTCTTACCGGACTGTCTCCGCTCACAGCATTTTTCCTTATGGTGATCTGCGCTCCCATCGTCGAAGAATATGTTTTCCGAAAACTCATCATCGACCGGACAGTACAGTACGGACAGGCAACGGCTATCCTTCTGTCAGGATTGATGTTTGCGTTATTCCACGGTAATTTTAATCAATTTGTATACGCATTTACACTCGGTGTGTTCTGGGGATTCATTTATGTAAAAACCGGGCGCTTGATCTACACGGTTGCCCTGCATATGACAGTCAACTTTTTAGGCTCGATTCCGGGACTGCTTTTAATGAAATCAACATTTTTCAATCAGCTTTCTCTGTTAGCGGAAAATAACCCGTCAGCCATCGTCGGACTCGTTATGCAGCATCCGGTTCAGTTTCTTTTGATTTCTTTTTACATGCTGCTTCTTTTCGGTCTTGTCATTACAGGCATCATATTTTGGGCGATCAACTTTAAGAAATTCAAATGTGCCCCCGGAGAGATCACAATTCCGAAAGGAAAACGTTTCTCAACGATCATCTTAAATGTCGGAATGATTCTGTATTGTCTGTTTTGGATCATTCAGATTATTTTACAGTTGTTCGCTTAAACAAATCTATTTTCAGATTAAAATGCAGCTTTACCCTCACAAGAGAAAGCTGCATTTTCTAATATCTCACTATTCTTGTTCTATCAATCATTCTGCATCGTCATATCAGCAAATCTTCATCGCAGTCTCGTAAGCGCCCCACACCACGCTCCGTAAATTTCCAACCTGTTCACAATCGCCGACCAGGTAAATATTCTTTCCTTTTCTTTCCAGCGGATTAGGCAGGTAACCGACTGATCCGATCACAGAGTCACAAGGAATCTCTATCTCTTTTCCGGTTTTATCTGTACAGATCACCGAATGTTCTTTTACTTCTTTTAACTTTGTTTCGAGATATACCGGAACTTCGTGCAGCTCAAACCATTCCCTCAAATAGGAACTATTGGCAAGGCAAACTCCTTTCTGTGCCACAAGATCATTTTTCATCTCAACAATAACCGGTCTCTTTCCCTGAAGCGCAAGCTCATAGGCAATCTCGCTTCCCGTAAGGCCTCCTCCGATCACTACAACTCTTTCTCCTACATCCCTTCCGTTCAGATAGTCGCATGCCTCAATCATCCGTTCATGTCCCGGAATATTTTTCATCACGCGCGGAACAGAACCGGTTGCAATTATTACCGGAGCATCGCCGAACTTTTCAACGCTGTCAATCTCCTTACCTAAATGAACCTCCACATCCAGTTCTTTCATTTGTCTTCTGTACCATGCCAAAAGTTCTCTTAATTTCCCCTTATAAGATTCTGCACTTGCCGGGATGAACGTGCCGCCAAGAACGTTGTTCTTCTCATAAATAACCGGATCATGCTCACGAAGCTTTAACACTCTGGCAGCTTCCATCCCTCCGATTCCTCCGCCGATAATATAGACTCTTCTTGGATTCTTTGTTTTCTCTATAAAATGCCGATCCCACTGCATCGTTTCCGCATTAACCGCACACCTTGACAAATGCAGGCTGTCACTTAATTCCTGATCGTTTGGCACTCCTTTATAGTGACACATATTAAAACATCCGTTATGGCATAAAATACAAGGCCGAATCTCTTCTTCCCGATCTTCCATCATCTTTGTGACCCATTCCTGATCTGCCAAAAACTGCCTCGCGAATCCCGCTCCGTCCAATCTTCCTGCGGCGATCGATTCTGCCGCTGTTTTCGGGTTCATTCTCCCCGCACATACAACCGGAATCCGAACAAACTGTTTAATATGTTCTACATCTTCCAGATTACAATTTTCCGGCATATAAACAGGCGGATGCGCCCAATACCACGCATCATATGTACCATTATCGCAGTTGAGCATGTCATAACCTGCATCTTGCAAATATTTCACCGCTTTTTCAGATTCTTCCATATCTCTTCCGACTTCCGTAAACTGCTCTCCCGGAAGAGCGCCTTTTCTGAATCCTTTTGTCTTGGAAAGAACACTGTACCTTAGCGATACAGGAAAATCTTCACCACATACTTTTTTAATCGCCTGCACGATCTCTACAGCAAAGCGATATCTGTTTTCAAAAGATCCTCCATATTCATCTGTTCTATGATTTACATATTTTAATGTAAACTGATCAAGAAGATATCCTTCATGTACCGCATGTATTTCCACTCCGTCAACTCCCGCATCCTGCAAAAGTTTCGCCGACTTTGCAAACGCTTCCACAAACTCATGAATTTCTTCTCTTGTCATCTCTCTTGAAGGAACTTTATCCGACCAGCGGTTCGGAGACGGGCTTGCCGTCGCAGTAATCTTATCCAGATCCATAAACGGCTTTGATAAAACGCGCAGCGCCTTATTCGTATATAATTTTTCCATCATCTCGCTGATCGTAAACGACCGGCCGAAACCCGCTGTCAACTGAACAAAAAGTTTGGCTCCTGTTTTATGAAACTCCGGCATCCACTCTTTCAGATCTTCATACATCTTTTTATTCTTGTACAGCCATTGTCCAAACATAGGATTATATACCGGCTGACACCCCGGAAGGACAAGACCCGCATTGTTTTTTGCAGCCTCCCTAAGAAATCGCGCACCCATTTTGTCAAAATGGTTTTTCTCCATCCATCCGAACAGATCGGTTCCTCCCATAGAAGTCAATACGATACGGTTTTTTATCTCGCAGTTTCCGATACGCCACGGAGTAAATAAAGGTTTTAGTTTCTCATCCATGTTTCAATTCTCCCTTCTGTTTTCTATAGGAAGCGCATACTGCTCCGCAAGTTTCTCAATCTCCTTGCGCACCTGATTTACAACATTCTTCGGGCTGACAATTTTTGCCTGACTGCCAAGCGCAAATACCCAGCTTATGAACTGACTGCTTACCTGAACGTCTACACTCACAGTGAAATGATCGGCATCCGCCGGAATCATCATCACATCTTTCCCGAAACGATCTACAATAACACCTGCCAGCGAATTTTCAACAAGAAGTTTTACCGACTGTTCTTTTCCCCCGAACATGCCAAAACTCTTTTTTGAATACGACGCCATGTCGATCTTTTGAAACTCCTCCTTTCCCTCCCGTATCTCTTCCGACAGCAAAATATGAAGCATTTTATCGACTCTGTAATGCCGGATCTGCTCTGCCCGGGAATCATATCCGATCAGATAATAATTCTCATGATCCCATAGCAGCCCCCACGGGCTGATATGGTAATACGCTCCTCCGTGACGAAGCTCCGGTTCTTTTTTCACATTCCACTGATAATATTGAAATTTAATTTTTTTGTTTTGTGAAATTGCATTATAAATCGTATCGACGCTGTAATAAACAGTTTCATTCATCGTCTTAATCCGCCCTGAAACAAACACCTGCCGCCGAAGATCCGCCGCATCATGCTGACTGACAAGAGTTTCCAGTTTTCCTATCAACCGGTTCGTCATCTTCTCTGTAATAAATTTTGACGACTGTATCGCATCAACAAGAAGTTTCAGTTCAGCCAGTTCAAATTGTCTGCCTATCACATGATAGCGGTATCCTCTCCCGCTGCGCTCACCTTCTACTTCAATGCCGAATTCTTCTAAATCTTTCAACGATTCATACAGACTTCTTCTCTCTGCGATAATATCATACTTTTCCAACTCTTTTTGAATCTCCGGCATTGTCAGATAATGTGTTTCATCCGTCTTTTCACACATGATCTGTGCGAGACGGTACAGCTTAAACTTTTGATTTGCTCCCTTCGGCATAATACAACGCTCCCGTACTTTAGTCATAATGATATAATATCATATTTCTGCGTTTTCCACTACGGAAACCATCTCTGACTTCTCACTTCACGGCTTTTCACTCTATGAATTCATAATAATCCGCTTCGCAGCTAAAAAGCATCCACGTTCCTTCTACATACCCCATATAACCCTTTTCCGTATTATATCCTTTCATATCTTCTTCCCCTTTCGACAGACTGATTTATAATTTTTATATTTATTCCGCTTTTGTTATATTTACAATATCAGTTAAGCTGTCGTATAAAAATGACTCTTTCATACTTCTTCGTTACGGCAAGGGATTTGATTTTCTTTCATTTTGTTTAATTTTCGCTTCGCTTTTAAGGCTTCAAAAAAGACGCCGATACGTCAATATGATATCAGCGCCTTTTCCCCAAAATTTTTATCTAAGTTCCGTTACGGATTCTGAATTTTCTTTGGAAATTCATTCCATCTGCCAATCGTCTATTACAGGACAAGATCGTCTATTTTTTCAAATCCGTTTAACGTAAATGATTCGACTGTATTTCCGGCTACAAGATAAAATGTTTCTCCGATATACAATCCTCGGACATTTCCGTAATTAACAATATCTTTTGAAAATACTTCTTTAAAACCTTCCGCTTCATCGTAAGTAAACATTTTATATTCGATCGAATCTCCGTACGCCATAAATCCAAACAGATTCTTTTCTGCATCGGCAAATACCGCCTTATAATTATATCCTGCGTCTGTGCTAAGCACATTCTCTAAAACATAGGTTGACATCTCCTTTACATTTGCCGGATCACTTATGTCAAACATAGACAGCTTCACACCTTCTGTCGTCATGCCCTCTTCATCTACGCTCAATCCGATTCCAAGCAGTTTTCCATCGCCATACGGATGCAGATAATCTGAAAATCCCGGTATCTTCAATTCTCCGATGATCTTTGGATTTGACGGATCTGAAAGGTCCACGGAAAACAGCGGATCGATCTGCTTAAATGTCACAAAATATCCGATATCGCCCATAAATCTCGCTGAATGGATTGTTTCCTCTTTCGCCAGATTCTGAATACTTCCGGTCATTTCCAGATTTTCATCCAACACATATAACGCATTTGTTTCTATAGATGCATTATCCACTGCCACTTCATCTTCAACTATAACATCCGATCCGCCTTCTTCCACATACGGAACAGGCATGATCCGGTTGTTATAATCACTGGGAATCACTGTCGCTGCAATTCGCAAATATCCGTTATATTCATCGATACTAAAGGAATCATTCAAAACGCCGTCGATCTTTGTCTGTCCTACCGCATCTAAAGTTCCCTTATCATAAGCGATCTTACGGATCGAAGTCTGGATATTCTCTGTCTCGCTTTTTCCGTAATACTCCTCTGTTATATAAATATTATTTTCGCTCACATAACACATTCCCGCGTTTCCGAAAATCGCCTTTGTCTGTAATTTCTCAGTCGGGTCGGAAAGCGCAAATGCAGAAATAACCGTGTGCTGACTTCCGGTCGTTCCCTGCGGCATATATATATCTTCCGCGCGGAGCAGACTTCCCTGGATCTGCGGGATATAATCGCTTTCGTTTGATACCGACGAATCATAATATGTGTAAAAATCGCTGACTAAATAAACATATCCGTCTTTCACGCGCATTGTATGATACTGCCCGCTCTGAGAAATCACTCCTGCTTCTCTCGGATTCGCCGGATCGGTCACATCATAAACTGCCGCGCATGTATAATCTTTATAAATTCCGTCTTCTGCTTTCTTTCCTTCTTCACATTTTGATTCGGTATACAATATCACAAGCCGCCCATCGGAAACAAAAACCTCTCTTATAAAACAATTTTCATCTATCTCGATACTTGCCAGATCTTTCATCTCTGCTTGAGATACATCTACAATCTCTACTGTCTGATCATTTAGAATGTAAAGATTCTTCCCGTCAGTCTTAACAGTGTCCGCTTCGCCGACTCCCTCTTGTCTGATATTTGTATCAGAATAATCGGCACCTGCCATATCTTTTGTCGATTCGGCTACAGAAGATTCCGCCATGGCCCCGTCCGTCATATAGGCCGCGTCTGCTCTGCCGAATCCGTTCTGCCCTTTCGCCCTTTTCTCATTTTCTTTCAAATATTTTTTAATTTCATCATAATTTTTTGCCAGTGCGATTTTTCCCTGATCTTCTTCTGATCTGCCTTCTGTTACCGTTCCCGGCCGTTCATTTTTTCCTGCGTTCATATTCGTATATCCGACTGCTCCCACTACAAGACAAACGCAAGCCGCTGCTGCCACTGAGGCATATTTCCAACGGCGATTATTCGACTTTTTCTTCTTTCTCGTCTCCAACATCTTTTCAACCGCTTCCGGCTCAAGCGAACCGGGGATCTTTTCATCTTCAACAGTTTGCTTCATCTTCTCTTTCATTTCTTTCTCAATCATATCCTGATTTTTCGTTTCTTTTTTATTCTCTGACATAGATAATCTCCTTTCGTTATTTTGATGGTTTTTGTTATTTTTTCTTCTTATTATCTTCTATTTTCTCCATCTTCAAAACGCCTGCCATTCAGTCCAGCATTTCACGCATCTTGCCGAAAGCACGGCTCTTCCTTGATCGGACCGTTCCCGGGTTCTTCCCCAGCATCTCGGCTATTTCTTCGCTTCTGTATCCTCCGAATACGGAAAATGCAACTATCGTCTGCTCCTCTTCCTCTAATGATTCAAACGCCTTCTTTACATCATGGCGCTGTGCAAAATCTATTTCCTCTGCTCCGAGGTTTTTGGCATCCTCTTCACTCACTTGATTCGACGTATTACCGTTTTTCCGTAATATCTTTTTACACTCATTATTTAGAATCGTAAACATCCAACTCTTGAAAGAATTTTCTTTCTTTAGTCCGGATATATTTTCATATGCAGATATCACTGCCTCACTGACCGCATCTTCTGCATCCTGCGTATGTTTCGTCATATAAAGCGCAAACCGATACAGATCTTTATAAATCTCAGCATACAACTGCGAAAAGGCTTTCGTATCTCCCAACTTCGCTTTTTTAATAAGCTGACGCTGTATATCCACTATTCCTGCGGACATAAGCTCCCTCCTTTCATCTCTTTCGCACTGACTTAAATATGCTTTCATATATAAGAGTACCTTGATAAGCATTTTGTTGCATTAAAAACAACAAAATTTTTTAACTTTTCTCTGTAAGAACAAAGTGACAATCCCACTTCAATATCTTCCCGAAAGATGTTATCCCATAAGAACTCAAAATTTTCTATAGAATAAAAAAATATCTGCGGGATGAACTGTCTGTGTTCAGCCAACAGATATTTTTTCTCTATGTTTCTCTGATCTTATCTAATCTTATCTAATCTTATCTATTCTTCTCTATTCTTATTAGCAGATCTCCGCTCCCGCAGGCATTGCTTTCTCAGGAGTCATAAGCGCCAGATTGCCTTCTGCATCTTCTGCACAAAGAAGCATGCCTTCACTGAGTACTCCCGCCAGCTTTGCAGGCTTCAGGTTCACAAGTACCATCACTTTTTTCCCTACCATCTCTTCCGGTGTATAATGTGCTTTAATACCTGAAACGATCTGTTTCACCTGACTTCCTACCTTTACCTGAGAACAAAGGAGTTTTTTTGATTTTTTCACTGCCTCACAAGCGATGATCTCTCCTACTTGGAACTGCATCGCTCCAAACTGTTCAAACGTAATCTCCGGCTTTGCCTCGATATCGATCACATCTTCCTCTTCCTCTGCTTCTTCTATATGAGGATGAAGTTCTTCTACTTTTTTCATTACTTCTTCCAGATCCAGTCTTTGGAAAAGAATCTCCGGTTTCTCCGTCACATGCCCGTCTCCGAGCTGATCCAGAATCTTTTTGCTTGTAGACGGCATGAAGGATTCAAGAAGGCGCGCTCCTGCTGAGATTCCCTGGATCAGATTCCAAAGAACTGTTTCCAGACGATCTTTCTTTTCTTCATCTTTTGCCAACGCCCACGGCATCGTTTCATCGATATATTTGTTGCAGCGTTTGAACAGATTAAAGATCTCTGTGATCGCATCCGCCACACGCAGCCCGTCCATTTTCGCATCAACCGCTTTCGGTGTATTGTCGATCACCGCTTTCAGATCTGCATCGACATCCTCCGCCGCTCCTTTATCGGAAACAACGCCGCCAAAGTATTTATTTGTCATAGAAACTGTACGGTTTACAAGGTTTCCTAATGTATTGGCAAGATCGGAATTTAAACGTTCTACCATAAGCTCCCATGTGATCACTCCGTCATTTTCAAACGGCATCTCATGAAGAACGAAATAACGTACTGCATCTACCCCGAAGAAATCAACAAGCTCGTCTGCATAAAGAACATTTCCTTTTGATTTGCTCATCTTCCCGTCTCCCTGAAGAAGCCACGGATGACCGAATACTTGCTTCGGAAGCGGAAGCCCAAGCGCCATTAAAAAGATCGGCCAGTAGATCGTATGGAAACGGATAATGTCTTTTCCGATCAAATGCAGGTCAGCCGGCCACAATTTTGCATACTGTTCCGTGCTGTCTCCGTCTGCATCATAACCGATTCCCGTGATATAGTTTGTCAGCGCGTCAAGCCATACATAAACGACATGCTTATCGTCAAAATCAACCGGAATTCCCCACTTAAACGAAGTTCTGGATACGCACAGATCCTGAAGTCCCGGAAGAAGGAAGTTGTTCATCATCTCATTCTTACGGGATTCCGGCTGAATAAATTCCGGATGGGTTTTAATGTGCTCGATGAGGCGGTCTGCGTATTTGCTCATTTTGAAGAAGTAAGCCTCTTCCTTTGCAGGCACGCATGGACGTCCACAGTCCGGACATTTGCCGTCTACAAGCTGGGATTCAGTGAAGAAAGACTCACATGGAGTACAGTACATTCCTTCGTACTCTCCCTTGTAGATATCTCCCTTTGCATACATTTTTTTGAAAATCTTCTGAACCTGTTTCTCATGATTTTCATCTGTTGTACGAATGAATTTATCATAAGATGTATTCATCATATCCCAAATATTTCTGATCTGACCAGATACGTTATCAACGAATTCCTTAGGTGTAACTCCGGCTTCTTCTGCCTTAAGCTCAATTTTCTGACCATGCTCGTCAGTTCCTGTCTGGAAGAATACGTCATAGCCCTGCTGTCTCTTGTAACGTGCAATAGCATCTGCCAGAACAGCTTCGTAGGTATTGCCGATGTGCGGCTTGCCGGATGTATAGGCAATGGCTGTAGTAATGTAATATTTTGGTTTACTCATTGTATTTTCTCCTTCTTTTCACGCAACCTTGCGGAGTGTTTTTTATATAATAGAAATATTTCGGAGTAATTCCTGTTACATATCCTATTACATAAAAAAATCGCCCTCTCACATTCTGAGAAGACGAGCTATTCCCGTGTTACCACTTCTGTTCATTCCCGCCTCACGGTACAGATATTTATAAAAACCAGCGGATTTTCACAAATATCTTCATAACAACCGCCGGAGCTTACATATCTACGGGAACCTTACCGGGTACTTCCATACCCTTCCGCTATAACAGGCGTTCCTGTCGCAGCCTACATCTCTTCAGCTACGCCCCTCCAAAGCCATCTTCCATCTGCTCCATACACACCCCTCTCAGCCTGCGGAAATTATACTATACATATCCTGGGGGATTCTCTGTAATGCGGTACACAAATGTACTCTCTTTCTCTATGGGTTTGAATTATAACAAGGGCTGGCACATTTTTCAAACACGCTTTAACACCCTTGTATTTTATATGTAGAAGCGTATCACATTTTATAGATTTTGTAAACCCATTTTCCGCTGAATAAATACACACTCTTCTCATTTTGCTCTTGACAAATCAGAAAATATAGTATATATTAGTATCAGTAATAATTACTATTATTAAGAGAAAGGAGAAAACAGATGGCCACATTGAAATACAGCCGCCAGAGAGAATCGATCAAGGAATTTCTTGCAGGCAGAACCGACCATCCTACAGCTGATTTTGTATATGAGAATATGAAGCAGATCTATCCAAATATCAGCCTTGGAACCGTATATCGGAACCTCTCTCTTCTCGCTGATCTGGGTGAAATACAGAAGCTTTCCAGCTTTGGCGGAGCAGACCGATTTGACGCCCGCACCACGCCCCACTGTCACTTCATGTGCACCCGCTGCGGCAGAGTGATGGATGTTTTCAGCGAACATATTGACAGGAGTCTTGAAGATATTGCCGCTGATTTTAAAGACGGTCAGATTTCTGATTATAAAGCAAGATTTTTCGGAATTTGCAAGGAATGCCTGAAGGAAGAGTCTCACTAATCAGTTGAATAAATTTTTCATTTTCTGATCATAGCTATTCTGTAGGGAATTACAGCCGCTCGACAAGCAATGGCCACAG
>OIWQ01001315.1_pt1 | contig 30218 bp, 22 predicted proteins | sample 1587571 | NCBI WGS metagenome assembly OIWQ01 (sample SAMEA3888910, study PRJEB22519) | human gut metagenome | biome: human gut; feature: human-associated habitat; material: faeces | place: Denmark | collected 2010 | reverse complement strand
CTTGAGCGATATTTTTTTGATAGTGTATCTACTAGCATCGCGGATACGTTTACCACTGATGTATCACAGGAGGAGCTACAAGTAAAATTTACGTCCATTACACGAACCATAAATTATACGTTCATTACACGAACAACAGAACGCTTCCCCCAATCCAGTGAGACTTTAGTGTTAGATGTATGATAGGTGGCGCCCGTTCCCCCTCACCTAACACTCCCGTATATTATTGTCTATCAATCCTCTATGGTGATTTAATGCCTAAAAAGTGACAGGATGAGAGGTTGAAAAGAAAAAAAACTTATACAAGTAGCTGCCAACTAAGGCTTCCTTGGTTCGTCACTAAGGCTTAATTGGTCGGTCATTAAGCCTTAATTGGTCGGTCATTAAGGCTTCCTTGGTCGGTCATTAAGCCTTAATTGGTCGGTCATTAAGCCTTAGTTGGCTTGTCATTAAGCCTTAGTTGGACCACCTTCTGCCTTCCCCATTCCACCGCAAGGCACAGCGCGAATATGCCGACAACGACGGCGAGGCTATATGGCAGGAGCCAGTAGCTGTTGATGTGGTTAAGGGGCTGCACGATGGTGTCCCACAGGAGGGGGCGGATGTATTTGTTGTCGTGTATCAGGTATACAGCCAAGATGTACGGGCTGGCGGCTACGGAGAAGCGCAACACGCAAGCTGGGATGCTGTATTGGTGGCTTACGAAGGCTATGAAGACGCTGATGGAGGCGAACAGCGGCAGGCTGTTGTTCGCCAATCCCTTGAGGTGCATGGGGGTGCCGTGGTCTATAAGATGATAAGTCTGGCCGAAATAGCTGTACAGCGTCAACAGCAGGAATGTGAGGAGGTACAGGGAGAGGTAGGCTATGTGGTCGTTGCGGAACCTGGGCAGCGGGTACCGTCTCAGGTATCCGCCTACACAGAACATCGATATGGCTAACATCAAGGACATGCTGCCGCTGAAGATGCCGCCGTAGCCTATGCTGCCTTCGGCAAAGTTGAGCAGCAGCAACACTGCCAGCAGTCCGTGATACTCCTTCTTGCTGAGCGTTTCGAGTGCCTTCGACACAAAGGGCGACAGCAGCACCACTACTATATATGTGGACATAAACCAGTATTGGCGGCTGTGTATGGGCATTAGCTGCTCGAGCGTCTGCGACAGGGAGAAGTGCTGTATGCCCGCAACGCATAGCAGGGCATATATGGACAGGGTGTAGAACACGATGGTCTTCCACTGCTTGAACGACTTGCTTACGGCATACGACAGGGGGTGCGGCTTGACGAGGAAGTAGCCGGTTATCATAAAGTAGATGTTGGTGGCTATGCCGCAGGCAAGTCCTAAGAATTGCAGCCATACAAAGTTGAATTGTCCTGCCGTGCTGTCGGCAAAGGGCACGGGCGTTGTCTGCGGTCCTGCCACGTGCTGTATGCCGTGGTATATGAGGTGTCCGCATATTATCATAAGCATAGCTACGAGTCTCAGCAGGTCTATCTGTGCGTTTCTTGCTTTCATATATTGATGTGTTATAAATGTGTGGCGACTGCAAAGTTAAACATAATAATCAAAAAGTCTGTGATTTACAATTAATTTTCGCTAAAACGCTTGCGGTGTCGTATAAAAGTTGTATCTTTACCCCGTGAAAACTAACCACTGAAAATCCGTTGACCTATGGAACTAAAACAAGCTACAGCCGGAACAATGGAGTCTGGCGACATTATGATTCAGATTGCCCCTGCAGACCATGAGGGGCTTGACATCCAACTACAAAGTTCGGTGGCCTTCCAGTTTGGCGACCAAATACGCGAAGTGATACGCGAAACCCTTACCGGGCTCGGCATCACCAAGGCTGACGTGCATGCTACAGACAAGGGCGCACTCGACTGCACCATACGCGCACGCACTACCGCGGCGGCTGTGAGAGCTACAGGCAAGGACGTCTGGAAGGACTAACACTTCTCAGCTTGCTTTGACGACGTAAACGTAAAGCTTGTATTTTTAACTAAAATCCTACAACAGATGAAACGATTAAGAAGAACAATGATGTTCGTGCCGGGCAATAATCCTGGCATGATGCAGGACGCTTATATATATAGTCCCGACTCTATCATGCTCGACCTCGAGGACTCGGTTACCATGGCAGAGAAGGACACGGCACGCCTGCTTGTATACAACGCGCTGAAGTCGATTGACTACGGCAATACAGAAATGGTGGTTCGCATCAACCCACTGTCTACTCCATACGGCAAGAAGGATATCGAGGCTGTTGTCAAGGCTGGTGTAGACGTTATACGTATGCCTAAGACAGAGACTGCCGAGGAGGTGGTTGAGGTGGAAGAGGAGATTGAGAAGGTGGAGCGCGAGCTTGGCTGCCTTGGCCGCACGCAGATTATGGCTGCCATCGAGAGCACGCTTGGCGTTGTAAACGCTTACGCCATTGCCACTGCCTCAAAGCGTATGATGGGCATAGCTCTTGGCGCCGAGGACTATTGCGCCAACCTCAAGACGCAGCGTTCGCCTGAGGGTATGGAGCTGCTTATGGCTCGTCAAACCATCGTGGTGGCTGCACGCGCTGCCGGCATCGACGCTCTGGACACCGTATACAGCAACCTCAACGATATGGAGACCTTCCGCAAGGAGGTGGAGCTTATACATCAGTTGGGCTTCGACGGCAAGTCGATTATCAATCCGCGACAAATCGAGATTATCAATGAGGTGTTCACGCCTACGCAGAAGGCCATCGACAAGGCGCTTGCCGTGATTGCCGCCATAAAGGAGGCTGAGCGCAAGGGCTCGGGTGTTATTGCAGTGAACGGTAAAATGGTAGACCGCCCAGTGGTTATACGTGCACAGCGCGTCATCGACCTCGCTTTGGCATCGGGCGTAATTAAAGAGGAGGACTTGGTATGAGCACACTGAAAGAAAGACTTGCCATTGCCTCGCAGGTGGCTGAGGCTATGGGAAAGAAGGTATATAATGATGTAGAGCACGACCTTAAGGAGGTTACTCCGCGTATGGAGCTGCAGCAGAAGAGCCCGAAGCTCGTGACGCTTGAGGAGGCTATACGCCGCTCCGGTTTGCGCGACGGCATGACCATCTCCTTCCACCACCACTTCCGTGGCGGCGACAAGGTGGTTAATATGGTTGTGGACAAGCTTGCGGCTATGGGCTTCAAGGACCTGCATCTTGCGGCTTCGAGCTTGCAGGATGTTCATGCTCCGCTTATACAGCATATCAAGAACGGCGTTATCACACAGGTGTCTACATCTGGCTTGCGTGGCGAACTGGCCAACGAGATTTCGCACGGACTGATGGAGAAGCCCGTTGTGTTCCGCTCGCACGGCAACCGTGGCGCCGCCATCGCTTCCGGCGAGTTGCACATTGATGTGGCTTTCCTTGGCGCTTCGTCGTGCGATACACTTGGCAACGCTTGTGGCTACTCGCGCTCGGAGAACGCAAAGAGCATCTGTGGCTCTTTGGGCTACGCTCTGCCGGACGCACGTTATGCCGACAAGGTGGTTATTCTGACCGACGACCTTGTGCCTTATCCTAATACTCCTAACGCTATATCGGAGCACGATGTCGACTTCGTGGTTGAGGTCGACTCTGTTGGCGATTCGTCTAAGATTGCCTCGGGTGCCATTCGCGACACCAAGAATCCGCGTGATATATTGCTTGCCAAGCAGGCTGCCAAGGTTATCCTTGCCAGTGGCTACTTCCGCCAGGGCTTCTCTATACAGACAGGTACGGGCGGCGCGTCGCTTGCAGCGGTTAAGTATATACGCCAGAGCATGATAGACCAGGGCATTACGGCATCGTTTGCGCTTGGCGGCATAACGGCTCACATGGTTAAGATGCACGAGGAGGGTCTTATCGACCGTCTTATCGACGTGCAGTCGTTCGACAAGGTGGCAGCCGAGTCGTTGAAGAACGACCCTACACACAAGGAGGTGGCAGCCTACGAGTATGCCAGCGCCATGGAACAGGGTTCGGCTACGCATTATCTCGACATCGTTATATTGTCGGCACTTGAGGTGGACGTCAACTTCAACGTTAATGTATTGGTTGGCAGCGACGGCATTATCCGTGGCGCCGTTGGCGGTCATCCCGACACAGCCGAAGACTCGGCTCTCAGCATCATCGTATGTCCGTTGCTCCGTGGCAGAATACCTTGCATCGTGAACGAGGTTACCACGCTCATCACTCCGGGCAAGTCGGTAGACGTTGTCGTTACCGAGTATGGCATCGCCGTCAATCCGTCGCGTCCCGAGATAGCCGAGCGTCTGCGTGCTGCAGGCTTGAAGCTTGTAACCCTTGAGGAGCTGCGCGACCGTGCTCTCTCTATCATCGGCACTCCGGCTCCATTGCCGTTCGGCGACAAGGTGGTGGGTGTGGTGCTCGGCAGAGACGGCTCGGTACTGGATGTGATAAAGAACATTAGGAATTAGGACTTTTGAGTTTTGAATTAGGAATTGTCGGCTGCGCCGATTAGGAATTATTCAATTAGGAATTAAGAATTCACAACTCAATAATTCAAAATGCGCGAAGCGCACAATTCGTAACTCGTAACTCGTAACTCGTAACTCGTAACTCGTAATTCGTAACTCGTAATTCCCAATGAGAATCCCTAACATTGAACTTGGAAACATATCGCGTTATCGCGCAGAGCAGATGGGAGCGGCAATGCTCTTCGTCATCCTCTTCCACGTGGCTCTCGACCGTGGCGACCCCTTCTACGGGTTGCGGCGTTGCGGCAACGTGGGTGTGGATATATTCCTGTTCCTCAGTGGTGTGGGCTTGTGGTTTGCATGGACCAAGACGCCAGCGCCAAGCGTGGCACACTTCTACCGCCGACGTCTGTTGCGCATACTGCCCACATGGCTGGTGTGCTCCACAGCGTTCTATCTGCCCGACTATCTCGGACCACGACGCTTCTCTAAGAACCTTGTCGACCTAATAGGCGACATAACCATAAACTGGGACTTCTGGCTGCACGACGAGCTAACGTTCTGGTATGTGCCTGCCATCATGCTGCTGTATCTATTGGCGCCGTGGTACATGAGGCTTATACAGCGATACCCCGTATACCGCTGGCTGCCGTTGCTCATGGTGGTGTGGTGTGTCATGGTGCAGTGGGTGCTGCCTATACACCATGCCGTAGGACATATAGAGATATTCTGGAGCCGTGTGCCGATATTCTTCATCGGCATCAACTTCGGAACGATGGTCAAGGAGCGCCGCACCATAAGCAGCGATGCGGTGTGGCTGTTGTTGCTTACCTTCTTGATGACCTTCGGCACATGCCTATATCTCGAACAGGTAAGACACGGCAACTTTCCCCTCTTCGTAGAGCGCATGCTGTACATACCCTTCACCGTATGCTCGGTGCTGGTGATGAACCGCATCTTCCGCCGTACCCCCGAGTGGCTTAACCGCGGCTTCAGGCTGGTAGGAGCGTTGAGCCTCGAAGCTTATCTCCTGCATATCCACTTTGTGTTGGTGTATGTGCAGCATTGGGGATTAGGCTACTGGGGCACCTTTGCCGCCACGGTGGCTATAACGCTGCCCATAGCATGGGTGCTGCAACGAGGCATAGGCTTGGTGGAGAAGATATGCCAAATAAAGTGAAACTGTAAAAAACAAACTATATGATAAAGGACATACTACGCCTAACGCGTCCAAAACAGTGGATAAAGAACTTCTTTGTGTTTATCCCAATGTTCTTCGGCGGCGAACTGTTTGATACCCACTCTATGTGGCTCACCGCCCTGACGTTCTTAGCATTCAGCCTGGTGGCGTCGTCAATCTACTGCTACAACGATATAGTGGATGTCGATGCCGACCGCAGTCATACCGTAAAGTGCCACCGCCCAATAGCGTCTGGAGCAATAAGCATACGCATGGGCTATACGCTTATGGTCATTACCTTTGTGTTGGGCATAGGCGTCATGCTGCTGTTGCCGCCCGAGGTAAAGAGCCAGGTTATGGCAGTGGTGGTGTTCTACTACGTGCTCAACCTGTCCTACTGCTCCAAGCTTAAGCAGTATGCCATCCTCGACGTGTGCATAGTGGCTTTCGGCTTTGTGCTGCGCATACTTGCCGGAGGCTTTGCCTGCGAGCTTGCGCTGAGCAACTGGATAGTGATAATGACCTTCCTGCTTACCCTCTTCATGTCGTTTGCCAAGCGACGCGACGACGTGCTGCGCATGAACGAGACCGGAGAGGCGCCCCGCAAGAACACCGTGCGCTACAACCTTACCTTCATCAACCAAGCCATCACCATCACGGCGTCTGTTACGTTGGTGTGCTATATAATGTATTGTGTATCGCCGGATGTGGTTGAGCGCTTCGACACGCCGTACCTATACCTTACCTTTGTCTTTGTGTTGCTCGGACTGCTGCGCTACATACAGATAGCCGTTGTCGACAAGAAGAGTGGCGACCCGACGAAGATTATACTGCGCGACCACTTCTCGCAGATAATAGTTGTGGCGTGGATACTAACCTTCCTTGTGATGATATATGTTATATGAAGAAGAAGGTATATCTGTTCGACTTCGACGGTACGCTTACAAGTGCCGACACGCTGCTCGAGTTTATACGCTATGCGTGCGGCAGGCGCAGGTTCTTTATAGGGTTCGCGCTGTTCAGTCCGCTCTTGGTGCTGATGAAGCTGCACCTCTATCCCAACTATCGCGCCAAGCAACGCCTCTTTGCATGGTACTTCAAGGGAATGTCGATAGACAACTTCGACCTTGTGTGCCGACGCTTTGCGCACCACAACCAAAGGCTTATGCGACAGAAGGCGCTCGACAGGCTGCGCGAGATATTCCACAACAACGACACCCTCTGCGTTGTGAGCGCAAGCATAGACAACTGGGTGCGCCCCTTCTTCGACAACATCTCGAAGGCAAGCCGCTCCGACTTCAGGGTCATTGGCACCGAGGTGGAGGTAGACACCGACGGGGTATTGACGGGCAGATTCCGTACACACAACTGCTATGGAGCCGAGAAGGTAAGGCGTGTGCTGGAGGCAATGCCGCAGCTCAAGAGCAACCGGGACGACTTCTGGGTTGTAGCCTGTGGCGACAGCAGGGGCGACAAGGAGTTGTTGGAGTTTGCGGATGAGGCTCACTTCAAACCCTTCCGCTGATGTTTAACAGTATGTGAACAAGATAATATAGATGAACAACAAATACAACAAACAGTTGGGCGAGGTTATACGCTTTGGCATAGTGGGCGTGCTGGCAACGCTTATGCAGTATGCCATATACTGGGTACTGGTGATGTGGCTTAATCCAACCATTGCCATGACGATAGGTTATGCCATCAGTTTTGCGTTCAACTTCATTGCTTCCACACGCTATACATTCCGTGTTGAGGCTTCAAAGAAGCGTGGAGCAGGCTTTGCGTTGAGCCATGCCGTAAACTATGTGCTGCAGATGGTGGTGCTTAATGCGGCTATATGGGTTGGGGTGCCGAAGCAATGGGCGCCTATACCGATGTTCTGCGTGTGTGTACCGGTGAACTTTATACTTGTGAGATACTTTTTAAAGGTAAAAAAGTAAAAGAGTAAAAAGGTAAAAAGTGGAAAGGTAAAAGAGTAAAAAGGTAAAAAAGGAAACTTGAAAAAGTAGAATATAGATGAATATAAAAGGCAAATCTTTCTTTCGGATCTTCTCGTCAGTGTTCCGTGTAAAGCGTGAGGAGCGACTGCTTGCGGCTGTTATGCTTGTGTTGTTGCTTGCTCTCAACGCTTTGGTGGTGTGCAAGTATTACGACATCTTTACACCGCTCAATAAATACTATTGGCACCTCTTTATAGGCAAGTTCCATATCTCGGGCTTCGACCCTATAACCTATTCGGTTGTGAGCAACTGGACGGCAGGCTACAATGTCTTCCGCCATCCGCTCTTGGCGTTCTATATGTACATACCTTACCTCATCAACCAAGGGCTGATGTGGCTCACAGGCATCAACTGCGCCGTGTTTGTGGTGGCGGCAATACAGACGTTCTCGGCTTTCTACTCGGCTATATTCATCTACCGCATCTTCAGAGAGGTGATAGGTGTGAGCCGCACAGATGCCACATTGCTTACGTTCTTCTTCTTCGGCTTTGGCTATGTAATGCTGTCGGCAATGGCGCCCGACCACTTCATCATATCCATGATGCTGCTGTTGTTTGCCCTCTACGTGTCGGGCAAGCTTATAAAGAGCCGCAAGAAGCTAACGATATGGCAGTCGGTGGTCTACTTCTTCATAACCGCAGGCACCTCTCTGAACAACGGATTGAAGATATATCTGTCGGAGCTGTTTGTCAATGGTTGGCGCATCTTACGCCCCAAGTTTCTCTTCCTTGCCATTCTGCTGCCTGCCGCACTTACCTGGGGAGCTGCCCGTATGAGCTACCGATACATCGTGTGGCCACGTGATATGGCTGCAAAGGAGGCGCGTGCAAAGCTTAAGACAGAAAAACAGCGCAAGCAACAGCAGCAACAGGCACAGAAGGCACACGACGACTCGATACGTATAGCGTCGTTCACAATAGTCCAACGCGACTCGCTGAGCCGCGACTCGGTGGTGCGCGACTCCGTTGCACGTGCCAAGGCTGCAGCCAACAAGGCCAAGAAGAAGCGTGTGAGCAAGGGTGCGCCCATATCGCACACGCAGTTCCTCGACTGGACCGACATCACAACATCGCGCCAGGAATCAATAGTGGAGAACCTTCTTGGCGAGTCGATACAGATACATCAGGACCACCTCTTGGACGACGTGCTGAGGTCGCGACCTATAATAGTGAACTACCGTTATGCCTTCAACTATGTGGTGGAGGGCATCATCGTGCTGCTCTTCGTACTCGGTATATGGGCAGGACGCCGCTCGCGCTTCATGTGGCTGGTCATGTCTTACTTTGCCCTCGACATGGTGCTGCACGTAGTGCTTGGCTTCGGCATCAACGAGGTGTACATTATGTCTGCCCACTGGATATACGCCATACCTATAGCCACGGCATATCTGCTTAAGGCAGCCAAGCCACGACGTGCCGCATTGGCGCTGAAGGGCGTCTTGGCGGTGCTGGCGGTGTTCTTGTGGATATGGAATGTAAGCTTGATAGTACAGTATCTTTATTTCTAACGTTATATGATTCTACGCAAGGAGGAGCGCCCGGTAGCGCTCGTAGCACTCGTGGTGTTTGTCTTGCTCAACGCAATGCTGATATACAACCACTACGACTCGTTTACACGTGGTGCCCACGTCGGGTTCTGGTCGGTGTTCTACAACCACCTCGGCATGTCGGGATATGATGTGTTCTCGCTCATCTTTATCTCGTGCATGCGCCTGCACTGGAACGCGCTGCGCCATCCGCTGTTTGTCGCAGTGCTGCTGCCGCTGTACTGGATCAACCATACTATAATGCCGCCTACCGAGTTCAACTTTGCCGTATTCCTTATGGCAGCGGTCCTCGTGGCTTGCGATGTGTGGGGAGTAATACTCTTGCACCGCATCTTGCGCGACATTGTGGGGTGTACACGCAAAGACACCTTGTGGCTTATAGCTCTCTTCTACGGCTTTGCGCATATAATGATAACCACTATGGTGCCCGACCATTTTGCCCTGTCGCTGCCTCTGCTCCTGCTCACACTGCTGCTTACGGGGCGCAAGTTGCAGGAGGGCAAGCGCTTTACGTATCTGCAACAGGCACTGCTCTTTATGCTTACGGCTGGCATAACGCTAACCAATGGCGTAAAGGTGGCGCTTGCGGCATGGTTTGCGGCAGGCAAGAAGGTGTTTTCGTGGCGCAGCATTGCGTCGTTCGTGGTGCCTACATTGCTGTTGGCACTTGTTGTGGTGTGGCAGCAGAAGGCTATAATCGATCCGCAAGAACAGGGCATAAAGCGCATTGAGGCTGCCATAAAGAAGAAAGATCCGGGACGCGTGGACAAGCTGAAGGAGCACAACGACTTTGTAAAGCAGCAGAACGGACAGGCTCTTGCCGAGAAGGTGCCGTTGCTGGAGTGGAGCGATATGACGACATCGCGTTGGAAAACGGTAGTACACAACCTCTTCGGCGAGTCGTTGCAGCTGCACCGCGACCACCTCCTTGAGGATGTGCAGCAAACCCGTCCCGTGTTTGTGGCCTATAGCCATCGATTCAATTATTTTGTAGAGGGTGTTGTCCTGATGTTGCTTCTTGCCGGAGCATGGGTGGCACGCCGCAGCAAGTTCTTCTTGGTTGTGGTGTCGTGGTTCGGCTTCGATATGCTTATGCACATAGGCTTCGGCTTCGGTATCAACGAGGTGTACATCATGACAGCCCATTGGGCGTTTATCATACCTATAGCCATTGGCTATCTGCTCAGCCGTAAGCCGGAAGTACAGGCACGCTCCCTCGTTGCTGTCACGGCGTTGTGGATGTGGGCATACAATGCAAAGATTATATGCGGATATCTTTTGTAAGAACCTTAAAGTCGGTAGATGTATGAGAGTGTTTCACCTGATAACCCACTTCGACCTTGGTGGAGCCGAGCGAGTGGCAGCCAATATAGCCGAGTCGGCAACGCCCGGCATCCACTATCACGTGGTGGAGATAATGCGGGGCAACTCTGCCTACACCCCACGTTTTATCGACGAGCTGCGTTCTGCCAATGTGCATATACACCGTTCGGTGGTGCCCGACATCAACTGGCACTTCCTTGTGCAGCGCATCGCAGCCCTGCTCTTTCCGCTGCGCATGCTCTATATCATCCTGCGTTGGCGTCCGGATGTCATCCACTCGCACACCGAGACACCCGACCTCGCTCTGTATGTGGCGTCGCTCATGCTGCCAAAGCGTCTCTTTAGGAATGTGCGCATTGTGCGAACCATCCATAACACCCGTCTATGGACAGGGCTTGACGGGGTGGGGCGCCGTGTTGAGGCTTTCTACAGACGGCACGATGCAAGCATAGCCATATCCCATTCGGTACGCAATGCGTATGCCGAGCGGTATGGCATGGAGGCTCCGATAATACATAATGGTGTGGCGGAGGAGAAGCATCCGCAGACATTTGAGCCGCTGATGCCCGACAGGATAAACATCCTCTTTGCCGGACGACTTGAGCCGCAGAAGGGAGTAAGCACCCTGTGCGAGGTGCTTAAGCGTCTTGCCGCAGACCAGCGCTACTTCTTCACCATTGCCGGAGACGGTACGCAGCGCCAACTTGTGGAACAGACAATAAGCAGTGGCGGTGTGGACGGAGCGCCGTTGACCAATGCCCGTCTGCTGCCCCCGGTCTTCTCGTTGGCATCGTATATGTCGTCGTTCGACTATCTGTTTATGCCTTCCGAGTTTGAGGGGTTGAGTATGCTGTCCATGGAGGCAAGCATCAACCGCCTGCCGGTGATAGCCAACCGTGCCCCAGGGCTTAGCGACACGCTGCCCGACGACTGGCCGCTGATGGTATCAGATAATAATGTGGACGATTGGACGGCTCTCTTCGGCAGCTATCTGCCAACCGTCAACCGTCAGCAGCTCGTCGACAAGGCACACAGCTTTGCCGTAGAACACTTCTCGGTAAGGAAGATGCAGGAGAGATACGAGGAGGTATATAATAAATAAAAAGGTATAGATATGAGACAAGCCATATCTTTTGTGTTGCCTACATACAACTGTCATTGCGTGCAGTTGGTAGAGACGTTGTGCCGCCAGTGCCGTATGGTGCAGGCAGAGTATGGTATGCACTATGAGATAGTGGTGGCTGACGATTGCTCTACCGACCGATCGTATGTCCGCAGCAACAGTGTTATAGAGCGTTGGAACAACGTGCGGTATCTTAAACTCGACCACAACTTGGGTCGTTCGGCTGTTCGCAACCTCCTTGCACGGGAGGCACGACACGAGTGGCTGGTGTTTATCGACGGCGACTTGGCTGTCGACCGACCCGACTTTGTGGAGAAGTATGCCCTTTCCGAGGGCGATGTCGTTGTTGGCGGAACAGCCATCGGGGGCGATGCCAAGCTATGGCACAACAATCTGCGCTACCTTTATGAGAAACGTTGCGAGCCAGCCCATTCGGCACAGCAGCGCATGCGGCTTGCCAACCGCGAGTTTCGCACTACCAACTTCCTTGTTTCCCGCTCTGCTGTTATAGCCAATCCCTTTTATGAGGCTTTCAGGCACTATGGCTATGAGGACGTGCTCTTTGGCAAGCAGCTCACAGCTTCGGGCCACGCTATAAACCATATCGACAACCCCGTGCTTATAGACGATTACGAATCGAACCCCGTCTATATGGACAAGACGGAGGAGGCGTGTCGCACACTGATAGAGTTTAGGCAGCAACTTGAGGGCTACTCGTCCCTGCTTGCCCTCTCGACAAGCCTTGTGCGCTGGCACTTGCTGCCGTTGGGCAAGCTTGCCTACCGCATCCTCGGCACCCCATTGCGCCGCAACCTTAGCGGAACAAAGCCCCTTCTAAGCCTCTTCAACATCTACCGGCTGCTGTACACGCTAAGCGTTTGGGCGTGAGACGAAGCGTCTATACAGTCTTTGGCATAGATATATTGCACCCACACACACCGCCATACCGGCTATGCTGAACAATATATTGGGCACAATGGTGTCTGTAAGCATAGATATGTCGGTCTTGAATACATACACCAAGATGCCTTTGACAAAGGCTAAGCACATAAGGTGGAATCCGCATATATATAACGTATTGTCGGATATATATGCAATGACGTTTTGTATATGCAGTCGTCGGGTCCACTGTGCAAGTAGTCGAGATACCCACATCATCATATATATACCTGCCAAACCACCCGACACAAACATGGCAAAGTTGCCGTAATAGTTCTTGTGCATGTTTATTCTGCCGTTTGCCAAGGCTATTATTGTTACTAATGCGATAGCCGCAACAGCCCAAAGGATGTTGTTAGCTTCGAAATGCAGCTTGCGTACCTCGTTGCCAATGGCATAAAAAACGATGCCCGTCATTACGGTGCCTATGCTGAACGGCAGCCTTATAGGGTTGAACATATAATTAATGCAACCCACTATAGCCCAACCTCCTATCAATATCCATCTTGTCCTCGCACTGTTGCTTGTAAACATACGATAATAAACCACCTCGATAATAAACAGGCACTGCAAGAACCAAAGCGGTATATTATGTATCATCAAGTCGCCGTAGCAGAATACGGCGCCCACAATGGGTTGCCATATAGGTATGTCGGAGTTGCTGTCTGCCCCGACGTGTCTGCCCACGAAAAGCCAGAACACGTATGTCAATATGTTGATAACGGCATACGGCAGCATCAGTTGGCGTAAGCGTTTGCGTACAAAGGAGCCAAAGCTTTTGTTGCGTCCGTAGCTGAAAAGGAATCCCGATATGAAGAAGAACAGTGGCATGTGGAATACGTATATCCAGTTTTGTAGCTGCTTGTCCAGTTGGGTATGCGCCAACACAACGCAGTATATGCCTATAATCTTTGCAAAGTCGATGCAGGCAATACGTTTACTGTCTGAAGATGTCATATTGTTTGTCGATATATTGTGTCTTAATGTCTCCTGCGTCTATTATGGAATGGAAGAGAAAAGCCGAGTTGTGCTTTTCTTTGCTGCTCTTGTTGAGAGCCTTCCATTTGTCGGGATGCGTGGCTCTATACTTATCCGACATCCATATCCAGCATCCAGGATGATGTAGTGCGTCAGTGTCTTCGCCGTGTCCGAACACTCCATTCTCTCCAAGATTCTCGGCATGGTCGGACAGGTATATCACGATAGCATTGCGCGAACGGAACTTGTTGCGCAATTCTTGCCAGAACCAGTCGGAGTAAAGCACCGTGTTGTCGTAAGAGTTGAAAAACTCTTCCTTGCTGTTAGACGACAGTACCCTGCTTTTTAGTTCGGGTTTCCAGCGTGCAAACTGCCTTGTGTAATGCGACTTGTACCACCAGTGAGAGCCAATGGTGTGTAATACGAACAAGCGCTTGCTGTCGTTTTTCTGCAGCGAGAGCTGTTTGTCGAGTTCGGGCAGGATGTCGCCGTCTACCCACTGGTCGTATACGTATAGCGACTTGCCGCTGTTGAGGTATATCAGCGAGTCGGCTTCGTTCATAAAGTAGATAAATGTCAGCACGCTCTCTTGATTGGCAATCCATGTTGTCCGGTAGCCAGCCTGCTTGAATATGTCCACAAACGAACGCTCTTCGTAGGCAATGTCTGGATTCTTATGGTCGGCTCTTGTCATGATGTATGGTATGCTGTTGTGTGTAAATCCATACTCCGACCATATATTGGGAAGCGATACGAGGTTCTCTTCTTTAACGAGATAAGGTGTTGTAGGGCGTTGGTAGCCGTTAATCTGCATATTTTTTGAGCGCAGAGTCTCGCCTATTATGAAGACAACGTCTATAGTGTCGGCATCGCATACAATGTTGCCTTTAAAGGCAGGACGCTCTTCTGCCGCTACCTTGCGGTTGTCCAAGAACGTCGTTATCGAGTCGTATATAACGAATGGTATGCGGTAGTTTATTGGTCGTGCGAGCGACGGGATGCTCATCAGGACATTCAACAGGACGATAGCGGCGGCAGCCTGTAGCCATGCTCGTCCCACCTTTATGTATCTGAATCGTACCACCACAAAGCCAACGGAGGCTATAATTGCTATTATAGTGGTTGCTATTAATGGCAATGTAACCACATCCATCGATGTGCGTACGTCGTTAATTATCGCCAACTCGATAGCCATTGGGGTAAGGGTAAGGTTGGCGGTGTACCTGAAGTAGGTAGCCACAGCGCATACGGTTATAAGCAAGGGGAAGGTAAAGGCAAACACATATTTGTTGCAGCTCAACAGCCATATCAGCAGAAATACTGCCGTCTCGATAACACCGAATTGCAATACAATGATAAGCAGGTCCTTAAGGTTCTTGTATGGCATCTCGTAGAAGTCGGCCATGGTAAACGCCAATCCTACAAACAGAGTAGCGGCAAGCGTAAAGAGCACTTGCCGTACATATTTGTTCTTGATTATATCTGTTGTCTTCATATTCTTGTTTGTGTTAGTTAAGGGATTGGTTGTTAGTTTACCACCGCAATCTTGCACACAGTGCCCTTGCTTCCGTCTTCGTTAGCGGCTTCCACCATGTATATGCCGCTTGCCACGCGCTTGCCTTTAAGGTCGCGTCCGTCCCAGTGGTACGAGCCGCCAGTGCTTCTGCCTTGGTTTACGAGTGTGCCGTTGGAGGTTACAATCTTGACGTCAGCCTTATAGCTTAGCCCGACAATGGTTATGGTGCCGGTATAGTCGGGACGTACGGGGTTGGGGTAGGCGTATACGTTGTCCTTCGTCATCTTGTCGGTGGGCTGTGTAGCATCGCTTGCGTACGAGCACAGACCGGTAGTTGTGGCAAAGTACACCATGTTAGAGTTGGGGTCTACACCAATGTCTATTATCTCGTTCGACATCAGTGGCGAGTTGTCGGTAGTGAAGTGTTGCAGCTGCGTGTTGCAGTCTTCGCTTATAAGGAACACACCGTTGCGTGTGCCAAACCACTTACGGTTGCTTCCGTCCACCGCCATACATGTTGTGGTGGTGTTGGCAAGCAGGTAGTCGGCAAGGTTGGTGCCGTCGTTGCGTGGCACCTTATGTTGTATAATAAGGTTGTTGCTCGAGACAAAGTCGTCTGGTGCGAAGTACAGCGGTCCGCTTGTGGTGCTCATCCAGATGTTGCCGTCTCGGTCTAAAGCCAAGTCGAACAGGTCGTTAGGTTCGACAACGGCGCCATCCTCATTGACAAACGACGGGCCGAAGGCGCCAAACTGGTTGTTAGCAATATCATATACATATACTCTCGACTTCTTCCACTCGCGCTTTGAGAACCACATACGGGTGCCGTTGTTTGTCATAACGATATTCTCAAGAAACTTGTTGCCGCTTGCCTTGATGTTGGCAGATACAGCCTGTGCCTTCCATTCGCCCGATGGACTTAGGGTAAACAAGCTATTGTCAACCGAAGCGTTGAATAACCATAACGTGCCGTTAGCATCGTATTTAATGTCAGACACGATGATGTAGTTCTTGCTATTAACACATGATGTAAGTGGCGAGTTGTCCATGTTGTAGCACTTTACAAACTTGCCGTCCTGATATTCGTACAGGCCACTCTTTGCCGCCACCATTACATGACCCGGCTTCAGAGGGTCAAAGTCCATACTGATGTAGTCGACGTTTTTATGTCCGGTAGTGGCTTCGGAAGGTCGCTCAAACTCCGTCCACTTGTTGCCGTCCCATACATGCACTTCTCCGGGATAGCCGCCGTCAAGAGTTCTTGAGTAGTAGCCACCTACGGCATACATCAGTCCGTTTTTGAAGTAGAGTCGGTAGAAGTGGTTTGAGGCAGGGCCTTCGGGGCTTACTCCCTCCGTTTTGTATACGCGGTTGCCGTTGGCGTCAATAGTGTAGCAAGCCAATTTGTCGCTTTCGGTACGTGTCCACCACAATTTTGCTTGAGTGTCTTCCACGTTAAGGCGGTCCTCCATAAGTGGGGTATAGTCGCCAATGCGCTGCCAATGGTTTGTATCGAGGAGGTTGTCGGTTTGTTTGCCGCGGTACAATCCATTGGTGCTCGATGCCGCATAGATATATCCGTCCTTGGTGTAGGTGTAGTCTATGTTGAATCCCAACTGGTATGTGTCTACGATAATGCCACGCTTAACGTCAAGCTTCACCACGCCAAGTCCTAACGAAAGGTAGGCATAAGGGCCGTCGATATATATGTGGTTAATCGACTTGTTGAGCGTAGTCGACTTCATATATATGTCGGGCACGTTTGTAACGTTGCCGTTGACAGTAAGAAGGTCGATGTTGCTGCTCTCGTAGGCAATGACAAGCTGCTTTGCCGACTTCGACCAAGCAATGTGCGCGATGTTGGCATCCGACAGGCTGTTGGTCTTGTCGTATACAGCTGTCTCTCCCGTCTCGCTGTTGTAGGAGAAGAGTCCACCGTCGCTTAAGGCGAAGGCAGTGCCTCCGGCAGGTGCTATCTCTGTAATGTTTGAGAAACTGCTGTATAATGTCCACTTGCTGTTGGTCTGTGCCAAGGCGCTGTTTGTGGTAAGGCATGCCACCAAAGCGACAGCCAATGTAATTATTGTTCTTGTCATTGCCTAATAATGTTGTAATAACTCAATAGTCTATTGAGCGATATCCAAAGCTTAATACTCCGTCTTCTTGTCGTTGCGTTCCCACATACGGAAAGCCTCTATAGCCTCAGTGCCGAGCAATCGCATCATTGTCTTGTTGCGCTTCTCTATAGGCAGGGCAATCTCCTGGTATATAAAGTCGTCGTCGAAGCCTATCTTGGCAGCGTCCTTGCGGTCGTTGGCATAGTAGATGTGGTCGAGATGAGCCCAGTAAATGGCTCCAAGACACATTGGGCAAGGCTCGCACGAGGTGTAGATGTCGCATCCGCTGAGGTCGAAGGTGCCAAGGCGGCGTGTTGCCTGGCGTATGCAGTTTACCTCGGCATGTGCTGTTGGGTCGTTGTCGATGGTCACGCTGTTGGATGCTTCGGCTATAATCTCGTCGCCTTTGGCTATCACGGCGCCGAAGGGACCGCCTCCGTTGCGCACACTCTCTTCCGAGAGACGAATGGCGCGGCGCATCAGTTCGATTTGTTTATTCTCCATAATCTGATTTAGTTTTTTACTTTTTTACTTTTTTACTCTTTTACTGTTAGTTGTATGTAGGTGCTTATAGCGTCCTCAATCTCGCTTATGCGTATATATTCGTCGGCAGAGTGGGAGCGTGCCGAGTAGCCCGGACCGAGCTTCAGCGACTGCCATGGCATCAGAGCCTGGTCGCTCAGAGTTGGCGATCCGAATGGTTGCTTGCCCATACCGATAAGCCGTCTAACCAGAGGATGCTCCATATCTATAGACGACGAGTGCAGACGGAACGACCTTGCCTTGCACTCGCATTGTGTATTTTCGTTGATAAACTGGTATACCTCCTCGTTGGTGTACAGCTCGTTGGTGCGCACATCCACCACAATGTTGCACACATCGGGCACCACATTGTGCTGCGTTCCGGCGTTTATCACCGTTGCGTTCATCACCGTTGCGCCGAGATGAGGGCTTATGCGCTTAAAGCGATAGTCGCGAATCCATACCAAGTCGTCCAAAGCCTTGTACAGAGCATTTACGCCCTCGCCCCTTGCGGCGTGTCCACTCTTGCCGTGCGCCGTAAGGTCGAGCACCATAAGACCCTTCTCTGCCACAGCCGGCTGCATGCCTGTAGGTTCTCCCACGATAGCCACGTCGATATGTGGCAGCAGCGGTATGGCACGGCTTATGCCGTCCTTGCCAGACACCTCCTCCTCTGCCGATGCCAGGTATACTATGTTATAGTAGGCACATCCGTGCTCGTCGAGATACCTGAATGTCTGTAGCAACGACACCAGTCCGCCTCCGCAGTCGTTCGAGCCGAGTCCGTACAGAGTGTCGCCGTCAAGCTCTGGCTTGAAGGGGTCGCGTGTCCACGACGCCACTGGGCGCACCGTGTCTATGTGTGCGTTTAGCAGAAGGGTAGGCTTGTGGCTGTCGTAGTGCTTGCCCACCGCCCACACGTTGTTGGCTTCGCGGTGAGTGTCGAGCTTCAGTCGCTGCATCTCCTGCTCCATAATGTCTGCTGCAGCCTTCTCGTCGCGGCTTGTAGAGGGGGTGGCTATTAGCTTGCGCAGCAGGCTAACGGCGTCTTCGGTGTATTGTTTTATCTGCATTAGCTTATTATTGTTTTGTCTGCAACTGCTTATACAGCAATTTCATATCATTCTGCAAATATACTATAAATAATCGAAGATTCGTTTATATCGTGACGATTTTGTAACTTTGCATTTGTATAATATAAAAACTATAATACCTTTAAGATTGCCAAAAAACCAGATAACAATGAGAATAAAGTTAGTATCAGCTATTCTGACCTTAGGCTTGGCACTCGCTTCGTGCTCCGACCGCCGCACCGTTATAGGCGTCTCTCAATGCAGCGACGACGCATGGAGGCAGAAGGTGAATCGTGAGATAAAGATAGGTCAGTACCAATACAAGGATGTTGACGTGCGGTTTTGCTCTGCCAACAACGACGCCAAGCGTCAGGTGCGGCAGATAGACAGCCTGGTGGCAAGCGGTGTCGACCTCCTTATTGTCGCTCCAAGCGACGTAAGTACCGTTACACCGGCTGTTGAACGGGCTTACAGGAAGTCTATTCCGGTGATTCTGTACGACCGTAAGATCTATTCCGACTGCTACACTGCCTACGTCGGAGCCGACAATGTAGAGATAGGTCGTGTCGTTGCCCGGTTCATTGCAGCCAAGTTGGGAGGCAAGGGCAGGGTGCTCGAGATTGCCGGCCTAAAGGGTTCCACCCCGGTAGAAGAGCGTCATCGGGGCTTTGTTGAGGAAATAAGCAAGTATCCGGGCATAACCACGTCTACCGTAAATGGCGACTGGAACGTAGACGGCGCACGCAAGATAATGTCGCGCAGCCTTGCTGTCGACCCCAACATCCAGTGTGTCTTCGGCCATAACGATGCTGAGGCTCTCGGTGCATGGGAGGCAGCCAAGGCTGTGGGCAAGGAGCATGACATCATGTTTGTGGGCATTGACGGTCTGCCAGACAAGCGACAGGGTATAGACCTTGTTAAGAGAGGGTGTTTCGCAGCCTCTTACATCTATCCAACGCATGGCGAAACACTCGTACCTCTTGCCATGCGCATACTCAATAACAAGCCCATAGAGCGTATGAACTACCTCCCGTCGAGCCTTGTTACAGCCGAGAACGCAGCCATTGTGGAGATGCAGAACAACGAGATAGCGTGTCAAGCCAATAGTCTTGACGCCATTTATGCCAACATCGACAGCTATATGAAGATGTATCGCAGCCAGAAAATCATCAGTTGGCTTGCCGCCTTCATCGTGCTCTTGCTCATTGTTCTTGCCGCATACAATTATTATGTATACAAGACCAAGGCTAAGGTAGGACGCCGACTGCGCCAGATAGCCGACGAAAAGGTTAGGTTCTTCACCAGGGCGAGCCATCAGTTGCGTACGCCGCTAACCCTTGTTGCAGGTCCGCTTCGCCACCTTATATCGCAAGGCGGATTCGACGACAAGCAGCAACAAACGCTCGACATCATCCAGCGCAATGTTGCCGAGCTTGAACACCTTACCGCCAACGTGCTCAACTTTCAGACGCGTGTCGACTCTGCCACCGACAACACCGACCAATGTCAGCAACCCTCAATATCCGACGAAACCGTGTCGCAGCTCGTATTGCAGGACAGCCGACGCGACATCGTTACCAAGAACGACCCCGACGACGATCTTGACACAATACTTATAGTAGACGATAATGCCGACATTCGTTCCTACTTGCGCTCTTTGTTGTCGCCCTACTACTATGTTATAGACGCTTCCGACGGACGCAACGGACTGCGGTTGGCACGCGAGAGTGTGCCCGACCTTATCGTGAGCGACGTTATGATGCCTATAATGAATGGCTTGGAGTTCTGCTCCAAGATTAAGGCGGACGATGTTACGTGCCACATCCCCGTTATACTGCTTACTGCCCGCAGTGCCGAGTCGCAGCGCATAGAGGGCTACGAGCATGGCGCCGATGGCTACATTACAAAGCCCTTCAATGCCGACTTGCTCTTGACACGCATCGAGAGTATGCTTGCCAACCGCCGAAAGATAAAGATTGCCCAGCTTGACGGCAAAGCCGAAGCACCCGACACTGCCGATGCCAACAGCGCCGACAACCTCTTCATGAGCCGTTTTCGCGAAGTCGCCATGCAGCATCTCGGCAACGCCGACCTCAAGATGGACGACCTTGGAAGCGAGTTGCACCTATCGCGAGTGCAGCTTTATCGCAAGATAAAGGCTCTAACGGGCAAGTCGCCCACCGACATTATACGCGAGATGCGCCTCAATAGGGGCCACTACTTGCTGTGCCACACCGACCGTCCTATATCCGAGATAGCCTACGAGGTGGGCTTTGCCGTGCCGAGCTACTTCACCACTTGTTTCAAGAAGCAGTATGGCATCAACCCCACTGAGCTTCGCAGGGGATGATTTAACATCCCCTTTATACTAACGGAAAGGACTAACATACTAAATCTCGTTACATGAACGATATATTTAATCCTATGAACGATATTTTCAACTGTTAGTCCTTTCCCCGTTTTAATTTTGCAAGCAGAATTGAAACAATAATTAAGAACTTAAACCAATTTCACATGAACAGTTTACCAAGAATGCTCATGAGCCTGGCCCTCACCCCGGCAGTAGCTATTGTGAGTGCTCAGGAAGTGAATGTCAGCGGAGTTGTCACCGACGCCACGGGCGAAACCATTATCGGTGCCTCGGTCGTAGAGAAAGGCACGACCAACGGTACGGTTACCGATATTGATGGAAAGTTCTCCATCAAGGTTAAGCAAGGTGCGCAACTCGAGTTTTCGTACATAGGTTATAATAATGTAACCCTTGACGCCAAACCCGTAATGAACGTTACGCTTAGCGAGAATACCAAGCTCGTTGAGGAGGTTGTGGTAACCGGTTACACTACCCAGCGCAAGGCCGACCTTACCGGTGCCGTGTCTGTTGTAAGCGTAAACGACCTCCAGAAGCAGAACGAGAACAACCCGATGAAGGCTCTTCAGGGCCGTGTTCCGGGTATGAACATCTCGGCAGACGGTTCGCCTTCGGGTGCAGCCACTGTGCGTATCCGTGGTATCGGTACCCTCAACAACAACGACCCGCTCTACATTATCGACGGTGTGCCTACCAAGTCAGGTATGCACGAGCTTAACGGCAACGACATCGAGTCGATTCAGATTCTTAAGGATGCCGCTTCGGCATCTATCTACGGTTCGCGTGCTGCCAACGGTGTAATAATCATCACCACCAAGAAGGGCAAGGACGGCAAGCTCAAGGTAGACCTTGACGCCTCTGTGGCTGCCTCAATGTACAGCCATAAGATGGAGGTGCTCAATGCCAAGGAGTTTGGTCAGGTTATGTGGCAGGGCTACGTCAACGACGGTATGGACCCTAACTCCAATGGCTTGGGCTATCGCTACGATTGGGGGTACAACTCGCTCGGACAGCCCATTCTTAACGGCATTACGATGAAGAAGTATCTCGACGATGCCGGCACAACACCTGCAGCCGATACCGACTGGTACGACAAGACCATACGCACCGGCGTTATACAGAACTATAACGTAAGCGTAAGCAATGGCTCGCAGAAAGGCTCGTCTTACTTCTCGCTCGGCTATTACAAGAATATGGGTATCATCAAGACAAGCGACTTTGAGCGTTTCTCTGCCCGTTTCAACACCGAGTACAAGCTCTTGAACGACAAGCTCACCATTGGCGAGCACTTCACCCTCAACCGTACATCCGAGGTTGCTGCCCCTGGAGGTTTCCTCCAGAATGTGCTGCAGTTCAACCCCTCGTTGCCAGTATACACCACAGACGGTAGCTATGCCGGACCGGTGGGTGGCTATCCCGACCGCTCCAACCCAGTTGCAGTGCTCGAGCGCAACAGAGACAACCGCTACACCTACTGGCGTACCTTTGGCGATGCCTACGTCAACCTCAACCTCTTCAAGGGATTCAACCTCCGCTCTACCTTCGGTCTCGACTATTCGCAGAAGGAGCAGCGCATCTTCACATATCCTATAACCGAGGGCAACGTTGCCAACAAGACCAATGCGGTTGAGGCTAAGCAGGAGCACTGGACCAAGTGGATGTGGAACGCTGTTGCTACATACAACGCCGAGTTTGGCAAGAACCGCCTCGACGCCATGATTGGTATGGAGCTTAACCGTCAGGACGACATCTCATTCTCTGGACGCAAGGAAGACTTCATCATCCTCAACCCCGACTATATGTGGCCTGATGCCGGTACAGGCACAGCTCAGGCTTACGGCTCTGGCTCTGGCTACTCGCTCGTGTCGTTCTTCGGCAAGCTCAACTACAACTATGACGACCGCTATATGGCATCTCTCACAATGCGTCGCGACGGTTCGTCACGCTTCGGCAAGGACAACCGCTTTGCCACCTTCCCCTCTGTATCGGCTGGTTGGCGCATCAACAACGAGAAGTTCTTGCAGGACGCACGTTGGATAGACGACATCAAGCTGCGTGCATCGTGGGGTCAGACCGGTAACCAGGAAATCTCCAACCTTGCCCGTTACACCGTATATGTTAGCAATTATGGTGTAAACGAGAGTGGCGGTCAGAGCTACGGTACATCATACGACATCGCCGGAACCAACGGCGGACAGACTCTGCCTTCTGGTTTCAAGCGCAATCAGCTTGGCAACAACGGCATCAAGTGGGAGACTACAACACAGACCAACATCGGTATCGACTACTCGTTCTTCCGCAACTCGCTCTATGGTACCTTCGACTGGTACTTCAAGAAGACCAAGGACATCCTTGTAGAAATGGCTGGTATCGCTGCCATGGGTGAGGGTTCTACACAGTGGATCAATGCCGGCGAGATGGAGAACAAAGGTTTCGAGTTCAACATTGGCTACCGCAAGACCACTAAGTGGGGTCTGCGCTACGACATCAATGCCAACATCGGCACCTACCGCAACAAGATTACGAAGTTGCCGGCTACCGTGGCTGCCAATGGTACCTTCGGTGGAAATGGTGTGAAGAGCGTTATCGGACACGCTATGGGCTCGCAGGTGGGCTATGTTGCCGACGGCATCTTCAAGTCGCAGGAGGAGATAGACAACCACGCCACTCAGGAGGGAGCAGGTCTTGGCCGCATACGTTGGAAGGACCTCAACAACGACGGCAAGATAACAGAGGCCGACCAGAAGTGGATTTACGATCCAACCCCCGACTTCACCTACGGCTTCAACATCTATCTCGAATATAAGAACTTCGACCTCACCGCCTTCTTCCAGGGTGTACAGGGTGTCGACATCATCTCAGACCTTAAGAAGGAGACTGATATCTGGGCTGGCCTTAACATAGGCTACCTCAACAAGGGTCGCCGTCTGCTCGACGCATGGAGCCCAACCAATCCTGGCAGCAACATCCCGGCTGTGTCGCTCTCCGACAACAACAACGAGAAGCGCATTTCGTCTTATTGGGTTGAGAATGGCTCGTACCTCAAGCTGCGCACCCTGCAACTTGGCTACAACGTGCCTAAGAGCTTTGCACAGAAGCTCGCCATGGAGCGCCTGCGCTTCTACCTCAGCGCACAGAACCTCTTTACTGTAAAGAGCAGCAGCTTCACCGGTGTCGACCCGGAGAACCCTAACTATGGTTATCCTATCCCGTTGAACATTACCTTCGGACTTAATGTAACCTTTTAAAGGTAAAAAAGTAAAAGGGTAAAAGAGTAAAAAGGTAAAAAAGTAAAAGGGTAAAAGAGTAAAAAGGTAAAGAAGTAAAAGGTAAAAGCCTTTCTTCAATCAAGGCTTAGAAAGGCCTAAAAAGGCTTAGAAAGGCTTAGTCAAAAAAACACTTAAAAGACATTACAATAATGAAGACCAATATATTCAGCCGTATTGCCCTCGCCACCGTCATCACGGCAGGTGCATTGTCATTGGGCAGCTGCGACGACTTCCTCGACCACCAAACACCGCAAGGTACACTGGACGATACACAGGTTAAGGATCCAAGTCGCATCGACAACTTGGTTATCTCGGCTTATGCCGTCTATATGTCGGCCGAGGATATCAACTCGTCATTCTCTATGTGGAACTTCGATGTGCGCTCGGACGACGCCTATAAGGGCGGCAACGGTACATCCGACGGCGACGTGTTCCACCAGCTCGAGATTTCGCAGGGCATACTTACAACCAACTGGAACTTAAGCAGTATGTGGGAGCGTCTGTACAACTGCATCTCTCGTGTCAACACAGCATTGGCTCAGCTCGAGAAGATCGACGCCGCTGCCTATCCTCTCAAGGACGAGCGTGTGGCTGAGATGAAGTTCCTCCGTGCTTACGGCCACTTCCTCCTGAAGCGTCTGTACAAGAACATTCCGTTCGTTACAAACCCCAACCTCAACTATGAGGACTACAACAACCTCTCTAACACACAGTATACCAACGACGAGGGTTGGCAGCTTATCATCAACGACCTTGAGGATGCCTACAAGGTTCTGCCCGTAAAGCAGGCCGAGGTGGGACGTCCGTCTAAGGCTGCAGCCGCCGCCTTCCTTACAAAGGTATATCTCTACAAGGCTTATCATCAGGACGATGCTACAAGCAATAAGGTTACAAGCATCTCTGCCGACGACCTTAAGAAGGTGGTAGAGTATAGCGATCCGAGCATCTATCAGGCTGGTGGATTCGACCTCGAGGCCGACTTCCACAACAACTTCCGCCCTGAGACTCAGTACGAGAATGGTGTGGAGAGCATCTGGGCTATACAGTACTCTATGAACGACGGTACCAAGCTTGGCAACCTCAACTGGAGCTATGGTCTTATCGTGCCTAATATTCCAGGTGTTACCGATGGCGGTTGCGACTTCTACAAGCCGTCGCAGAATTTGGTCAACGCCTTCCGCACACAAACCGATGGTCTGCCTTATCTTGACACCTTCAACGACAAGGACTACGACAAGGCTACCGACTATGCCGACCCGCGTCTCTTCCTTACCGTGGGCATCCCGGGTCTGCCATACGAGTTCAACAAGAAGTATATGATGGACAAGAGCGATACATGGAGCCGCTCGCACGGACTCTATGGCTACTACGTCACACTTAAGCAGAATGTAGACCCCGACTGTGGCTACCTTATCAAGGGCTCGTGGTGGGGAACTGCCGAGAACCGCATCGTCTTACGCTATGCCGACGTGCTTCTTGAGCGTGCAGAGGCTCTCGTACAGCTCAACGACGGACGCATAAACGAGGCTATCGCCCTTGTCAACAAGTTGCGCACACGTGCCAAGCATAGCCTTGGAGTCATCTCCAACTACGAGACCGACTACGGTGTACACTTTAACATCTCTACCTACGACGGCTCTTACAACCAGGCACAGGCCCTCAAGATCGTGAAGATGGAGCGCCGCTTGGAGATGGGTATGGAGTGCGAGCGCTTCTTCGACCTTGTGCGTTGGGGCGAGGCAGCCGAGGTGCTCAACAAGTATTATGCCGAGGAGGCAGGCGACTGCTCTATCTACAAGGACGCCAAGTTTACGAAGGACCGCAACGAGTATTTGCCAATACCGTTCAGTCAGATCTCGGCATCCAACGGCCACTATACTCAGAACATTGGTAACTGGTAAAAAGAAAAGCAATTATGAAAAAGATATCAAGCAAGTTTGCACACTATTTATATATGGTGCTGGCTGTAGTTGCGGTGGCTTTTGCCACCACAGCTTGCAGCGACGACAACACGTCCGACCTCCAGCTCTCTGGCGATTGCACCGTAAAATCCTTGGCTCTCGACCAGTATGAGGGCACTGTAGACCTCGCATCGCGCACCGTAACCGTGCGTGTGCCCGAGACCTACAACACCAACGAGATGAGCCTCGCCAAGCTCGAGCTTAGCGAGGGAGCCACTGCCGACCTTGCCGTTGGCGACAAGCTCAATATGTCGGTAGCCCATTCGATGCGTGTAAGCAATGGCGACGCGTTCCTCGACTGGACCGTCAAGGCTTTGCGCGATGAGGCTAAGATTCTGTCCTTCAAGCTCAACGGCACATACGTGGGCAGCATCGACGAGGCTGCAAAGACCATCTCGGTATATGTTCCGGGCGGTGTCGACGTCACAAAGCTTGTGCCAAACATCACTATTAGCGAGAATGCCACCGTCACTCCGCAGAGCAATATGCCTCTCGACTTCACCAATCCGGTGCAGTTCACCGTTGAGAACAACACAGCCAAGGCCACATACACCGTAACTGTTAAGTCGATTGACAAGCCTACAATGGTGTTTGTTGGTACAGCCAATGATGTTACGGGCCTTAACGCCGAGGAGGCTGACGCTTGCCAATGGATGTTGCAGAACGTTCAAAACTCGCTCTACGTATCGTTTGCCGATATCCAGAACGGCTCGGTAGACCTCTCTGAGTGTAAGGTTATCTGGTGGCACTACCACAAGGACGGCGGTGTCGACGGCAAGAAAGCGTTCGAGAATGCTGCTCCTGAGGCTGTCTATGCTGCTGCCAAGCTGCGCGACTACTACAACGCAGGCGGCTCATTCCTCCTCACACGCTATGCCACAAACCTCCCGGCATTTATCGGTGCCGTAAAGAACGATGCTTGTCCTAACAACTGTTGGGGTGGCAATGAGGATAGCCCAGAGATAACAAACGCTCCTTGGAGCTTCTTTATGAAAGACAACAGCAACCACGCTATCTACAAGAACCTCGTACAGGGCGACGATGCCAACTGCGTATATACCTGCGAAGCGGGCTACGGCATCACCAACTCTACCGCACAGTGGCACATCGGAGCCGACTGGGGTGGCTATGCCGACAACAACGTATGGGCAAGCGAGACGGGCGGCAAGGCTCTTGGTTTCGGTGGCGACGGTGCTATCGTGGTATGGGAGTTCCCTGCCAACGCTGGCAAGGGCGGCATTATCTGCATAGGTTCTGGCTGCTACGACTGGCATACAACCGTCAACGCATCCAGCGACCGCTACCACAAGAATGTGGAGACAATGACAATGAATGCCATCAATTATCTTATGAATAAGTAATAAACACTAATAAAAATGAAATCAATGATATATTCACTTCTTATGGCAGCAGCGGCTACAATGCCGCTTGCCGCCTGCAGCGACGACAACAATACGCTTGAGCAGCGCGACTGGTCTACCACCACTCTCTTCGCATCTTCCGACAAGGTGTCGCAAGATATCTACTACAAGCCGCAGAGCGGATACGTGGGCGACCCTATGCCGTTCTACGACCCGGTGGCAAAGGACTTCAAGATTCTCTATCTTCAGGATTATCGTCCTAACCTTCCAGGTACATATCACCCCATCTGGGCTCTAAGCACAACCGATGCCGCATCCTACACCTCGCTTGGCGAGCTTATACCATTCGGTGGTATCAACGAGCAGGATGCAGCTATCGGTACTGGTTCTACCATATACAACGAGGCAGACAAGCTCTACTACACCTTCTACACCGGGCATAAGGATCAGCTCAATCCTGGCGACAGCCGCGAGATGGTGATGGTGGCTACCAGCCCCGACTTCAAGAAGTGGACCAAGAACAAGACCTTCTATCTCAAGGGTGCCGACTATGGCTACGAGAAGAACGACTTCCGCGACCCCTTCGTCTTCCGTGGCGACGACAATTTATATCACATGATCGTGGCTTGCAAGAAGAGTGGCAAGGGTGTCTTGGCTGAGTGGACATCTGCCGACCTTAAGTCGTGGGAGCATAAGGGCGTCTTTATGCAGTGTATGTGGGATCGCTTCTACGAGTGTCCGGATGTCTTCAAGATGGGCGACTGGTGGTATCTTGTATACAGCGAGATTCACGAAGCTGTGCGCCGTGTGCAGTACTTCAAGGGCCGCACGCTCGACGAGCTTAAGGCTTGCACCAAGAACGATGCCGGTTTGTGGCCCGACTCGCACGAGGGATTCCTCGACAGCCGTGGTCTATACGCAGGCAAGACAGCATCCGACGGTACCAACCGCTATATCTGGGGATGGTGCTCTACACGTTCGGGCAAGGACAACACCAAGGCTTTGGAGTGGGCTGGCAACCTGGTTGCCCACAAGCTCATCCAGCACGAGGACGGCACACTTACCTTGGGCGAGGTTCCGGGCATAGCTGCCAAGTTCGACAATGCCGCCAAGCCAGATGTTGTGGCTAAGAGCGACGACGGTGTTCAGGGCGACGCCTCTAACCTTAAGCTTACTGGCAATGCCTGGGCTTTGTTCCCACGCTTGGGCTATGAGAACCGCATCGAGTTTACGGTCAAGACAGCTGGCAAACGCGACAAGTTTGGTATCTCGTTTGTACGTGGCACCGATGCAGATGTGTTCTATTCGCTCGTCCTCAACGACGAGGACGATAACACTCGCAAGATCAACTTCGAGCAGCAGGGCAAGAATGGCTGCGGCTTCCTTGCCAATGGCGACAGCTATGTGTTCCAGCGTCCTGCCGACAACACCTACCATATCGTCATAACCACCGACAACAGCATCTGCACTATGTACGTCAACGACGTGTGCTGCTACACCAACCGCATATACGGCATACAGCGCAACTGCTGGAGCATCAACTCGTACAGCGGCAACATCGAGGTTAGCGGTCTGACGGTTGCAACCAAGTAAACATTCTTCATGTAATAAAACTATTGGCGTCCCCTCGTTCGGCTTTGCCGAACCTGGGGACGCTTTTGCATCCCTCTTATGGAACGGCGAGCTCCTGCTTGCCGCACAAGGTTCGTATAATGAACGTATAATTTATGGTTCGTGTAATGAACGTATAATTTATGGTTCGTATAATCAACGTTAATGTTTCTATCGTATAATGAGCGTTAATGCTTCTATCGTATAATGAGCGATGAGGAGCGTCGCCGCCTCGGCGACGAATTAGACAAAACAAACCACCAACTATACCGAGGCTGTGTCAAAAGTCGCAAGTGGTACGCCATCTTAAGCATAATTCGCCGCCTACGGCGACGCAAGCAATCATTTCCGTGTCGTCTGTCGTATGACGCGCAGCGTCTATACGCTCTGTGGATTCAAAAGCTTAACCCCGTAGGCTTCTGTGTATTCAGTGAGATCTGTGGGAACCACATACAAAGGAACCACAAGTAAAATTATACGTCCATTACACGAATTATAAATTATACGTTCATTACACGAATCATATATTATACGTCCATTATACGAACCATAAATTATACGAATCATAATATTATTTTCTTGTTCGCCCCAAAATGTGCTCAATCTGCCAGTATTGACGTAATGCTTTGATAATCAGTAATATAACGGCTGTTACTTTGTTCCTCGAAGCCCCCAATGTGCCATTCCATATACCAGCCCCAAACGCCAATGTACCAGCCTGATGAATTGCCCGCAGGTTTACAGAGGCTTGCCAACATAGTTATAACGGCCTGACCGTGGTATTACAAAGACTCTGTAACACTATTACAAAGACGAGATAACACCCTTAATGGTAAACGTATCCGCGATGCTAGTAGATACACTATCAAAAAAATATCGCTCAAG
>OIWQ01001314.1_pt1 | contig 30253 bp, 27 predicted proteins | sample 1587571 | NCBI WGS metagenome assembly OIWQ01 (sample SAMEA3888910, study PRJEB22519) | human gut metagenome | biome: human gut; feature: human-associated habitat; material: faeces | place: Denmark | collected 2010 | reverse complement strand
ATAATCATAGCTTAAGGTCAGGATTTCTGAGGGATTAATTAGGAAAAGTAATAATTAATTTCTTGTCAGTCGGCGTTATTTGTTAGGACAATATTTCAAAAATAATCCAGCTTGTCGTCAATAATTGCGATAAAGAGATAAATTAAAGTTAAATAATTAAATCATTAAAAAATTACGCCACAAAAATGCGAGGCGTCTTCAGGATTAGAATCGATAAAACAGAATGGGTTAAAGAGAGCGATATAATAGCGGCGGGTGCTTGAGGCTGTCTGTCTCAGGCATTAGCTGAACGGCAGATAGAGAAAAGCCCCGAGTGATATTTTACTATCAACCCGAGGCCCCCTATATGCTGAACACATGTAGAGTGCCTCTTACTGACCGTAAGGTCAAGGAGAAGAGAGCAATGAAGCAGCATAAGGCGATGATTGTCGCCCTGATCGTCATCTGTATCACCGCCGTAGTGGCGGCGCTGGTAACGAGAAAAGACCTCTGTGAGGTTCACATCCGAACTGGCCAGACGGAGGTTGCTGTTTTCACGGCTTACGAATCCGAGTAAGAGCAACGGCGGGGAGTGATCCCCGCCACTTTACAGGTGCTCGCATATCTTCAACGCACCCTATTTTTACCCTGGCCTGCCCACGGGCAGGCTTTTGGGGAGGTTAGCGGGTCAGGTCGTCAAAAAACTTCTTCACACCATCAAAGAAGCTCTTTGAGCGCGGGCTGTTGTGCTCGCCGGTTGGGCCACCGAAGCTTTCTTGCAGCTCTTGCAGCAGCTGTTTCTGCTTCTCGTTCAGGCCTACCGGTGTTTCGACGACAACGCGGCACAGCAAATCACCCTGTGCGCCACCGCGGACAGACTTGACGCCTTTACCGCGCATACGGAACAGCTTACCGGTCTGGGTTTCGCCAGGCACTTTCAGTTTGACGCGACCATCAAGGGTCGGTACTTCGATTTCGCCACCCAGCGCCGCCATAGCGAAGTTGATCGGGACTTCGCAATAGAGGTTGTTGCCTTCACGCTCGAAAATCGGGTGCTGTTTAACCTGAACCTGAACGTACAGATCGCCTGCCGGTGCGCCATGCTCGCCCGCTTCACCTTCGCCCGCAAGACGGATGCGGTCTCCAGTGTCCACCCCTGCCGGGATTTTAACGGACAGCGTTTTGCTGCGCTCAACACGACCATGACCATGACATTTGTTGCACGGATCTTTGATCAGCGTACCGCGGCCCTGACAGTGTGGACAGGTCTGCTGTACAGCGAAGAATCCCTGACGCATCTGCACCTGACCAGAACCATGACAGGTCGGACAGGTCTGCGGCTGTGTACCTGGTTTTGCACCGCTACCGTGGCAAACGTCACACTCTTCCAGAGTCGGAATGCGGATCTCTTTGGTCACGCCACGTACAGCTTCTTCGAGGGTGAGCTCCATGTTATAGCGTAAATCAGCACCGCGCGCCGCACGTTGACGACCACGTCCGCCGCCAAAAATATCGCCGAAAACGTCACCAAAAATATCGCTGAAGTCTGCGCCGCCGCCAAAACCGCCGCCGCCCATGCCGCCTTGCTCAAACGCAGCATGACCATACTGATCGTATGCCGCACGTTTTTGCGAGTCGGTCAGAACTTCATAAGCTTCCTTGATCTCTTTAAATTTCGCCTCGGCCTCTTTGTCACCCTGGTTACGGTCCGGGTGGTATTTCATGGCCAGGCGTTTGTAGGCCTTTTTGATTTCACGCTCTTCCGCTGTTTTGGAAACGCCTAAAATCTCGTAATAATCTTGCTTAGCCATCTTTTTTAAATTGCCCCTAGATGAATGCACGGGCGGAGAGGAAATTCCCCTTCGCCCGTGTCAGTATAATTACCCGTTTATAGGGCGATTATTTTTTGTCTTTGACTTCTTCAAATTCAGCGTCGACAACATCGTCATCTTTCGCGTTGTTTGCAGAAGCATCAGCACCGGCAGTCTGCTGCTGGGCATGTTGCTGCTGGGCGATTTCCATCAGTTTCTGGGAAACCTGTGCCAGCTCCTGCATTTTCGCTTCGATAGCGGCTTTGTCTTCACCTTTCAGAGCAGTTTCCAGTGCAGTCAGTGCAGACTCGATAGCAGTTTTGTCGTCAGCCGGCAGTTTGTCGCCCGCTTCTTCAACCTGCTTACGGGTGCTGTGCAGCAGATGGTCGCCCTGGTTGCGAGTCTGTACCAGCTCTTCAAACTTACGGTCAGCTTCGGCGTTAGCTTCTGCGTCGCGTACCATTTTCTGGATTTCATCTTCGTTCAGACCAGAAGAAGCCTTGATGGTGATCTTCTGCTCTTTACCGCTGTTTTTATCTTTCGCGGAAACGTGCAGGATACCGTCAGCATCGATATCGAAGGTAACTTCGATCTGCGGCATGCCGCGCGGTGCCGGGTTGATACCATCCAGGTTGAACTGACCCAGAGATTTGTTATCAGCCGCACGTTTACGTTCACCCTGCAGCACATGGATGGTTACCGCAGACTGGTTGTCTTCAGCGGTAGAGAACACCTGGCTGTGCTTGGTCGGGATAGTGGTGTTTTTCGCGATCAGTGCAGTCATCACGCCGCCCATGGTTTCGATACCCAGAGACAGCGGGGTAACGTCCAGCAGCAGCACGTCCTTGACTTCGCCGCCGAGAACGCCGCCCTGAATCGCGGCGCCGATGGCCACGCACTCGTCCGGGTTGATGTTGCGGTACGGCTCCTTGCCAACCATCTTGCGGACAGCCTCCTGCACCGCCGGAATACGGGTCGAGCCGCCGACCAGAATCACGCGGTCAACCTCATTGGCGGTCAGGCCGGCGTCACGCAGCGCGTTCTGCATCGGGGCGACGGTCGCTTCCACAAGGTCGCGGGTCAGCTCGTCGAACTTCGCGCGGGTCAGGGTGATATCCAGATGCTTCGGGCCGGTCGCGTCCGCCGTGATGAACGGCAGGTTGATGTTGGTGCTCATCACGCCGGAAAGCTCGATCTTCGCCTTCTCCGCCGCCTCCTTGAGGCGCTGGAGCGCCATACGGTCGGCCTTCAGGTCGATGTTGTTTTCCTTCTTGAACTCGGCAGCGAGGTAATCGATGATGCGCTGGTCGAAGTCGTCGCCGCCCAGATGGGTGTCGCCGTTGGTGGCCAGAACTTCGGTGACGCCGTCGCCCATCTCGATGATGGAGACATCGAAGGTGCCGCCGCCCAGGTCGTAGACCATGATCTTCTGGTCCTCTTCCTTATCGATGCCGTATGCCAGAGATGCGGCAGTGGGCTCGTTGATGATACGCTTGACGTTCAGGCCGGCAATGGTGCCTGCGTCCTTGGTTGCCTGACGCTGGCTGTCGTTGAAGTATGCAGGAACGGTGATGACTGCATCGGTGACAGTCTCGCCCAGATAAGCCTCAGCATCTGCCTTCAGCTTCTGCAGGATCATAGCGCTGACCTGCTGGGGAGTGTACTCCTTGCCGTTCAGGGTCACCTTGTGGTCGGTGCCCATATAACGCTTGATGGAAGCCACCGTGTTCTCAGGGTTGGTGATGGCCTGGCGCTTTGCGACCTGACCCACCAGACGGTCGCCGGTCTTGGTGAAGCCGACAACAGACGGGGTGGTGCGTGCACCCTCAGAGTTTGCGATAACAACGGGCTCGCCGCCCTCCATAACAGCCACGCAGCTGTTGGTAGTACCAAGGTCGATACCAATGATCTTACTCATAATGAAAGCTCCTCTCAAATTCAGAACGTTTTTTGTTTATATGATGCTCAAATGTTACCAAGCGGATGTTATATTTGAAAACCCTTGCGGGGTCTTGCAAAATCACTCTGCCACAACAACGGTGGCATGGCGGACGATCTTATCGCCCAGCTTGTAGCCCTTCTGGTAAACCGTGATCACGGTGCCGCTCTCCTGCCCATCCGGGGCGGGGATCTGCTGGACGGCGTTCATGAAATTGGGGTCAAAAGGCTTGCCCAGCGCCTCGATCTCCTCCACATGGAGGGCATCCAGTGCCTTGGCGGCTTTGTCCAGCGTCATAGTCACGCCCTTTTTGTAGTTCTCGTCGGTGGTGGGGGCGTTGGCTGCCATTTCCAGCGTGTCCAGGATGGGGATGATCTGGTTCACGGCGAAGGACACGCCATCGTTGAACTTCTGGTCAGCCTCGCGGGTGGAGCGCTTGCGGTAGTTCTCATACTCAGCGGCCATCCGCAGCAGCTGATCCTTGGCCTGTGCGGCGTTCTTTTCCGCTGCATCCAGCTTAGCCTTAACGGCTTCCATCTCCCGGGCCTTCTTGTTGAAGAAGCCATCCTTTTTCTTGGGGTCTGCCGCTTCAGCGTTCGTCTCGGGAGCCGCTGCCTGCTCAGGTGCAGTTTCCGGGGCGGCCTGCTCGGCGGTGTTGGGCTCCACGGCAGGTTCTTCTGCCTGCGGGGTCTTTTTTGTTTCTTCGCTCATTCCAGGTCCTCCTTATAGATCACAGTCCGCCGGGGTGCGGCTGCCTGCGGGGTATCTTTTCGTTTGCCGCTCATTCCTTCGCCAAGCTGATCGGCAAAGGTGTGGAGCAGCGGCATCAGCTTCTGGAAGGGCATCCGGGTGGGACCAATGAGGGCCACGGAGCCCCAGAGGCCTCCGCCCACCAGATACCGGTCACTCACGATGCACAGGCCAGGGATCTGAGGTTCCAGATCCTCGCCCAGCAGGATGCTTTCGCTCTGCTCTGCCGGGGGTGCAATGAGGGCGGCGGCCTGCTCTTCGTCGTTCAGCAGGCTCAGGATGCTGCCCACCTTGCCGTCCAGCTGGGGCCAGTCCAGCAGGTACTGCTCACCACCCAGATACACATGGGGCTGGGTGGAATCCTGCAGGATGGCGGCGGCGGCGCTGATCACCGGCACCAGCTCCGGGCTGATCTGGCTGCACAGCTCTGCAAGGAGCCGGGGCGACAGATCAACAGGAGCCACAAAGGTCAGGTTCCGGTTGAGCAGGGCGGCAAGCGCCGCTGCATTTTCCCGGGAAAGACCGGTGCGGACCCGCGCCACACGGGTGCGGACATAACCGGCAGTGGTCACAGCCAGCACCGCTGCAGCGCTGCGGCCCACCTGCACCACCTCATAGTGGGCGATGCAGAGATCCTCAGCACAGGGGGTGCTGACGGCGGCGGTGCAGCCGCTGATGGCGGCCAGCGCCTTGGCGGCACCCTGTGCCAGCTTTTCCGGCTCGTGGTCAAGGCTTGCGAACACCGCGTCCACACGGGCGCGGGTCACACGGTCCAGCGGCTGGTCATCGGTGAGAAGATGATCCAGATAATAACGGTAGCCCTTGGCACTGGGGACACGGCCTGCGCTGGTGTGGGGCTGCTCCAGCAGACCCAGCTTGGTCAGCGCGGCCATCTCGTTGCGCAGCGTGGCACTGGAGACTGCCATATCAAAGTAGTTTGCCAGCACACTGCTGCCCACGGGCTCGCCCTCGAGGCCATACAGCGCAACGATCGCCTGCAAGACACGCTGTTTGCGTGCATCCATCGTCATAGCGCCTGCCTCCTTTGTTCGCTTTTTGTTCTTTAGCACTCCTTCTTCCTGAGTGCTAAGACCATTATATCCAATTTTGCGGCGCTGTCAATAGCTTCTCAGAAAAGTTTTGAAAGATTCATAATTCTGTCATAAAGGCCGCACAAAAAAGAGCCGCCCTGCGGCGGCTCTCCTATATAATAGATCATTCCTCCATCTGCTTTGCCAGAAATGCCGCCGCCACGTTCACCGCCTTGAGCTGGGCGGCATCGGGCTGGGCAGTGCGGTCCTCCGTAAGCAGGCCCACACTGCCGGTGACATCTCCCGCCGCAATGATGGGCACGGCACACAACAGCGCCCGGGGCGAGCCCTCACAGGGCAGCAATGCCTTTTCGGGGCTGCCATCGCTCTGGTAGGGCTTGCGGCTGTCCATCAGCTTTTCCAGCGGCTGGCTCACGCTGCGGTCTGCCAGATCCCGCCTGCCCGCACCGGATGCCGCCAGAATGCGGTCCCGGTCTGAGACAAAGGCCGTCAGGGCAAAGCACTTGCTCAGCACATCCACATACTGGGCCGTCACCCCGCTCAGTTCCCCCATGGGCGAATACTTTTTGAAGATGACCTCGCCGTCCCCTGTTGTGAAGATCTCCAGCGGGTCTCCCCTGCGGATGCGCTGGGTGCGGCGGATCTCCTTGGGGATGACCACCCGCCCCAGCTCATCGATGCGGCGCACGATGCCGGTTGCTTTCATAAGGTTCCCTTCCTTTCCATGTTCCGGTTTTGCTTCCAGATTTCTGTGAAGTATGGTTATTCTGTGGAAACAGGGAGGGAATTATTCATTCAGCCCCTGCCGGAGCGCTGCTTATCCTCATACATCCGGTGGTCGGCCAGGATGCGGATGGCACGCACATCGTCGCTGTCGCAGGGATAGACCGCACAGCCGCAGCTGGTGCCAATCTGCACCTCTGCATCCTTCAGGCGGTAAGGCTCCCGGATGGCTGCCTTGATCTTTTCCACCCGGCTCTTGCAGAACCCCTCCGTTATGGCTCCGTTGACGATGAGGGCGAACTCATCCCCGCCGATGCGGAACACCGCATCGCTCTCCCGCACGCAGCCACGCAGGCGGCTGGCCACCTCCTTGAGCAGCTGGTCGCCCACATCGTGGCCGTAACGGTCGTTCACAGGCTTGAAACGGTCAAGGTCGAGGTAGAACAGGACAAACGGTGTCCTGTTCAGCTCGTTTTCTTTCAACAATGCGTCAAAATAGCGTTCATTATACAGTCCGGTCAGGCCGTCGGTGTTGGCCAGGTCCTCCATCTGCTGGCGGGCCTCCCCTTCCTGCCGGAGGGCGCGCTCCTTTTCCTCCACGCGCAGGCGGGCATCGATGCGGACACCGTGCACCAGCACGATGCCTGCGCAGAAGAACAGCCCAGCCAGCAGCAGGATGGTGGCGTTCTGGATCTTCCGCATTCCACTGTCCACCACGTCACGGCCGACGATGCCCACAATGGACAGATCCTGAAAGCCCACAGGCTGGTAGACCAGATAATAGCTCTTGCCTTCAAGCCAGCAGGAAAGGCTGCCGCTGCGGCCCTCTGCCACGTCCTGCCGGGCCCGGGTCAGTGTGCCCGCATCCACCTGCGCATGCTTCTGCAGGTAGTCGAACAGGTTGTCCATCCAGTCCTCGATCTCGCTCTTGGGCTCCTCCGAGAGCATCACATCGCCATCGGGATGGATGATGTAGCAGTCGCTCTGGCCGCCGTAAGCACTGCCGCCGATCAATTCCTCTATGGTCTTATTCCGATAGCTCACGGCAAGGCTGGTGTAGGTGGTACCGTCGATCTCCACCGGCGCAATGGGCACAGAATATACCACCCGGCGCTCCCCGCTCCGCATGATGTAGCTGGACACCGTAGGCTTGCCGGTGCGGTACATCTCCTCAAAGGCTGTCCAGAGGTGATCCACTTTTTCATGCTTGCCCCGGATGCTCCAATATTCGCAGTTTTCATTGAACAGATACACGCTGCTGTACCGCCAGATCTCCCGCTCGGCCTCATAGCTGCGCAGGCGTTCCTCCGTCAGGCCCTCCTCATTGGCAGCCTGCAGGCTCTTGCCCCACTCGTTCAGCATATTCCAGTTGCTCCGGCTGAAGATAGTAAACGCCTTATCCACCTGCTCATAGGTCTCCAGCAGGTTGCGGGTGCCTTCGTCATAGAACTGCTGCCGGATGTACAGGACGTACCAGCACAGACCTGTCACCACGACCATCGCCAGCAGCAGCGCAGCTGCCGTCCATCTTTCTTTTTTCTTCCACATATTCAGCTTCTCCTCAGCAGAGTCCCAACTCTCTGCCCTTTTCCGGCCGCATTTCCACAGCCTGCGAAACCACGCAATTCCGTCGAATCAACACTACCAAATTCTGCTTTTTCTGTCAAGGCTTTCGTCAAAGATTGTTCGCTGCAAATTTGGGGCATTCTTCTATCCTTTTGCTGCTGTGTATGTTATAATAAAATGTATGGATTTCCGAGGGGGTGCTCTTATGCAGCAGATCGTGATATTGGGCGGCGGTGCAGCGGGCCTTGCCGCCGCATTGGCCGCCGCCCAGTCTGCCCCGGCAGGGGCAGTGCGGGTGACGGTGCTGGACCGCAACCCCAGGTGCGGCAAAAAGCTGTTGGCCACCGGCAACGGCCGCTGCAATCTGGACAACACCGGCATTGCACCGGAGCAGTATTTCACCGCTGACCCCGCCGCCCTGCGGCCCCTGCTGGCCGCGGTGGATGCCGCCGCACCGCTGGAATGGTTCGCGGCGCTGGGCCTGTACACCCGCACCGATGAGGCCGGGCGGGTATACCCCTACTCCAACCAGGCCGCAGACGTGCTGGCCCTGCTGGAAGGCCACCTTGCCCGGCTGGGCGTGGAGGTGCGTACCGGCTGCACTGTGCAGACCCTGAGCCAGAACCGCAGCGGCTACACCATCCTGTGCGAGGATGCCGAGGGTCAGGACCAGACCCTGCGGGCCGATGCCGTCATCTGCGCCATGGGCGGCAATGCCGGGCCGCAGTTCGGCACCGACGGCTTCGGCACCCGATTCGCCGCCCAGTGCGGCGGAAAGCTGGAGCCGCTGTACCCCTGCCTGACCGCCCTGCAGACAGCAAAACCCAACCGATCTCTGGCCGGCATCCGGGCCAAGGCCGCTGCCACCCTGCTGGACCTCGACCGCCACTGCACCGTGGCTGTGGAAAACGGCGAGGTGCAGTTCACGGACTACGGGCTTTCGGGCATCTGCATCATGCAGCTGTCCGGCCATCTGGCCCCGGGGCGGGGGCCAAAGCGCCCGGCCGTTGAGCTGGACCTCTTTCCCGCGCTGGACGAGACTGCCCTGACCGCCCTGTTTGCGGCCCGGGTGCCCTTGCTGCCGGGCAAGGCACCTGCGGATTTCTGGACAGGTCTGCTCAATCCCAAGCTGGGCCGCGCCCTGTGGGCAGCGGCAAAGCTGCCTGAAAAACCGGTGGACACCCTGCCGGATGCCGCCTGGCAGGTGCTGGCCAACGCGGCCAAGCACTGGCTGTTCGAGGGCCTGACCCCCTGCGGCTGGAAGCAGGCCCAGACCACCGGCGGCGGCCTGAGCCTGACCGAAGTGACCCCCAGCTTCCAGTTCAAGGGCTGCCCCGGCCTTTACTTTGTGGGGGAAACGCTGGACTGCGCCGGCAGCTGCGGCGGCTTCAACCTGCACTGGGCCTTTGGCAGCGGCATCGCCGCCGGGCGTGACGCGGTGCGGAGCCTGAAGCGGCCTGCCCCGAAGCCGAATAAAAAGAAGCGATAAAGAATGACCCTCTCCATCCCGCATCTGACAGACAGACTGCAGGAACGGAGAGGGTCATTTTCGTTTCAGGTACGCTTGTGTCTCCCGGACCACCACCCCCGAAAGCCCCACCACGCCCACAAGATTGGGCAGCATCATCAGGCCGTTGAAGGTATCGGAGAGCGCCCAGGCCAGGTCCAGCTTCATCACAGCACCCACAAGCACCATGGCCGCAAACACCAGTTTATATCCTGCGGCGGCACGCTCCCCCAGCAGATACACCACTGCCCGGGTGCCGTAATGGCTCCACCCCAGCGTAGTGGAATAGGCAAACAACAGGACCGACACCGCGATAAACTGCGGCCCGAACGCCCCAAACACCGTGGAAAAGGCCTGCCCCACCAGTGCGGAGCCCTCCACGCCGGTCAGGGCCGCACCGGTGTCCAGATCCACAAGGCCGCTGGTGAGTACCACAAGTGCCGTGAGGGTGCAGACCACCATGGTATCTGCAAACACCTCGAACATGCCCCACATTCCCTGCTGGACAGGCTCCTCCACGTTGGCCGCGCAGTGCACCAGCACCGACGCGCCCAGTCCTGCTTCGTTGGAAAAGGCTCCCCGCTTGAATCCCCAGCTGATGGCCCGTGCCATGCCGTAACCCAGCACCCCGCCCCCGGCGGCCTGCAAGCCAAACGCCCCCCGGAAGATGGCCGCGAATGCCGCCGGGACAGCCGCCCAATGGACACAGACCACGGTCAGCGCCCCGAACAGGTAGAACAGGGCCATGAGCGGGACGATGGCCTCCGTAACTGCGGCCACCCGCTTCAGCCCGCCCAGTATGACCCGCCCGGTGAGCAGGGCCAGCACGATGCCCGTTGCCACCGGCGGCACCCGGAACACCGCCTGCAGATTGCCCGCAATGGAGTTGATCTGGCTCATATTCCCCATGCCGAAGCTGGCCAGCACGCAAAAGCAGGCAAACAGCACCGCCAGTGCCCGGCCAAAGCCGCCGCCCAGCCCCTCGGCCAGATAGTACATGGGCCCGCCGCACCATCTTCCGGCGGCATCCCGGCGGCGGTAGCAGATGCCCAGCACGTTCTCGGCATAGCTGGTCATCATCCCCAGCAGGGCCATGACCCACATCCAGAACACAGCCCCCGGCCCGCCTGCCAGAATGGCTGCCGCCACGCCCACGATGTTGCCGGTGCCGATGGTCGCCGCCAGCGCCGTGCAAAGGCTCTGAAACTGGCTGATGGCTTCATCGTCCGTGTGGGCGGTCACATTCCGGTCCAGGAAGATGGCCCCGATGGTGTGCCGCATCCAGTACCCGAAATACCGCAGCTGGAAAAAACCGGTGCGCACTGTCAGCAGACAGCCGGTGCCAAACAGCAGTACCAGCCCCACCGGCCCCCATACCACACCGCCGACCACCGCGTTCACCCGCGCCAAGCTCTCCCACATACACAAACGCCCCCTGTGCTCTACTGTATGGCACAGGGGGCGTTTTCATGCCCGGGCAGCGGTTTCTGTATAAAAAAGCGCATCCCGGCCCACCCTGTTCCAAAACGGAACGGAGGAACACGGGATGCACAAGAACGGTTGGAGGCCCTTCTGGGCTGCTTTGGGGGCGGCACTTCTGGTGCTGCTGCCGCTGGTGGGCGGCACAGTCCTGCTCACCCGGCAGATGGTGCGTACCCGCATCCAGACCGCCCAGCCCCAGAGCGGGGTGCCCATCCAGCTACCCCGGGCCGAGCACCGGATGACCCTGCTTCTCTGCACCGCCGGGGAGCAGCCGGGCTTTTTGCTGGTCTACCTGAACGCCGCCCAGAACAGTCTGAACCTGCTGGCCGTGCCGGGGGAGCTGACGGTTCCCTTCAACGGAGAGACTGCCAGCCTTGCCCACTGCTACGGAGCGGCGGGGCCCGCCCGGTGCCGTCAGGCGCTTCTGGAGGTGCTGGACCTGCCGGAGGATATGTTTTATCTGGCGCTGTCCCCCGCCGTGCTGGAAAAAACCGCTTCCCGTTACGGGCCGGTGCGGGTGGGGTTTTCGGGGGCACTGACTGCCGATGAGCTGGCCGAAACCGGGCTTTCCGCCGCCGTGCAGAGCATTTCGGCCAAGGAGGCCCACGCTCTGCTCTCCGGCTGGGATGCGGACGGCACCCTGCCGCCTGCCCGCCGGGCCGCCGCCCGGGCGGCAGTGTGGGAAGCCTTTTTCCGACAGGACCTCGCCCTGCTGCCCGCCACCCTGCCGGATGCCCTGCGGGCCAGCAGCGCGGCCCTGCTCACCGACTTTGCAGCACAGGATTATACCCTGTTGGGCACGGTCCTGGAGTTTCTGGCCAACAACAGCGCCCTCCCCCACGCCGAGGCCCTGCCCGGGGCGTGGGATGCAAAGGCGGGCACTTACACGGTCACAGACGCTTCCCGGGCGGCAGTGCAGACCTTCCTCAGCGTTTCGCCCGCCTCGGGGAATGATGCCTCGCTCAGGGAGCCATAACCCAGCACAAACGTACCGGAAAAATCCTGTTCCCCGCCGGTCAGATCATAATCGCTCAGCAGGCTCAGGGCCACGCCCTGCGCCTTTGCGGCGGCGTAAAGGGCGGCATCCGGCGGGGCATTTTTCAGCCTTGCCAACAGATGCAGGCCGGTGTGCAGGCCGGTCAGGGTCAGCTCGTCCGGCGCAAAAGCAGCGCGCAGAGAGGCAGCCAGAGCATCCCGCCGGGCCTTGTAGGCCACGCGCTCCCGGGCAAGATGCCGGGTAAAGTAGCCCTCGCGGATGAAGCGGGCCAGGGTCTGCTGCTCAAACCGGCTGACGGTGCCGGAATAGATCCGGTACTTTGCCCGCCAGGCGGGCAGCAGCTGCCGGGGCAGCACCATGTAGGCGATGCGGATGCCGGGGGCCAGACTGCGAGAGCAGGTGGAAAGGTAGACCACCGGGCCGTCGGCCCCAGCCATGCCCTGCAGGCTGGGCAGGGGGCGGGTATCAAAGCGGAACTCCGAATCGTAATCGTCCTCTATGATATACCGCTGGCCCGGGCAGCGGGAGGCCCAGTGGAGCAGCTCCGTGCGGCGGCCCGCCGGCATGGTCACGCCCGTGGGGAACTGGTGGCTGGGCGTGACATAGCACACCGCCGCACCCGAGCCGGACAATGCCTCAACAGAAAGGCCGTCCGCATCCACAGGCAGGCAGCAGCACGCCACGCCGTTGTTTTCCAGCACCTGCTTCGCGCGCTGGTAGCCGGGATTCTCCACCGCCGTTTTGCCGGGCAGGAGCGGGGCCAGCAGGCTCAGCAGATACTCCATACCGGCACCCACCACCACCTGCTCGGCGGTGCACCGCACGCCCCGGTATTCCTCCAGATAGTCCGCCAGCGCCTGCCGCAGCTCCACGTCCCCCTGTGCATCGCCATGGGTCAGCAGCTGGGGCGAGGAATAGAGCAGCTCTTTCTGCAGCCGGGCCCAGGTGCGGAACGGGAACAGCCCCGGGTCCACGCCCCGGGTGGACAGATCGAACCGGACGGGCGGCTCGGCTGCTTCCGGCGGAGCAGCAGATACTGGGGGCGGCACTTCCTCGGGCCGGGTGGGCAGGGCAAGATATTCCTGTACATAAAAGCCGCTGCGCTCCCGCGGCTCCATGTAGCCCTCGGTCGCCAGGATCTGATATGCCGCGTCCACCGTGTTGACAGACACCGACAGCTCTGCCGCCAGCCGCCGCTTGCCGGGCATCCGGGTGCCCGCCGGAATGGCCCCGCTGCGCATCTCGGCGGCAAGACTCTCATAGAGCTGCTCGTACAGCGGCACCCCGCTGGCGGCATCCAGTGCAGTTGTCAGATGAAACATAAGACCTCTCCCCTTTTTGGGTGCTTTGCCGAACTGACCCCATAAAAAAACTTTATTCTGGGTATTTTCATGGTGCCAGTTTCGCGTATAATAGGAGCATACCAATCACACGCCCAAATGTCAAGTAGTTTTATGGGTAAGTGGCCCTGAAACGGGCGAACGATCCTGCAGAGCAGGATAGAGGGGGTTCGCCCCGAAAAAATTTGGAGGGAAAAATCATGTCTACAACTGCAATGTGGCTGCTGCTGGCTGTGGTGATCGTTGTCATCCTGTTCGGCAGTGTGCTGTACAAGCGCACCTTTACCACCAAGGAGCTGGCCCTGACCGGCGTTATGGCCGCGCTGAGCCTGGTGGCATACCTGTTCTTCCGTGTGCCGTTCTACGGCGGCTCCTCGTTCCATCTGGGCAACACCTTCACCGCCCTGACCGCCCTGCTGCTGGACGGCGTTTCCGGCGGCCTGGCCGGTGCGATCGGTCTGGCTCTGGCCGATATCCTGGCCGGCGACCCGGGCTATGCCGTGACCACCTTTGTGCTGAAGTTCATCATCGGCATCACCTGCGGTGCCGTGGCCCACAAGGTGTTCAAGCTGCGCGATCTTGATCGCCATAGCAAGGGCTACCTGCTCAAGGTCATCGTGGCAGGCGGCTCCGGCCTGCTGCTGAACGTCATCACCGACCCGTTCCTGGGCTATTTCCGCAACATTTACATCTTTGGCCAGGAGTACACCGTGGCACAGGCCCTGTCCAAGATCGCCGGTGGTGTCACTTTTGTCAACAGCGTAGCCTCCACCATCTGCGTGGTCATCCTGTATCTGGCCCTGCGCCCGGCTCTGGAGCGCGCCGGTCTGCTGCCCAAGGGCGAGAAAAAGTAAGCCTCTCATTTCTTTCTGACGCATATATGGAAGGCCCCCGGCCTGTATCCTCAACATGATATGCTACCCCTAGAGTAGACAGAGTAAAAAGAAAACTCTGCGTACTCTGGGGGTATTTTCATGTCAAGCAAGAACAATCACCATACAGCGGAAGTAAAATATCAAAAGAATGTCCCGTGTTGGGCGCTGCAAGCTCACGTCCGTGCCATGAATCGAGCGTCCTAACGCCGATTTGCACAAAAAATTCGCCGTTTCCTTGTGGAAACGGCGAACAAAAATCTTATATTATTATTTTTTTGTCTCCTTGACGGGGCACTTCACGAGCAGACGATGTGGGACAGAAGCGCAGAAGATCAGCCCTCGATGAGCTCAACGGTCTTCATCTTGACGGGGGTAGTGGGCTTATCGTTCCAGTCAGTGCGGACGGAAGCGATCTTATCCACAACCTCCATTCCGGCAACGACCTTGCCGAAAGCGGCATACTGGCCGTCCAGATGGGGAGCATCCTTGTGCATGATGAAGAACTGGCTGCCGGCGCTGTTGGGGTTCATGCTGCGGGCCATGCTGATCACGCCGCGGGTGTGCTTGATGGGGTTGTTCACACCGTTTGCAGCGAACTCGCCCTTGATGTTCCAGCCCGGGCCGCCGGTGCCGTTGCCCAGCGGGCAGCCGCCCTGAATCATAAAACCGGGGATGACGCGGTGGAAGGTCAGGCCGTTATAGAAGCCCTCGCTGACCAGCTTCTTGAAATTCTCACAGGTGATGGGGGCGACTTCCTCATTCAGCTCAATGTCGATGATGCCGCCGTCTTCCATAGTAATGCGAACCATAACGCTACAATACTCCTTTTGTGTTGACCCCGCAGCGGGGGTGTGTGGGGCAGAAATGCCTGCCCGGATATCCCTTATAGTATACCATAGGTTTTGCGGGTTTCAACCACGCAGATGCAACCTTTTTGTAAATTCGTCAAAGTTCCGGGAGCGGTATCCTGCTTATTCCATCTTCATCCGCTTTGTGATGAGTTGGCCGTTCTGTACTGTGCCGTCCGAGATATAATACTTCCACTCGGTCGAGCCGTCGGACATCAGGTACTCCACAGCAAACACCTGCCCAGCCTGGATTTTTACAGGGTAGTTGTCGGCTGGCAGAATCTCACGGGGTGTCGGCAGCTCCTTGAAGTCCTCGTATGCGTCTTCCAACCGCCAGAACTTTCGGGTCTTGTAGCCCTTTACCATCGAAATATCCTGCTCACCGAAATAGGATGCTGTGTAGGTCTTTCCGTTGACTTCCAGCGCGTCGATCCGTTCCGGTTCCTGCGTCAGATCTTTGGTATGGAGATGTTCCCCATAGTTCTCGCTCAACTGTTTTGCCATGCGAAAGTCCGAGTTCCGATACTCCGACTCCACAATATGTGTACTTCCATAGATACCCATGATATCGGTGCGGCGTACCGCTTCCAGCTCCTGATAGCTGCGCCGGAAGTTCTCCACCATCCGATCCTCCCGGTATCGGACCGAAGAAGCTTCATCCGTCGCCTCGATCTCATAGTACCGTTTGCCCTGTTCCATGTTTTCCTGCGCACGCCGGTACTCTTCGCTGTCCTTCTGCCCATTGGCTTCCAGATAGGCCAGATACCGCGGCCCGGTGCTTTCCCAGGTATGGCCCACGTCGGTGCCGTGGAACACGGTCTCAGGATACTGCTCCTTGATCTGTTTCAGAAAATTCTTCTCGACCTCGGTGCCGCCTTCTGTGCCTCCCCAGTCCTTGAACTGCAGATCCAGCAATTCATCATCGTCGGCCTGCATCCACAGGTTCAGAAATTGTGCATCCGTATACGGGAATTCCACAAACAGATCCCGCATTCCTTTTTCGTAATACTCGCCCCAGATGGAAAGTTCCTTGTCGAGAATGCTCTGCTTGCTGTGTTCTTCTCCGTAAAGATAGATTTCGCCCTTCGGCCCATTTTTTACATAACTCCAGAACAGCCCCACCAGCAGGGTCATAATTAGCACGATGGCCGCATATTTCCAGCGTCCGGTCTTTGTTTCCGTTTTCATTTCAATTCCTCTTTCATTTCGGTCATATCTGCCCAGAATCGCTTGGGGCAGTGGGTCATACGGCCCTTTTCGTTGTGGCGGGCCTTGATCTCCAGCGTTTTGTAGAACTGCCGCCAGAGCTCCTGAAACTGCTGCTCCTTTTCATCAGGTGGGGGCAGGGTGAGGGGTTCGGCCAGCTCCATGAGCTGAGCCTTGTGGTTCTGGTACAGCAGCACCGCCTGATGGACAGCATCATAGATCAGAAAGTTCTCCTCCGGGAAGCGGGCACAGAAATGCCCGCGCAGGAGGGGCAGAATATAGTTTTTGGGGTGGATGACTGCACCCAGCATCCCATCGTGTTCCTGAAAACGGACAAAGCCCTGAAACTTGTCCACTTCCCAGTCCAGGCTCTGCTTCATCTGGTAGAGCGGAGCCACCTCCGGGTGGCCCCGCCGCTTGACGGTGCCTGGCCCCAGCGCAAAGGCCAGATGCAGAAATCGGATGAGCCGCAGCTCCTTATCCTCCCAGCCCGAGAGAAAATCCCGGGTGACAAGGGATTCCGTCTCTTCGCCCAGCTTGGCGCGGAAGCTGGCAAAGACCCGCCGGGCCTTTGCGTGGTCAGTGGGGATCTCCTTCACAGGGTAGAGGGTAGCCGTCTCCCGTTCCGGGGTCCAGACCGCAAAGGGCAGCTCATGCTGGGCAAAGCTCTCAAACACACAGCAGAGAAAGCCCTCGAAGCTGCCATCATAGAGGTAGACCACGTCGGCATCGTGGAGCTTCCGGGTGGGGCTTACAGGGCTCTGGCCAGACATTGCACTGCCTCCTCCCGCACCATTTTCTGGGCTGTGCGGGGCGGCACGCCCTGCTCCACCAGCCGATCCACGGCGGGCGGGCTGAACATGCTCAGCTGCTCCACTCCGCCGCTGAATACGTTGGGGTCGATGAGCGCCCGGGTGATGCGCTCCCGCCCGGCGCTGCCGCGGCCCGGGTGCGCCCCCGCAAAGCCCCGGCAAGTGATGAAATACTGCGCCCGCTTGAGCACCACGCCCATCCGCTTGAGCTCGTCCAGCCCCAGCGCGGCCTGTTTGCGGGCGTGCCAGATGCGCCGGGCGCTCTTGGGGCCGATGCCCGGCACCCGCAGCAGCATCTCGAAGGGGGCGCGGTTCACGTCCACCGGGAACAACCCGTAATGCTGCACCGCCCAGTTGCATTTGGGGTCCAGATAGGGGTTGAAGTTGGGGTTGTCCCTGTCCAGAAGTTCCTCTGCCTTGAACTCGTAAAAGCGGAGCAGCCAGTCTGCCTGATAGAGCCGATGCTCCCGCAGCAGCGGCGGCTTGGTATCCAGCGCGGGCAGGCGAGTGTCCTCGGCCACAGGGATGTAGGCGGAGTAAAACACCCGTTTCAGGTGATACTTATTGTATAATCCTTCCGTTAATTGCAAGATGTGATAATCCGTTTCCGGGGAAGCACCCACGATCATCTGGGTGCTCTGGCCCGCCGGGGCAAATCTGGGGGCCTTGCGGTAGAGCGCCACCTCTTCCCGGTTGGCGGCCCCCTCCACCGCGATCTGCTTCATGGGCCGGAAAATGGAGTGCCGCCCTTTGTCCGGAGCCAGCAGGTTCAGGCTGCGCTCACTGGGCAGCTCGATGTTCACGCTCAGGCGGTCGGCCAGAAAGCCCAGCTGTTCCAGCAGCTCCGGGCTGGTGCCGGGAATGGCCTTGGCGTGGATGTAGCCGCCGAAACGGTACTTCCCCCGCAGCAGACGCAGAACCGCCAGCATCCGTTCGGTGGTATAGTCCGGGTTCACCAGCACGGCACTGGAAAGGAACAGACCCTCGATGTAGTTGCGGCGGTAGAATTCAATGGTCAGCTCGGCCAGCTCCCGGGGGGTGAAGGTGGCCCGGGGCACATCGTTGGACTTGCGGTTGACACAGTAGCTGCAATCAAAGGAGCAGCAGTTGGTCATCAGCACTTTCAGCAGGCTGACACAGCGGCCATCGGCAGTAAAGGCGTGGCAGCAGCCCGGGGCGTAACAGCTGCCGACCCCGCCCGCTCCTGCTGCCCGGGAAGCGCCGCTGGAGGTACAGGCCACATCATATTTTGCGCTGTCCGCCAGGATCGTCAGCTTATCCATCAGGCTCTGTTCCATGGGACACCTCCGAAAAATGGGTATAAAAAAGAAAGCCATACTGGATGGCTTTTCTTTTTCAGGCGCTGGTGGGGCGTTTTTACCACTTCGCCTTGGTCTCCACCACACGGCCTGCAATGTGCAGATGGTTGAGCTCTTCACCCTTGATGACCATTTCCTTATAGGCCGGGTTGAAGGGCTGCAGCACCACGCAGTTGCCGCGCTGGAGGTAGCGCTTGAGGGTACCCTCACCCTCGTCACCGTAGATCAGCACGCCCAGGTCGCCGTTTTCCAGCGTGTCCTGACGGTGCACCAGGGCAAGGTCACCATCGTGGATGCGGGGCTCCATGCTGTCGCCGCGCACAACGAGATAGAAGTAGCTGGAAGGGTCCTTGACCCGGGCATACTCCTTGCCGTAGTCTTCCTCATAGGCCAGCGCGCCGTAGCCCGCCTTGACCGTGCCGATGACAGGGATCAGGCTGTACACATAGCTGCCGAAGAAGCGCTCTTCGGTCTGGCCCTCCGCGGTGGGGTCAAACAGACCCAACAGATAGTCCGCGGTCGTGTCCAGGATCTCCGCCAGCTTTGCCACGGTGGTGGGGTCCGGGGAACTCTTTCCGCTCTCCCATTTTCCCACGGCCTGCTGAGTCACGCCCAACAGGGAAGCAAGCTCCGCCTGGCTCATGTGCTTTTGCTTTCGGCATTGCCGTAACAGCTCCGGAAACGACATTGTTCAACACTCCTCTGCTTGTACCGGGTCCGGTAAGGTTTTATCTGTATTTATTATACAACAAAAAGATGTTTCAGTAAAGAGGAAATCCCGCTTTTTCTCGAAGAAAAGTTGTCGCTCCGCACAAAAATGCGCACAACGAGCGGAAATTTTGATTTTGGGCTTGACAGCGCCGCTGAAATCTGGTAAATTAAATAGGCATTCGGTACGGCGTGTGCGGGTGCCCACGAGGAGAGATGTCCGAGTGGTTTAAGGAAGCAGTCTTGAAAACTGCCGTACGGCAACGTACCGTGGGTTCGAATCCCACTCTCTCCGCCATTTTTTTGAATAAGTGTAACGCACTTTGCTCTGGAGTAGTACTCAAGAGGCCGAAGAGGCGCCCCTGCTAAGGGCGTAGGTCGTCTAAACAACGGCGCGAGGGTTCAAATCCCTCCTACTCCGCCAAGAAAAAGCTCGATGGTTCGTTGAAACCACCGGGCTTTTTCCATTACTGCACACTTTTGCGAATTTTCGGGGCGGATGATTTACTTTTGCACCCGGATTTCTTATAATGGTATAAAACGGAAATGCCGGAACAGGAGGAAACGAGCAATGGCACTCAAAAAATTTGCCCGCAGGGACGTCATCCTGCCCGCAGTGGTCTTCCTGCTCACATTTGTGGTGGCGCTGTTTTCGCTCCGGCTTCTCTCGCTCAATCAGGAAAAAGACGAGCGGCTGCGGGCTGTCTATGCGGCCGAGTCCACCATCAGCCGTGTGTCTTCCCAGCTGAACCGCTATCTGGCAGAATCGGACTTCATCAAAAAATATATCGAGTCGGGCCGTGTGCTCCGTGAAGAGGAGTTTGCAGTTATATCCAGCAATATGCAGGATGGCAGCAGCGTCATCAAGACCCACGAGCTGGCGAAAGACGGCGTCGTCTCCCAGGTGTATCCGGTAGCGGGCAACGAGGCGGCCATCGGGCTTGATATGCTGCATAACCCCGCCCGCAAAAAGGAAGCAAACCTTGCCAAGAACAGCGGGATGTACACCATCGCTGGTCCCTTCGAGCTGGTGCAGGGCGGAACAGGCGCGCTGCTGTTCGACCCCATCTATACCTATAGTGAAAAGGGAGAGCGCTCGTTCTGGGGCTTCTCCATCCTTGTTTTACAGTGGGACGACTTCATTGAGGAGGTCGAGCTGGACAAGATGGAGGATGCTGGCTACCGGTATCAAATCTGGAAAAAAGATCCCTATACCGGCGAAAAGATCGTCATCGCGGAGAGCGAAGAGGATTTCCCCGGCAATGCGCTGGAAGTTGCGTGCAGCGTCCCCAACGATACATGGTATTTTGAAATCATCCCGAAAGCCGGGTGGTTCTCGGACCAGCAGCTCTCGCTGGGCATCGCCATCGCCACCATCATTGGCATGATGGCGGCCTATGCCTGCTGGGAACTCATGAACCGGCACCAGAAGGACCTGCAGCACGAAGCGGCCCTTGAAAAGTCTGCACAGGAGGCCCGGGCAGCCAACGAGGCAAAGACCCGCTTCCTGTTCAATATGAGCCATGACATCCGCACCCCGATGAACGCCATCATCGGCTTTTCGGAGCTTCTGGAAAAGCACATCGACGAGAAGGACAAGGTGCTGGATTACACCGAGAAGATACGCTCGTCCAGCGCATTTCTGCTCTCGCTCATCAACTATGTGCTGGAAATGGCCCGCATCGAGAGCGGCAAGGCCGTGCTGAAAGAAGAACCCGGCGACCTGTGCGCGCTGATGCAGACGCTCTCAGACGTATTTGAGCCCTCTGTCCAGCAGAAAAAGCTGACCTGCACCTACCATACTGATGTCGAACATCCCTATATTGTGAGCGACCGCACCAAAGTGCGGGAGATATTGCTGAATGTCATCAGCAACGCCATCAAGTATACGCCCGAGGGCGGACATATTGCGGTGTCGGTGAAAGAACTGCCGGCTGAGAAGCCGAAAACGGGCCGCTATACCTTTACTGTTCAGGACGACGGCATCGGCATGAGCGAGGAGTATCTGCCCCATATCTTCGAGGAGTTCACCCGTGAGCATACCAGCACCGAGAGCAAAGTCATCGGCACCGGCCTCGGCCTGCCCATCGTGAAGGCTCTCGTGGAGTGGATGCACGGCAGCATCGACGTGCAGAGCAAGCTGGGCGCAGGAACCACTGTGACCATCACCCTTGGGTTCCCACTGGCGGATGAGGCCCAGAAGAGCGTAGAGGAGCAGGACGCAGAGGGCGACGCGGCCCAGCTCAAGGGCTGCCGCATCCTGCTGGCCGAGGACAACGACCTCAACGCTGAGATCGTCGTGACCATTCTGGAAGAGAGCGGCCTTACCGTGGAGCGCACTGCCGACGGTGAACTCTGCATCGAGGCACTCAAAGCCCACCCGGTGGGCTATTATGATGCCATCCTCATGGACATCCAGATGCCCAACATGGACGGCTATCAGGCGGCGAAGCTCATCCGCAATTTGTCGGATGGCCGCCGTGCCATCCCCATTATCGCCATGACGGCCAACGCCTTCGACGAAGACCGCCAGAAAGCCCTCTCCGTCGGCATGGACGCCCATCTGGCAAAGCCTGTTGATGTGAAGCGGCTGTTTGGGACGCTGCGGAAAGTGATAAGATAAGCATATCATTTCATCAATAACAAAAAGAACCCCAGCCTAAGCCGGGGTTCTTTTTGTTATGGGCCAGGCAGGACTTGAACCCGCGACCAAGCGGTTATGAGAACGTCACTAATTTTGAAATCCCGTTTTTCTTGTGAAATCTTGTGACTATCTCATAGTTTCGCAAAAACACCTTTGTGTACTTTGACGTAACTTTTGGTATCTTTTAGTGTCTAAAATGGCTCTTTGTAGGTGAAACGGTAGGTGAAAATTTTCACCTACGAAACTCGACACTTACTGTTACCATTTTGGATTTACATAGCCTGCTTTCTAAAATTTGAAAGTGGGCTTTTTCTTTTGCAAAAATCAGGCAAGGAGGTTTTGCACATGGACACACATTCACAGTTGAAAATCCGAGGACACACCAAATGACACTCGACTACTTCTATGGGCAGTCGGGTGAACTGTTTTCCTACTTCCGCATCCCGAAAGCACTCTTTCAGGACAGCCGTTTTCGTCAGCTCTCCACCGATGCCCGGACACTGTATGGCATCCTGCTTGACCGCATGAGCCTGTCCGCAAAAAATGGCTGGATGGATGAGCAGGGGCGCGTGTATATCATCTACACCGTCCGGGAGGTACAGGAATCTCTCTGCTGCGCCGAACACAAGGCGGTCAAGCTATTCCGGGAATTGGAACAGGCCGACCTCATCGAGCGCAAGCGGCGTGGGCTAGGCAGACCCAGCTTGATCTACGTCAAGAACTTTTCGTCTGGACTGCCAAAAGCACAAGTACAGAATTGCGCAAACAGCAATTCTTGTGCTGCTGAAAGTACAGTTCAGGTGCGGCCAAAATCGCAATCTAATAAGACTGATAAGAATAATACTGAGCTGAACTATCCTTTCCTCCCGGATGAATCGGACAGAGAACAACTCGAAGATTATTTTTATCAGGCATTGGAAGTCGAACTGCTGCTCCGGCTTTGCCCGGACGATGAGGACACCATCTATCAAATCGTGGATTTGCTTGTGGACACCTGCTCCACAAAACGCAAGATGTTGAGGATTGCCGGGGATGATAAGCCCGCCGAAGTGGTGCGCAGTCGATTAAAAAAGCTGAACGCAGACCATATCCGCTTTGTGCTGGGCTGTCTGGCAGAGAATACTTCCCCTGTGCGGAACATGAAGCAGTATCTGCTGGCGGCATTATTCAATGCGCCTACGACCATGAATCTCTACTATCAGAACAAGACGAACCACGACTTTGCGCGTGGTTCTCCGAAAGCGGGGTGATGTTATCGCAAAGAAGGCAACCACAATCGCTATCGTAAACCAAAAAGGTGGCACGGCCAAAACCACCACCTGTGAGAATTTGGGTATCGGTCTAGCCATGGAGGGCAAAAAAGTTCTGCTGGTGGATGTTGACCCGCAGGGTTCACTTACCATCAGTATGGGCTGGCAGCAGCCGGATGAACTGCCCACTACGCTGTCCACCCTTATGCAAAAAGTAATGGGCGACCAGCCCATCCAGCCCGGTGAGGGCATCCTGCACCATACGGAAGGTGTTGACCTCATCCCCGCCAATATTGAACTGGCCGGAATGGAAGTCGCCCTTGTGAACAGTATGAACCGGGAAAAGATGCTCAAGCAGGTGTTGGACAACGCCAAGCATGATTACGATTATATTCTGCTGGATTGCACTCCCTCACTGGGGATGCTTACTGTCAACGCACTGGCCGCAGCAGATACAACGCTGATTCCGATGCAAGCGCAGTATCTTTCGGCAAAAGGTCTGGAACAGCTCTTGCAGACGATTGGTAAAGTGCGGCGGCAGATAAATCCAAAACTGAAAATCGAGGGCATTTTGCTGACAATGACGGACAGCCGCACCACCTATGGCAAGCAGATTGACAATCTAATCCGGCAAGGCTATGGTCGGAAGATCCATGTATTTGAGCAGACGATCCCTCGGTCTGTTCGTGCTGCTGAAATCAGCACAACGGGAGGAAGCATTTACCAGCATGACCCAAAAGGAAAAGTGGCAGAAGCCTACAAATCTCTGACGAAGGAGGTGTTGGCGAATGCCGAAAAACAACGGAAACTTAGCTCTGAAAGGGCTAGATGAACTGCTTTTTTCCACCGAAGAACAACGGCAAGAAGAAAAAAGAGAACAAGTACAGCAGATTTCCATTGATGAACTGCATCCGTTTACAAACCATCCTTTCAAAGTTGTGGATGATGAAGCGATGACCCGGACAGTGGAAAGCATTGCCCAGTTTGGTGTTCTGGCTCCACTTATCGCAAGGCCGCGCCCGGATGGTGACGGATACGAGATTATTTCCGGCCACCGCCGCCAGTTTGCCGCAAAGATGGCCGGACTGGAAACCTTGCCTGTCATTGTGCGTGACATGGACGATGATGCCGCTACGATTTTAATGGTCGATTCCAACTTGCAGCGAGAACACATCTCGCCCAGCGAAAGGGCTTTTGCGTACAAAATGAAGATGGAGGCCATGAAAAGAACTGCTGGTAGACCACCAAAAGAAAATCCCCGACAAGTTGTCGGGAATTTTGAAACAGCCGATCTTATCGGTAAAGAAAGCGGTGAAAGCGGCAGACAAGTCCAACGATTTATTCGTCTGACAAACCTCATTCCTGAACTTCTGGATATGGTAGACGAGAAAAAAGTATCGTTCAATCCTGCGGTTGAACTGTCCTATCTCTCGCCAGAACAGCAGCAAGAAATGATAAACGCAATGGACGACACGCAAAATGCGCCCTCATTCTCACAGGCAAAGCGCATAAAAAAGTTGGCGCAGGAGGACAATTTCACGTCAGAAGCCGTAGTTGATATTATGGGGGAAGAAAAGAAAAGCGAGCAGGACACCGTGACCATCAAAAACGAAACCCTGCGCAAATACTTTCCCCGTAGTTACACGCCCCGGCAAATGGAAGAAAAAATCATACAGCTTCTGGATGCGTGGCAGAAAAAGCAACAGCGCAAAAACGAACGCTGAACATTCTTTGAACCGTAAGACCCGATTGGGTCTTTTTATTTTGCAAAAATTCAGGAGGTAACGCCCATGAACAACACGATTCCTTTCAATCCCACTTCTCGCACTGTCCGCACCGAGCAGATCACGGTGGATGTGAGCATCCTGTCCGTGCTGAACCATGCGGCATCCCCCGGCAGACGAGAGCCGGATGACAACATCTATCTCGCCGCCATCGCCCCGGACATGGAACTGACCATCATCATGGAGGAAGATGCGCCGCACATTCTGCCCTGCTTTGATGAAGAAGATGCCACTATCGCCATCAAGGGCGCGCCCCTGTTCATCAGCTACAACCCGGCGCAGGTGCTGACGCTGGCTGGCAAGCACTATCTGACGGGCGCAGTCATTTTCTACCGCACGGACAACAGCGGTCATATCGTTTCGCTGACGGTAGAGGACATTTACCGCTTCCAGAGCTATCTGGAAATGCAGAGCGTCACGCTGGTGGCAGACGGTCAGGAACTGGCCTGTATTTGCATCGACTGAGGTGCGCTATGCTGAATTTTTTCATCGGTTTCGCATTTTTTGAATTCGGCGCACTCTGCGGCTTCTTCGTGGCTGCGCTGATGCAGGTGGCAAGGGACGGTGATGAACGTGCAGGAAGAAGTCGAGCAGAAAACATTCAACATCGTGGTGTCCACCACGAAGCTGACCGCCCGGACAATTCTGAATGCTGGCCGGACAGCACTTCGGGAGTATCAGTCAAAATTACTGGCCGATAAATCAAGCGGCAAGCAGAGTGTCCGAATGCTCCTGCGGCAAAATCGCGGCGTGTCCAGCGTAGAAATCAACAAAACGGGTATCCGCGATTTTGAGCGGTACGCCCAAAAGTACGGCATCGACTATGCTATCCAGAAAGACACCTCTGAAGTGCCGCCCCGGTATCTGGTCTTTTTCAAAGCCCCGGATGCGGATGCTTTTAATGCAGCGTTCAAAGAGTATTCGGCATCCCTGCTGAACAAAGTGAAACGTCCTTCCGTGCTGGAAAAGCTGCACGAACTGGTGCAGGCGGCGGCAGAACTCCCCGGCAAAGTCCGGCACAAGGAACAGGAGCGTGGACTGTGACCACGAAAAAGCTGACAAAACTGCTGGCTCTGTATCTGCCCTATATCCTGTTGGGGCTGGTGGCAACCAACTTTGGCGAAGCGTGGCGGCTGGCCGAGGGCAAGGAACTGGGCGATAAAATCATGGCAATGATGGGAACGCTGCCGTTGGCCTTTGCGAACCCGATGCCCAGCTTTCATCCGTTGGATTTGCTTATTGGCCTTTCCTGCGGTGCAGGGTTACGGCTTGCCGTATATTTGCGCAGCAAAAATGCAAAGAAATATCGGCACGGCATGGAGTATGGTTCTGCCCGGTGGGGCAATGCCAAGGATATTGAGCCGTTCATGGCTCCCAAGTTTGCTGACAACATCATTTTAACCAAGACAGAACGGTTAATGATGAGCAATCGCCCACCTGACCCCAAGAACGCCCGGAACAAAAATGTGCTGGTGGTTGGCGGCTCCGGCTCTGGCAAAACAAGATTTTGGCTAAAACCGAACCTCTTACAGTGCCATAGCTCCTATGTGGTCACAGACCCGAACGGTTATACTATAAGCAGATAGACAAAGGGTGTGTTTCACAAGCACGACCGATGTTTATCTGCTGATTACATAAAGAAGGGAGGTAAAACCGTGGCAAAGAAAGAAGAAATCAAAATTACAGCTCTATATGAGCGTTTATCCAGAGATGATGAACAGGCTGGAGAATCGAACTCCATCCAGAACCAAAAGAAATATCTTGAAGAATATGCCCGTCAGCATGGGCTGAGAAATATCCGGCACTTCTATGATGACGGCTATTCCGGCACGAACTTTAATCGTCCCGGTTTTGCCGCTCTGCTGGAAGAAGTCGAAGCCGGACGAGTGGAGACCCTTGTGGTAAAGGATCTCAGTCGTTTTGGTAGAAACTATCTGCAAGTTGGCTACTACACAGAAATCCTTTTCCCGAAAAAGGGCGTTCGGTTCATAGCCATCAACAACAATGTGGACAGTGCTACCCCGCAGGACAATGACTTCACGCCGTTCTTGAACATCATGAACGAGTGGTACGCCAAGGACACCAGCAACAAAATCAAGGCAATCTTCAAGTCCAGAATGAAAGACGGAATGCGATGCAGCGGCTCTATCCCGTATGGCTACAAGAGGAAGCCGGACGATAAGCAGACCCTCATCGTGGACGAGCCAGCCGCAGAGGTTGTTAGAAAAATCTTCCGTCTGGTTTGTCAGGGCAACAGCACCACCGCCATTGCGGAAATGCTGACAGCAGACAAAGTGCTGATTCCCTCCGCTTATGCAGCCTTAAATCAGCCGAAGAATTGTAGGCACAAGAATGTGGCAGACCCCTACCGATGGAGTGCAACCACCGTTGGCTACATCCTTGATCGGCAGGAATATCTCGGTCATACTGTGCTGAGAAAGACCATCGGAACGAACTTTAAGACCGATGAACGCCGTTTTGCCACCGATGAGGAACGCCTTGTGTTTGAGGACACCCACGAGCCTATCGTTGACAGCGAGCTTTGGGAGCGGGCGCACAGAAGATTGAAACACGCCACACGCCGTATAAAGGAAGGGACGCACCAAGAGGAATGCTTACTGCCCGGTCTTGTGTATTGTGCTGATTGCGGCAGTAAGATGTCCTATCAGACGAATTACTACAAAAGCGGAGAACCCTATCACTCGTTCCGATGCAGCAGCTACGGGAACAGAACCGGGAGCTGTACCATCCATCACATCAGCGATAAAGTCCTTTACCAGTTGGTATTGTGCTCTATCCAACGCCTTTCAAGCCACATTATCGCAGATGAGCGTGGCTTTGCCGAAGAACTGAAGGGCAAATGGGAAGCACAGGCGAACGGCAAACCGCAAAAGCAAAAGGATGAACTTCAGGCAATCAACCGCAGACTGAATGAGCTTGACCGTCTGATTGGAAGCCTTTATGAGAATTTCATTTCAGGTCTGCTGCCCGAAAAGCAGTACAAGTCCCTGATGAAGAAATACTCTGCTGAGCAGGACAGCCTTGAGAGCCAAGTAGCGGAAATTCAAGAGAAGTTGGAGCAAACAAAAGCGTCCTCTGCTCATATCGGGCGGTTTATCAGGATTATCAAGAAGTATAAGCAGCCCATAGAGCTGACGAAAGTGATGGCGTGTGAACTGATTGATAAAATTGTTGTTCACGAAGCCATAGGCAAGAAGCCCAACCGACAGCAGCAGGTGGACATCTACTATAACTTCATCGGGCAGTTTGACCTCCCGCTTTCCGAAAAGGAAATTGCCGAAGCAAGACGGAAAGCCGAGCAAGAAGCAGCGGAAAAAGTCAAGCACAAGAAGAACCGGCAGCGTGAACGCAATGTAGCCCACCAAGCCAAAGACAAGGCGGAACGCTGGGCGGCGAATGATGGGCATAAGTACCCGAAGCATATCTGCGAACAGTGCGGCAAAGAGTTTTATCCGAACAGCACAAGGCAGAGGTTTTGCAATACCGATTGCACGAAAGCCCATCAGCAAGCCGAGAAGGAGAAGAAACGCCTTGCCGAAAAGGGCAACCACACCTTCCGTCAAAAGGTCTGCAAGATATGCGGCAAGCTTTTCTGGCCGTCCAATGGTCAGGAGGTGCTATGCTCCGAGGAATGTAAAACCATCAACCGCAGGCAGAAACAACTTGCCTATTATCATCGTAAGCAATCCGTGCAGAACGCCGGAGAAGCAATATAATTCAAGGAGGACGACACTATGGAAAAATCCATCACGGACGAAAGGACAGGCTTGCGCTATGAGCTTGTCGGGGACTACTATCTGATTGCCGGAGAGGACGAGCCGGAGGGCAGACCTATCGGCATTTGGGGACAGCGACACCTGCGGTATATCCGCAAGCACAAGGTCAGCTTGTATGCCGAGCTGCTGACCACCGGCAAGTTGAACGATTACCTTGCAGACCTCAACAAGCAGGCAGAAGCAATGTTTTCTCGGCTGGTAAAGCAGCTTTCCGAAAAAGAGGGCGTTACGGAAGCCCTCAAAGCGGAAAATCAAATGCTGTGGGTGCAGAGGATGAACAACATCCGCAGTGCTGCTATGGAAAGCGTTGCAAACAATTTGATTTACTGTTAGGAGGACGGCTATGAAGGTCAAGCTGGACAATTATGAGGTGCGGGTGCTGATAAACGGCTTGGTACAGCAGCACAGGAGCTATGACGCAGAAACCAACGGTCAGATTGACGCCCTTGCCCTTCGCCTGTGCGACATTGCGGAAGCGATGAAACCGGGACGGAAGAAGAAAATCCCCTTTGAGCCGTCAGAAATCAGAGTAATTTGTCAGTGCCTTATGGAGTGGCGAAATCGAGAGATACAGGCTGAAAGGCACGGTGCCGTGGATGCCTTAAACGAATTGCTGATACGGTTTACCCGCTAAAGAGAAAAGTCGCTGTCACAGACGGCGGCTTTTCCTTTGCGGGTAGTATTCAAGAAGTCATAAAGTTCCGTGAGTAATGGAAGAAGCCAGCGTTTGCGGAAATGTCACAATTTAATGCGGAAAAATATCAAATGCCAGTTGCTTTTTCACTCTCGAGATGATATTATTAGTATATATACTAAAATATTTGAAGAGAGGTGATATATTTGCGAAGAGACAGCAGCGAAACAAAGAGGAAAATACTGACCGTATGCGTCCGTCTCTTTTTGGAGCAGGGGTATAAAAACACCACTGTCAGTCAGATTGTGGACGAGGCAGGTGTGGCAAGGGGAAGCTATTTGAATCTGTTTCCTACCAAGGACAGAATTTTGCTGGAATTGACCGAAACGATGTTCGGCGGACAGTTCGGCGTGGCAAGAAGCATTGCAGACAGCAAGCTGCCGCCGGTTTACGCCTATGCGGTGGAAACGGCGATCCAGCTGACACTGACCGAGCTGAACGAGAACCTGCGGGAAATCTACATTGAAGCCTACTCCCTGCCCGAAACATCGGAGTATATCTACCTGCATACCACGGCAGAGCTGAAGCAGATTTTTGGTGAAAATTTCCCCGATGATACCGAGAGCGACTTTTACGAGATGGAAATCGGCACGGCGGGACTGATGCGCAGCTATATGGCGAGAAAATGTGATATTCATTTTCCATTAGAACGCAAGCTCAACCGCTTTTTGACGGCGGCAATGCGGGTGTATCGTGTATCGGAGGCAGAGCAGGCAAAGGTGCTTGCCTTTATTCAATCACTGGATATCAAGGCAATTGCTACAGAGGTTATGTATAAGCTGTTTGCCATGTTGGAAATGAAGAACCGTGAAATTGATCAGTGGAACTTAAAAAATGAAGCAACGGCTAAAAATTTAGACAAAGTGAAACGCCTATTACAAGTTCCTTATTTTGGCAAAATTGGCGTGACTTTTGAAGACAGCCCTGAAGAGCCAGAAAACTTTTATATTGGCGTAAACGATTTTACTTCTTTAGAAGAAGAAACGCGCATTCACGATTGGCGCTCACCGATTGCTTCGTTATTTTATGACAATGTTTTAGGGAAAACAGCCTACATGGCACATCAACAAACCATTCCTGTACAACTTGATTTGAAAAGACAGTTAATTATTGAAAAAGATCAATTAATCAACTATTTTGACACAACCATTGCGATTCAAGATGATGTGT
>OIWQ01001309.1_pt1 | contig 30358 bp, 21 predicted proteins | sample 1587571 | NCBI WGS metagenome assembly OIWQ01 (sample SAMEA3888910, study PRJEB22519) | human gut metagenome | biome: human gut; feature: human-associated habitat; material: faeces | place: Denmark | collected 2010 | reverse complement strand
TCGCAGTCTTGAGCGCATCCTCCGCCGCCTGCCGCGCGGCGGACTTCGCGGTGTAATCGCTTTGCGCCGCCGCGGCCGTGTTCTGCGCCGCCGTCAAAGCCGCCGCCGCGTTGTCCCGGGCCGCCTGCAGCTCCGGGTTGGCGCTGTCCGCATCCAGCGCGGCCTGTGCGGCGTCGCAGGCAGCCTGCGCAGCGGAAAGTGCCGTGTTGGCGTTGTTCAGCGCCGCGCCCGCCTCCTGCTCCGCCGTCAGCGTCAGATGGGGACTCCCGGGCGGCGCCATCTGCCCCAGTAGCCGGTCTTGAAACTCCTCAATGGTCATGGGACTCGCCAGATGCTCCCGTATATTGGTGACGGTGCAGATGGCGGACTGTGTCCCCCGGCTCTGGAAGCAGTCGTTTTTCCGGTGGGTGGTAATCTGATCCAGCACGCTGAGATCGGAAGAAAACAGCAGTGTGCCGTGGTGCAGCAGCCGCCCCTTTACTATTCTCTGCGCGCTGCCGGAGATTTTCAAATCCCCGATGGCAATGTCGCAGACCCGGTTCTTTCGGGCGGGAACACCGATGGCATTCAGCGCAGCGATAACCGGCGCCAGCACATCATCATAATTCCATCCGCCGTCCGTCCGGACAATATATGTGTAGTTGACGTTTCCCAAATCGTGATAGACGGTTCCGCCGCCGGTCATCCGCCGCACGACAGGGATGCCCAGCCGCCGCAGCGCCTCCACGTGGACCTCCCGGCAGATGTTCTGATAGCTGCCCACCACGACGGCCGGGCTGTTCTGCCAGAGAAAGAAAATATCATCGTCTGGAAATGTCTGGTAGATGTACTCTTCAAACGCCTGATTATAAAACGGATCGTGGGAAAGATTCCGAATGGTAAGCATCAGCGGAAACCTGCCTTTTTCGTGGACTGTGAATTGCTTCAACCATATTATATAGGTTAAGAAAAGTCTGTCAAGAATTTATCGATATTGGCAGACGCCGGATTGTAGGGGCGCAATCTGGGATTTCCTGCTCAGCCCGTCTGCCTGCGCACAGTCGGCGTATGGAGGATTATGCACTGTTCCGTTTGAAATTTGTTCTGTAAATCGGAGACTTAATATGGTACAATGAGCGTGTTACATCATGACTTGGAGGCTTTTGAAGGGATATATAAGCAATGACAAAAATCTTATTCATCTGCCACGGCAATATCTGCCGCAGTCCGATGGCGGAATTTATAATGAAAGACCTTGTGAAAAAGCAGGGGATTGAGGATAAATTTGAGATTGCTTCATCCGCAACAAGCACGGAGGAGATTTGGAACGGAATCGGCAATCCCGTTTATCCGCCGGCAAGAGCCGAGCTTGCAAAGCACGGACTTAAATGTGACGGCAAGATGGCGATTCAGCTTCAGAAAAACGACTACGGCAAGTACGATTTGTTCATTGGCATGGACAGTGCAAACATAAGAAATATGCTTTATATCTTTGGTAATGACCCCGACCGAAAGATACATAAGCTCATGGATTATACCTCCCGTGGCGGAGATGTTGCCGACCCGTGGTATTCGAGAAATTTTGAAGTGACATACAATGATGTCCTTGACGGCTGCACTGCGTTGCTTGATGAGCTGATTGATAAAAACAAATAAAACAAAACCGTGTTTTGCAACTGTGAAGTGAACGTGCAAGACACGGCTTTTAAATTCGCTCACCCTCTCAGGGTTCGAATCCCTAAATAAAAAAACAGAAGCAACACAAATGATGAGGTGCCGTAACGAAGGTTTTGAAAACAAGTGGTAAAGACAATCGGTATGGTATATTGCAGAATAATCTAAAATTTACATTTGGAGGAAACTGCAATGAAATCATTATTTGAACAAATGGGTGGCACTTATCGTGAGGAAAACGGTTATCTCATTCCCAATCTGACCTTGCCCGGTGAAGAACAAGTTGAAATTGGTGTATGGGGGCAGCGACATTTGAGGTATATCAAGCAATACCACAAAGTGAGATATATTAATCTGCTGACAAGCGGTAAGTTAAATGGCTATCTTGCTGACATTGACAAGCAGGCTGAGGATATGTTTTTTCGGCTTGTAGAACAGATGGCAGAGCGTTAAGGGGTTACCGAACGACTCAAAGCAGGAAATCAAATGGAATGGGTTGCTCGGATGAATAACATCCGCAGCAGAGCTACAGAAATTGTAAACCACGATAAAATTTACAACTAACCGAGAACGGCGGCAGGGAGATTAACTTTTCTCTGCCGCCTTTTAATGCCCGTACTTGTAGAAATGATAAAGAACGATATTTTAGGAATCAGCAATTCCACAAAAACTATTGCGATATTTTAGAGAGCGTGATATAATAAAATTAATCTCTCTAAAAATTAGATGGCGGTGGATGATATGGCTGAATTTGAAAGTTGGATTGAGGCTCAAGAGTTTCAAATCACTCTTGACGCTCAAGGAAAAATTATTGACTTTTTAGACAATGAGGTCAAAAGACCAAATACTCCTGAAGAACGCATTAGGCAAAAAATGACTCAAATCATTGTTTGCGAATTGGGTTATCCCAAAAGTCATGTTGCGTTAGAGCGTGCAATTAACATCGGGCGAGAAATAAAGCGCGCGGATATTGTTGTTTATCACACAGCAGCGGCGTGTGCATCTAATGATCAAGGCAATATATACTTAATTGCTGAAATAAAAGCTCCAACTATACTCGAATCCGATGGACAACTAATGGCGTATCTTAGTGCTACCTCTGCACAAGGTGGCTTTTGGTCAAATGGAAACAAGATAGAATTTTACAGAAAAGACTTGTCTGCTGGAAATATCATTCCATGGTTAGGTATCCCTAAATTTGAGCAAGCTTGGGACAGCATCGGTAAATATAGAAAAAGTGATTTAATTGTTCCGGTGGACTTGAAATTGGCATTTCGTAGGTGTCACAATGCAATTTATCGCTCTGGTATCGACTCTGAAGATATTGCTCTTGATATGGTGCGAATCATTCTTTCTAAAATTGAGGACGAATCAAGTAGCAAAGAAGAATGCGATTTCCACATTACACCCGAAGAATTTAACGATCTAAAAGCAAAAGACGCTGCCTGCTTACGTGTCAGAAAACTGTTTTATGCCGTTCGTGATCGTTACAAGGATGTTTTTACTCCTACCGAAGAAATTACTGCATCTAACAACCAATTAGCAGTTGTTATTTCACAGTTACAGCAATACTCTTTTATGGATTCTCCGCACGATGTTATTGGCACAGCATATGAAACATATGTAGCGGCACATCTAAAAGGAGAAAGAGGACAGTATTTTACTAACCGTCTTGTAGTTAATATGATGGTTAAAATGGCAGCTCCGAACGAAAGGGATATAATTTTAGATCCTGCTTGTGGAAGTGGCGGATTTATTTTAACCTCTATGAATTATCTGTTTGATAAGATTGATGCATCATCTCGCACCGCAAATGCTAAGGAGGTTCTTAAACGAAATGTCGTACATCAGTTGTTTGGTGTAGATATTTCCCCAAAACTTGTTAAAATTGCTAAGGCTAATATGCTGCTCGGTAAAGATGGTCACGGTGGTATTGAACACGCTAATAGTTTAGATAGCGTATCAAAGCTTTCTGCCAAATTCAACGATCTTTGCGGTATTGGGAAACCGTCGATTATTTTAACAAACCCTCCTTTTGGTTCGGGACACGATTTGAGAATTAAAGAAGGAAACATATTATCTCAATACAAAAATGGTTCTCAATGGGAAATTGGAGAAAACGGTTCAATCGAATATAGCGATAAGTTGAATGATCGCCAAGGAGTAGCGCCGGAACTTTTATTCTTGGAAAAATGCCTAAATTGGGCAAAAGATGGCGGCATTATCGGAATTGTAATGGCAAAAGGTCAATTGGATAATAGAGAGGCTTTAGCAGTTAGAAAACTTGTTTGTGAAAAAGCACAGATTTTAGCTGTTGTCAATTTGCACGAAGATACATTCGAGCCTTTCTGTGGCTCCAAAGCATCTGTTATTTTCCTTAAGAAAACTGCAACTCCTATGACTGATTATCGTATCTTTATGGCTATTTCTAATAAAGTTGGACAAACAAGTCGTGGAGAAACCATTTTCAAAAAGGATTCTGAAGGCAATCCTATAATTAAAAACGGACAACATATCCTGGATGAAGATTTGTCTGAAATTGCGGATAGTTATATGAGCTTTAAGCACGGAGATCTACAAGAAAGTGAGTTCCGTTTTTCGATTGCTTTTTCGGACTTGGATTCAGACTCGCTTTCATTTAACCCCGTACATTACTTACCTCAGCACAATGCAGCGTTTAGAAAAGTTATCACATTAGGTGAGCGTGAGGACTTTGAAATTCACCGCTTGGGTGATTTGGCTAATGTATATAACGGTCCGAGATTTAAGAGACCTTACGCAGATGTAGGTGTTACTTCGGGTGAAACGATAAGAAAATATTTTACGGGAACTGCGCTTACACAATTAAATTCGGATAATGTTAAATATTTAGATAGTTCAAAAGCAAGTCCTCAGGTAAAAAAACAATTGGATGCACTAACCATATACAAAGGATATATTTTGATATCTGACTCAGGAACACTCGGAAGAGTTACATATGCACTTTCACAGCACGATGGTCATGTAGCAACAAACAACTTAATAAGAATTGTTGTTGATGATATACCTTTGCGTGGTTATCTATATGAGTTCTTAAAAAGCGATTTAGGACAAAGTCTTATGCTTAAAAATGCATATGGTACCAATCAAGAACATTTAGAACCGGATGTTATTGCTGATATTCCGATTCCTGTTCCAAAAAATCGTGCACTTGTTGAAAAAATCGGAAATTCTGTAATTAAATCAATTGATGAATTGGAAAATTCTTTTAACTTAGGCAATTCAGCAAGAGATTTAATGCAAGCGTCTTTTGAGTAATTCCGCAAAGTCATCGCAGAATGCGGTTTCTTTGCTTATGTCCAAACAAAAAAGTAGTCCCATAATAAATCTAAAAACTATTCAAAACCCGCTGGAAAATGTTGATTTCCAGCGGGTTTTTTATGATATAATATAATTCCTTTTAAAAGAGGACTACAACTGAACATGAGATGTTTTGATTACGAATGCGGCAAGCCGCCTTGCGTGCTCGGCGACCGTCGCATGGCGACAGTACCCGCCTCACACTTCGCGACTAAAAACAGTCCACAGGACTGTTTTCTTAACGTCGCTCACCCTCTCAGGGTTCGAATCTCTCAAAAATTCATAAAAAATAAAAAGAGAAGCAATACCGAAGTATCACTTCTCTTTTGGCGCGCTGCAAGGGATTCGAACCCCTGACCTTTTGGTTCGTAGCCAAACACTCTATCCAGCTGAGCTAGCAGCGCATTTCTTAACGCTCATATATTATAGCACAGAGTTTTAAAAAATCAAGTGTTTTTTAAAAAAAGTACGAATTTTTTAAAAATACTTGCCGTTTGTTCACTATTGATATTTTAATGTGCTTGGTTGATTGAAAAAAGGCGATTGACATGCAAATTTATTTAGTATATGATTATTACGAGGTGAGAAAATGGACGGTTTTGCCGAAAAATATGTGATTAAATCCGATGGATTTGCCTGTTCCGAGAATATTGTTGTAGACAGCGATTTACGAATAACGGTTATCACGCCTGAGCTTGTCAGAATTGAAAAAGGCGGTTTCTGCGATCTACCGACGCAAACCGTTCTTTTCAGAAATCTCGGCAAGGTTGATTATTCTTTTGTGAAAGAATCGGACAGAATAACCGTTCGAACGGATAAATGCGAATTTCGCATTTTAAAAAGCGGAAAATTGCAGAACGTTAAACTAAGCGACGGACGTGTTGTGACAGATTTCAAGAGCGGGAATTTAAAAGGAACACGCCGTACTCTCGATGTTACGTTCGGCGGAGTGAAGCTCGGCGACGGAATAATTTCCCGTAACGGAGTTGCCTTGGTTGATGATTCGGCTTCGCTTACCTTGCTTTCGGACGGAACGGTTGAACGTCGCCCTCAGGCAGAGAAGGATATTTATGTTTTTGCCTACGGCTTTAATTATACCTCGGCGCTGAGGGATTTCTACGGCATTACAGGTGAAACGCCGCTGATTCCGCGTTTTTGTCTCGGTAACTGGTGGAGCAGATTCTGGCGCTACACTCAGGACGAATATCTCGATTTAATGAATGAATTTGAGAAAAAGGATATTCCGCTGACGGTGGCATGTATTGATATGGACTGGCACTGGGTTGATGTTGAAAAGCGCTTCGGCGATAAAGCTAAGGACTACTCAAAGCCAAAAAATCCGATTGCATATATTACCGGCTGCTTTTGGAATCCCGGATGGACGGGTTACAGTTGGAATACGGAGCTTTTCCCCGATCATGTCAGGTTCCTTAAAATGCTTCACGAAAAGGGACTTAAAACAAATCTCAATATTCATCCGGCGCAGGGAGTCCGTTTTTTTGAGGACAGCTACGTTGAATTTGCAAAGCACATGGGTATTGATGAAAAAAACAAAGAGCCGATTGATTTTGATTTTACCGATAAAAGCTTCATAGAGGGATATTTCAAATTTATCAATTCTCCTATGGAAAAAGAGGGAGTCGATTTCTGGTGGATAGACTGGCAGCAGGGAAGCAGGTCAAAAATTGAAGGGCTTGATCCTCTTTGGCTTCTCAATCACTATTATTGTCTTGACAGGCAGTCAAAGGGTCTTCGTCCGCTGACACTTTCGCGTTTCGCAGGCTTCGGCTCGCATCGCTATCCGCTCGGATTTTCGGGCGATACGGCCATTAAATGGTCTGTGCTTGATTTTCAGCCGTATTTTACGGCGACTGCCGCTAATGCGGGCTACTGCTGGTGGAGTCACGATATCGGCGGACACAATTTCGGTAAGCTCAGTGATGAGCTATATCTCAGGTGGGTTCAATTCGGGGTTTTCAGCCCGATAATGCGTTTCCATTCCGTTAATGACGCTCGCAAAAGCAAGGAACCGTGGAAATTCGGCGGTGAAGCGGAAAGAATCACAAAGAAATTTTTGCGTTTAAGGCATCGCATGATACCCTATACATATACAATGAACAGGCTGGTTGAAAAAGAAGGCAGGCCGTTGATCATGCCCATGTACTATGCTTATCCGAACCGTGATGAGGCATACTCGGTCAGCAATCAATACTTTTTCGGAACACAGCTTATAGCTGCACCGATAACGCACAAGGTAAACAAAGAGACTCACATGGCATCTGTTGAGATTTGGCTTCCCGATGGAAGATACACCGACATTTTCACGGGCGAGGTTTACCGTGGCGGAAAAACGGTTGTTCAAAGAGATATTACGATAATTCCGGTGATTGCGCCTGCCGGAGCGATTATTCCTCTTGACGGCAGAACAAGCGGAAATGACTGCGGAAATCCCGAGTCTCTTGAAATTCTTATTTACAAGGGCAATGGCTCGTTCAAGCTCTACGAGGATGACGGAGAAACCCTCGCTTACAAAGACGGACACTGTGTCGAGACTGAGTTTAAGCTTGAAGAAAACGTGTCGGAGCTTAAATTTACCGTCAGTCCTGCCGACGGTGACCTGTCATTGATACCGAGCGGCAGAAAATATATTTTCAGCTTCCGTGATGTTGCGGCGGCGGAGAAAATATCGGTTGTTTCAAACGGAGAAGCGGTTGATTATACGGCAGAAAAAAAGGACGGCGGACTGTCCGTGACAGTCGAAAGGGTTAGCTCTGATAAGGGTATTGTTATAACGCTCCTTGCCGGGAAAAGCAAAATATAAAACAGTCAAAAAAAGCGAGTTGTCAATTTAATGACAGCTCACTTTTTGCTTTTTATGTTTACAAATCAGAAAAACTATCAACAGAAAAATAAGTATTCCGACGGAGCTGCCACAGGAATCAACAAACACGTCGAAAACTCGGCAGGCTCTTTCCGGCACAAAATACTGGTGGATTTCATCGCTTACGGCGAATAGAACACAGGGAATAAGCGGAATATAAAACTTGTTTTTTGAAAAAGTAAAACAAATTGCTCCGCTCATGCAAAAACCGAGTGCGGCATATTCCGTGAAATGGGCGATTTTTCTCAGCACGTTGTGCGAAACGATGTTGCCGAGATGCTCGATTATTATGCTCAAAACACCCTCGCTGACTTCCTTGGATTGCTCACCGTTTTCGCTTGAAAAGCTGAAAATGATATACATGACGGCGGCGGTAAGAAGCCAGAAAATAATCGAACCGATTATCTTAGACCGCTTCATTAACTGTGACCTCCCGAGATCATGCACACGCTCTCAAAGGCAGGGGCGAAGTAGAGTCCGTCAACACCCTTGTTGACAACTGCGTAGGACGAGCCGCCGAGCATCGGAAGAAATACGGCTTTATCGAGAATATATTTTTCCGCATTCACGCAGCCGTTGAGCTTTGCGGCACCAGAATAGGTCGTAATTATCGAATTGACGGTTTTATCGTAATTCTTATCGGCAAAGCCGAAGATATTTGACGAGCTGTCAGACGTGAATTTCTTCAAGGAATCCGTAACGGTTGAGGAGTCGGTCGTGATTTTGTGATAAAGCACCTGATAGCTTGTGTTATAAATCATTGTGCTTATTTGCTCGGCTGTTTTAACCTCAACCTTGGCAAGAATTGAGGTTGAGAAAACTCTCTGCCAGTTTTGAATCGTTTGCTGCATAAGAGGTGCATTCTCCTCGGCGCAGGTTATGACGACCTCGGCTGTGGTTATATCGAGCTTTTTGAGTCCTTTTTTCCAAAGGGTCAGTGCCTGCTGCTCATTGTAGGCTATTCCGCTTACATTGCCTGCCGCTTCACGGTAGGAGTTTTCACCGTAGCGAACGCAGTCCGGGACGATACCCTTGGTGAAAGCGTTATCGGAATTCGCCGTCAGCTCGCTTGTTTTTGTAACCATTGCAAGCGCACGGCGCATATCCTCGTCGGAGAGAACGGAATCAGAGCAGTTGAAGCAAAGGCCGTATATCATGTTTTCGGTTGAGTAATTCGACAGCTTGTCGTTGTCGCTCAGTTCATTCTTTGCCGCTTCGGACAGAAACGCACAGTCGTATGTGCGCTGTCTGATTTTTTTGACAACCGACGCTTCCTCCGTGTTGACGTAGAAGTAAAGCTCATCGGGGTTGACTTTTACGTTACCCTTGTATTCGTCATTCTTGTACATGGAAAGGGTATTGTCCTCAGCCCATCTTGAAAGATAGAAAGGTCCGTTGCAGAATGTATATTTGAGGTCAAGGCAATATTTTGCATGAGTTGCCTTGAAAAATTCCTCGTGGCAGGGCATTGCGACGGGAAGTGTGAGGATCCGCAAAAAGTCGGGATCCGCACGTTCAAGGGTAATGACAAGGGTCGAATCGTCCTGCGCCGATATTCCGAGTGCAGATGTCGGCTGCTTGCCGCTGTTGACGTCGGAAGCGTTCTTGATGCTGAACAGCTTTTCGGCATCGCCTGCTTGGGTTGCAGGATCAAGTGCACGGCTTATTCCGTAAACAAAGTCGGCGGCGATTACCTGAGTTCGGTATGTATCCTTATAACCCTCGGGAAGTACGTCCTCAAATGAATTTAGAAGCTTCCAGTGGGTATCCTTTCGAAGCTTGAAAGTGTAGGTCAAACCGTCCTTTGAGATCTCCCAGCTTTCGGCAACGCCGGGAATTATTTTATAATCCTTATCGAGTCTGACAAGACCTTCAAAGCAGTTCGCTATCATCAGCTTAGCTTCCTTGGAGTCCGCAACCTGCGGATCAAGGCAAATCGGGTCCGACTCAATGGGGAGTATGAGAATGTCTTCACTGCTGCCGCCGCAGGCGCAAAGGCTTATCGCTGCGACAAGAGCAAGAAAAAGTGACAGTATTTTTTTTGGCATTATAAAGACCTCCGAAAAGGGAATTGAATTTCAGTCAATTATGATACTTAACATTATAGCAAATACATACAAAAAAAGCCAGTTATTTTTGAAAAGAAAATGAATTGTAAATACTTTGATTTTTTGGTATAATTATATAATCAAAAACTATATCACGGAGTGATAATATGTCAGACGGTTTAATATACATAATTTGCATTTTGCTGATTGCCGTAATCGGCATAATGATATACACTTTATCTCAGATAAAAAAACTGAAAAATAATGACGAGACGTCGCAAATTGATAAACAGCTCGGTGCCGTTCTCATGCTTATGAAGCAGAATTCCGGAAGCAATGCGGAGGAATTTGAACGCAACAGACGCGAGACGGCAAATTCATTGAATCAGATGACCGAAAAGCTCGACACAATGACACGTCAGAACTATGAAACGCTTATTAAGCTCAACAAGGACATGACGGAGTCGCTCAACCTTATAAGAACCAACAGCATGGAGCAGAATGAGAAACAGACGCGAGTGGTTGACGCTGCCATAGCGAAGATGCAGGAGAGCAATGAAAAGAAGCTCGACCAGATGAGGGCGACGGTTGACGAAAAGCTGACATCAACGCTTGCAACAAGGCTTGATTCATCGTTCAAGACAGTTTCCGAACAGCTTGAGAATGTTTATAAATCTCTCGGTGAGATGAAGGAGCTTTCAACCGGAGTTACTACAAACGTTACTGCACTCAACAGGGTGCTTACAAACGTTAAAACGAGGGGAACATGGGCTGAAATTCAGCTTGAGGGTATACTTGATCAGACTATCCCGAATATGTACGTCAAGAATTATTCTCCAAAGGCAAATTCAAGAGATGTTGTTGAGTTTGCAGTTAAAATCCCGTCGGGAGACGATCCGTCGAAATATACCTACCTGCCGATAGATTCAAAATTCCCGATGGAGGATTATCGCAGGGTTTGCGAGGCGGCGGACAATGCCGATGCTCAGGCTTTAGCGGCGGCGAGAAAGGCTCTTGAGGACAGAGTGCTTCAGGAGGCAAAGACAATTACGAAATATATTCATGTTCCCGATACAACGCCGTTTGCAATTCTCTATCTTGCGACGGAGGGCTTGTACGCTGAGATAACCTCGTCAAACTCGGGCATAATCGACAGAATTCAGCGTGAGAACATCATGGTTGCGGGACCGACGACGATAATCGCACTGCTCAATTCGCTCTCAATGGGCTTCAAGGCGGTTGCGATAAACGAAAAGGCAAACGAGGTCAGAAAGCTTCTGGCGGCGGCGAAGGTGCAGTACGATAAATTCGGAATTGTCCTTGATAAAGCCAAGAAAAAGATTGACGAAGCCGGAAAATCGCTTTCCGAGGCTCAGGACAGAAACAGGATTATTCAGAAAAAGCTTAAAAATGTTGAAGAAATTGAGTCGGCTCAGGCTGACGCATTATTGGAAATAAATGAAACTGTAATAAACGATGAGGAGTGAATTAAATGTTAAAGCACAAGGATTTGATTTCACAAATGACGCTTAAGGAAAAAGCGTCGCTTTGCTCGGGCAAGGATTTCTGGCATCTCAAAAGCATCGAGAGACTCGGACTTCCGGAAATCATGGTCTGCGACGGACCTCACGGTCTGAGAAAACAGAACGCAGAGAACAAGAAGGTCGGAATCGGCAACAGCTATCCGGCGACCTGTTTCCCGACTGCGGTTACTACTGCCTGCTCGTGGGACAGAGACCTTATTTACAATATGGGTCAGGCACTCGCAGAGGAATGCTTGCAGCACGGCGTAAGCGTCCTGCTCGGACCCGGTGTGAACATGAAGCGTTCCCCTCTCTGCGGCAGAAACTTCGAGTATTTCTCGGAGGATCCCGAGCTTGCGGGCGAGATGGGCGCTGCCTTCATCGCAGGTGTCCAGTCCAAAGGCATCGGCACTTCTCTCAAGCATTTCGCAGGCAACAGTCAGGAAATGAAGCGAATGACCTCAAACAGCATCATTGATGAGCGTGCACTCAGAGAGATATATCTCAGAGCTTTTGAAAAAGCGGTTAAAAAGAGTCAGCCGTGGACGGTAATGAACGCATACAATCTCCTCAACGGCACATATTGCTCAGAGAACGACCGGCTTCAAAATAAGGTTCTTCGTGATGAATGGGGCTTCAAGGGAGTTGTTGTCAGCGACTGGGGCGCAGTCAATGACCGCGTTGCCGGACTCAATGCAGGCAATGATCTTGAAATGCCGTCATCGGGCGGAGTTAACGACGCAAAAATCGTTGAAGCCGTCAAGTGCGGAGTTATCGACGAAACGACGCTTGATGAAAGAGTAGATAAGCTTATTGATATCATTCTCAAGGGCGCAGCTAATAAAAAGCCGGGTTATAAATTTGATGTTAAGGCTCACAACCTTCTTTCAAGGCAAATTGCCGAGCAGTCAATGGTTCTTCTTAAAAATGACGGTAATATTCTTCCGCTCAAGCGTGTTGAGGGCGAGTATGTTGCGGTTATCGGTGCATTTGCCGACAACCCGAGATATCAGGGCGCAGGTAGCTCTATAATCAATCCGACTATGATCGACAGCGGCAGACGCGCATTCAATAATTCACCTATCAGCGTTAAGTTTGCCGACGGCTATGACAGAAGCGGCAAGAGAAAGAATGAGGATGCTTATATAACAGAGGCTTGCAACCTTGCAAAGAACGCTTCAAAGGCGGTTGTTTTTATAGGTCTTACGGACGATTACGAGTCAGAGGGCTTTGACAGAAGCACTATGAAGCTCCCCGACGGACACAACAGACTGGTTGAAGCGGTCAGCCGTGTGAACGACAACGTTATTGTTGTTCTTGAGGGCGGATCACCTGTTGAAATGCCTTGGGCGGACGACGTTAAGGCCATTCTCAACGCATACCTCGGCGGACAGTCGGTTGCTCCGGCAATTGTTGATGTGCTCACGGGCAAGGCAAATCCTTGCGGTAAGCTTGCCGAAACATATCCCGTTTGTCTTAAGGATACTCCGACATCGTTCAGATATCCCGATTCAAAAGAGGATGTTCAGTACCGTGAAAGCATTTTCATCGGCTACAGATATTACGACAAGGTTGAAAGAAATGTTCGATTCCCGTTCGGCTTCGGTCTTTCGTATACTAGCTTTGAATATTCGGATATTAAGCTAAAAAAGAAAAATCTTACTAAGGGCGAGGGAGCAAAGGTTACTTTCACAATAAAGAATACGGGCGATGTTGCAGGCAGCGAGATTGCACAGGTCTATGTTGCGAAGCCCGAAAGCAAAATATTCAGAGCACCGAAGGAGCTGAAAGGCTTCGTAAAGATACACCTTGATCCCGGCGAGGAGAAAAAGGTTACGGTCGAGCTTGATGACAGGGCATTTACTTTTTGGAATACGGCGACAGAAGATTGGTGCGTTGAAAGCGGAGAATATAAAATTCTCGTCGGCGCATCGTCGAGGGATATAAGGCTTGAAGCCGTTGCCAAGATGAAGTCGGAGGACGATGAGGCAATTGTTGATTTGAGGGAGTCGGCAGGCGTTTACTTCGACGGCGACCCGGCAAGAGCAAGAGAGGACGACTTTAAGGTAATCTACGGCGGTGAATTTAAGCTTGCTCCGGAAATTACGAGTGACAGCTTAAATAACTCAATCGAGAGAAGTAAGGATAAGGGTCTTGCAAAGTTTATTTATAACACGGTTGACCTTGCCATGAAGCCCAAGGGCGGAGTCGGCAGCTCAATGATTACAAATACAATCATGCAAACTCCGATAAGAAACTATGTTTCAATGAGCAACGGACTGTTCACCGAAGATATGGCGGACGGACTTCTCAAGGTGTTTGAGGGTAAGGACGTTGCAAAGGGTGTCGGCAAAATCGCCAAGGGTGTGCCGAACGCACTTGTTAATCTTAAGTCTTTGTTGAAATCCATATAAAAGCATTTCGCACATTTTAATTGTGCGGAGCTACCAAAAAAAAATGAAGGGGGATTATTTGGAAAATGAATAAGACAAAGAAAGTAAGCAGAAAAATTATCGCTTTTGTGCTGACGTTGATAATGATTTTATCAATCGTTCCGATGAGCTCATCGGCGGCAGATGCGATAAAGAAAGGCCTTACCGCGGACAAGGAAGTTAACTTTGCTGTTATGTCGGATATGCACTATTATCCGGCGTCACTGACAGGTAATTACAACGAGGCTTTCATGGAGAGTACCAAGACTGCTCTTGCAAGGGAGCCGTATCAGTCGGTCGGCATTCTTGAATCGGCTCTCGCAGGAATTGCGGAGCATGCCAAGAAGAACGGCATGAAGTATCTTATCCTTTCGGGTGATCTCACCTCCAACGGTGAGTATGAAGCCCACAGACAGCTTGCTGCAAGGCTTGAAAAGTTCGAGAAGGATACGGGTATTCAGGTTATTGCTATCAACGGCAACCATGATATCAACAAGGCAAACGGAACTACATACGAAAACGGCAAGGCTGAACCGACAAAGCGCACAACGCCCGAGGATTTCCTTGAAATATACAAAAATCTCGGCTATGACCTTGCTTATCACAGATACACTCCGTCAAAGGGCAAGGCAAATATGCTTTCATATTCTGTCCGTGCCGACGGCTACAGATTCATCGTTATGGACACGGGCAAATACAGCTCCGACGTAACGGAAAAAGGCAAGGACCTTGCCGAAACGGCAGGCTGCCTTACAACCGAGGCTACCAACTGGGTTCTCGGTGAAATTGCCGACGCAAAGGCAAAGGGTGAGACGGTTATAGGCGTCAGTCACCATAACTTTGTTCCGCATTTCACGGGCGAATACACAATCATCAGAGGCTTCGTTATCGACGGCTGGGAGGAGCTTACCGATAAGCTCGTTGATGCAGGCATGCACTTCTCGTTTACGGGTCATATTCATGACAGCGACATCGCTCAGACTGTTACCGATGACGGCGAAACACTGACGGAAATCTGTACGGATTCACTGACTGCTTTCCCGAACTATTTCCGTGAAGTAAATGCAACCACCGATGTTAACGGCAAGACAACAATGAAGATTGAGAGTAAGGACGTTGACTGCGTTCTTCCCGTTACAGTTAACGGCGAGACATACGCAACGCCTTACAGAATCAAGTCGCTCGGCGATTCGTTCTTCGGCGAGGGCGGACTTTCTGCAACGGCTCTCAATATGCTTGAGGGCTTGCTCGGCGAATATTCCGAGAAGTTTGCCAAGGACGGTATGGTTGCGACGCTTAAGGGCATGGGTCTTGATATTGAAGGAAAGATAAGCGGTTTCTTCGGCGACGGTCTCAAAATCGGGGATACAGAACTTTTCACAACCAAAAATCTTATGGGCTTTATTGAGGATCTTCTCAATCAGGTATATGAGAATTATCTGACCGACCCGGACGCAACGGCTAAGTATCTTGTTAACTCAATCAATAAGCTTCTCAATGTTCAGGTTTCGGAGCTTCCGAACACGAGATTCATTGATGAATACGGCTTTGGCGACAGATCCAAGCCGGGCACATTCGAGGATCTTCTTGAATGTATAATTGTTTATAAATATGAGGGTAAGCTCCATATGAAGGACGATCCGTTCATGATGGACGCTATAGATCAGCTCAATAACGGCGATACCGTATTTGATATTTTCGACGCACTCATTGACATTGTTTCAAATGATCTTCTTCAGGATAAGCTTCTCAAGGATCTTGATCTTAACCTCGGTGCATTCTTCCCCAAGGGAACGACGCTTGAATGTGTCGGCAAGATTCTTGCTGTAACAATGATGGTCATTTTCCTCGGTGACACAAGCTACCTCAACGTTTCAAATAAAATTCTTGAGGCTGCAAATAAGCTCGGCGTAGTTGACTTCAAGTCGCTTTGGGGCATTGCCGAATATTACATGGGCGAATATCTTACCGATACTCAGCTCGAGGGCATCGGACAGACGCTTGCAAACGTTGCGTGTGAATTTGCATATGACGATAATTATATCGAGGATGTTAACACAACCATTATTTATGACGGCAAGGTTACACCGGTTGCTACAAGAGAAAACTACAGACTCCCGACGATCGTTTCAACTACCCTCGGCGCAGACCAGAGCTCAAGAAACGTAAGCTGGTACACAAAGACGAGCGTTAAGGGCACGGATATTGAAATCGTTCCTTATTCGGAGAATCCTGTATTTACAGGCAAATCAATGGTTCCCTACGGTGTAAAGGTTAATGTTAAAACGGAGAGAACCGAGAGACAGTTCCCGGGAGTTGATCTCGGTGTTATCGGAATCATGAACTATAAGTTCCCGATGAACAGACATATTGCCGAGGTTTCGGGACTTGAAGCAGGCAAGAAATATCTTTACCGTGTCGGAGATGCTTCAAGAAACTGGTGGAGCGATATAGGCACATTCAAGATGGCTGACGGTTCTGATGAAACTTCATTTATTCATATCTGTGATCCGCAGTCGCAGTCGGAACAGCAGTATGAGACGTTCTCTAAGGTAATTGAAACAGCCTATAAGATGTACGACAGCGACTTCATCATCAACACGGGTGACAATGTTGACCACGGTGATAACTTCAGACAGTGGCAGTGGCTTTTCAACACGGCATCCGAAACACTTATGAACACAACGATGATGTCGGCTTCGGGCAACCATGAGGGCATGGGCTCTTACGCAATTGAGAAGAACTATTATTATTCAAATGTTCCCGAACAGGACACAGAATCGGGTATCTACTTCTCGTTTGACTACAACAACATTCATGTTGCTATTCTTAATACGGAAAATCTCAATGACGATAAGAGTCTCAGCGACGATCAGGTTGACTGGCTCATTGACGATATGCAGTCGAGCGATGCAGACTGGAAGTTTGTTGCATTCCACAAGGCTATCTATTCAAACGGCTCCCACTACAAGGACAAAGACGTTTGCAAGATAAGAGACGAGCTTTGCAAGCTTATGCCGCAGCTCGGTATAGATATGGTATTCCAGGGACATGACCATGTTTACCTCAGAACGGACGCCATGATCGACAACAAGGTTGAGAGCGTAACAACATCAACCGCCGAGTTCAACGGTAAGGAGTACACCGTTAAGGTGAATCCTGTAGGAACGGTTTATGAAATCAGCGGATGCTCGGGCGTTAAGATTTACAATCAGAAGGACGAGAGCTTGACCGATAAGTATTTCCCGAGAGCAGAGGTTATCAAAAACGTTACGGCTTCAATGTTCTCAGGCATAAACATTGTCGGTGATACACTCTATTTTGACGCTTACACAGTTGACACGGAGAACGGCAAAACAGAAAATATTGATTCTTTCGCAATCAAGAAAGATCTTTCGGTTAAGAAGGGTACGGGAGTTAACCCGTCGATTGACTGGATGAAGATTTTCTCGCAGGTAATTGCAGTTGTTCTTCCTCTCATTAAATCCATCATCAGTTGGGTGTTCGATTTCATAAGCTCAAAGATGTGGTAAAAACAGCATAAAAATATCCGGGCGATCCGATTGGGTCGTCCGGTTAATTTTTATAATAATATTTCTTTGTTCGTTCCGTAGAATATGTCGCTTCTGTTTGCAATGTATTTACAGAATTCCTCAAATTTGTCCCATTCGTCGTTTATGTCAAACTCATAGGAATGACCCCAGATATAAAAAATCTTTTCGCTTTTCGGGTCAAGCTCAACAAATTTTTCCGCAAGCTTATATAGCTGATCCCAATCTCGGTGAAAAACAGATGGATGGAATTCGTAAAGATCGTTTTGATACGAAAAATCTTTGTTGCATATCGTTGTTCGTGCGTATTTAACGCCCGTGCCGTTCTTGATAATTCGAGCAATTCTTGAATTATAATTCGGCTGCCTGCCGGGATATGCCATTCCTATGACCTCGGTGCCCGAAAGCTCGCTGAGATTTAGTCTATCCTGCTCAACCTGACGTATGACCTCATCTGCCGGCATTTCCGTCATATCGGGGTGGGTGAGGGTGTGCGCTGCAATTTCATGGCCCTTGTAAATCTCGGTGATTTTATGGGGCTGAACTTTGTTGTGCAATATCCTTTTACCGAGAATATCAAGGCTTCCGTCCTTGCCGAGCAGCTCGGAATTGAGATTAAACGTTGCTTTTAAATTATATCGGTTGAGGATTTCAACCAGTCGAATATCCTGCGTAACACCGTCGTCATAGCTGAATGTGACGGCTTTCATTTTGCCGCTGAACATTATTATATCCTCTTGTAGGTCGTAAAGCGGAACTTGAGTCCATTGTTTTCATGAATATCCGATTGCTCCGTGATTTTCCATTCGTCGGTTTTAAGCTCGGGAAACTTGGAATCGGCTTCGCTTGCAACGGCGTCAACATGGGTTATCAGCGCCGTATCGCAATAGGGGAGAATCAGTGAATAAATCTGTGCTCCTCCGATAACATATATATCGTCAGAGTTGTATGCCTTGAGCTTATCAAGCAATTCATCAACACTTGTTGCAAATTCCGCACCGTCAACATGACGATTGCACCTTGACAGTACAATATTTACCCTGTTCTTCAGCGGTTTTGAGCCGGGGAAGGATTCAAGCGTTTTTCTGCCCATGACAACAATCTTTCCCGATGTGGTTGTGCGAAAAAACTTCATATCGTCGGGCAGGGAGAAAAGCAAGCCTCCTTTGTTTCCGATATTCCATTCATTGTCAACTGCCGCAATTAGCTTCATTTTGCCACCTCATATCGCAACGGGGATGTTCTTTATCTGCTCATGTGTTTCGTAATTGTCAAGGCGAACATCGTCGGTCGTGAATTCGTAGAAATCCTTGATTTCCGGGTTGAGCCAAAATGTCGGAGCGGGGAGCGGCTCACGGGAGATAAGCTCCTTGACGAGCGGAATATGTCTGTCATAGATGTGAGCATCGGCTATAACATGAACAAATTCACCGACTTCCATATCACACACCTGTGCGAGCATATGCATCAGCACGCTGTACTGAACGACATTCCAGTTGTTGGCGGTCAAAACGTCTTGACTGCGCTGATTGAGAATTCCGTTGAGAACAAGCTTTCCGTTTTCGCCCTCCGTGACGTTGAATGTCATTGAGTATGCGCAGGGATAAAGCCCCATCTCACTGAGGTCGTGGTGATTATAGATGTTGGTCATGATTCTACGGCTGAAGGGATTGTTTTTAAGGTCATAAATAACTCGGTCAACCTGGTCAAACATGCCCTCCTTGTATTTATGCTTGACGCCGAGCTGATAGCCGTATGCCTTGCCGATAGAGCCGTTCTCATCAGCCCATGAATCCCAGATATGGGAGTGAAGATCATGAATATTGTTTGACTTTTTCTGCCATATCCACAGAATTTCGTCAACGCATGATTTAAGCGCTGTTCGGCGAAGTGTGAGAGCGGGAAATTCTTTTTTGAGGTCGTATCGGTTTACAACGCAGAAAAGCTTCTGCGTGTAGGCGGGTGTACCGTCCGCCCAGTGGGGACGAACCTTTTCACCCTTGGTGTCGGTTCCGTTTTCAAGAATGTTGTTACACATGTCAATGAAAAGTTTGTCGGCGTAGCTCATTTTGCAGTCTCCTTTTTAACGTATTGATGCTTTTCTTCCGTTATGAACGGTTTTTTAAGGTTATCATACATACCTCGGGACGGTTGAGAAATCTCAGCGGAACGGGGTAGTTGCCTATGCCCGAGGTTACAAAAATCTGCTTGTTCTCAAGGAAATACAGACCCTTATCTGTCATTTTTTCGGAATATGTCAGCTTCGGCAGAACATATCCGTTATAGTAGAGCGGCCCTATGAGAGGCAGGCGAATCATTCCGCCGTGGGTGTCGCCACTGAATATGATATCTGCTTCAAAATCCTCAAAATGCTCCGTTTCGGGAATATGAGCGAGCAGTATATTCAGCCTTTTTGAATCCGGTTTGTCAAATTCGTTGTGTAAATCAAACGTTGGCGAGAAATACACATTATCAATGCCGTAGACAGTGATATCCGTGTCTTTTAAGCTTAGATCTGTTTTTTTATAGTTCATCAGATGAACTTTTTTGAGTGAATTTAATTCGTCCTTGTATTTTCGGTCCGTATCGTGGTCACCCGTGACAACATAGGTTTCGGCAATCTCGGAAAGATTCCTGACAAGCTCAACGGCGGTATCTATTTGCTCATAGCGATTTTGAGTATACATATCGCCGAGAACAAATATCAGGTCGGGCTTCTGCCCGCTGATAAGATTCGTTATCTTGCTGTTATCTTTGCCGAAATGTTCGCCGTGCAGATCCGAGATTACGGCAATTTTTATATCTCTTTTTACCTTTGCCGAATAAATTGTCTGTTCTGTCAGCTTTAGAGAGTAGTTGTTGACATACCATGTCGGAACGAGAAGCGTTATTACAAGCAAGGGTATAATGATTTTCTTTTTCTTCTTATTCAAGTTATCACTCCAGATTGTATATGTAAGTATTATATAGCAATCAAAGCAAAAAAACAACCGTAAAACCGCATCGGACATAAAAAATCTGCCGCCGGGAAACGGCAGCAGACCTTTTTATACTCTATTTACTGCTTTGCACCCTCGTCGAATTTCTCAAGTACCTTTACCGTTACGGCAAAGCAATCTGAGAGTCCGTCAAGGTTCATGTTGTCATAGCTGTCACGTCTTGTGTGATAGTATGATTCGAGCTTGTGGTTAAGTCCGGTGATACCTGCGGCTCTGAAACCGCCCTGAGCAAAGGCAGCACTGTCGGTTGCACCGCCGAGAGGAGGAACCATGCCTTTTTTGCACGGTATTCCCAGCTCGTCTGCCGCTTCCATAAAGAGGTCGGAAGCATCGGTATCTGCCTTGACCGTGCCGTTGAGGTCACGGTAGTTAACCATGAGATATTTCGGGTCATGAATTGTATCATAAGAGAAGATGAATGTCGGAACATCGTCAAATTCACCCTTGTGAGCCTCACACCATGCCTTTGCACCTCTGAGACCGGCTTCCTCGGAGCCGGTGAGAACAACGCCGATTTCCGTATTTTCAAGCTCAATGCCTTCATCCTTGAGAGCCTTGAGAAGAGCAATTCCCATATAGCAGCCGCTGAGGTTATCGTTTGCACCGTCTACAACACGTCTGTAGTTGACCATGAAATAAAGACCTACAAGGAACGGAACAAATATGAGACCGATGAGGCCTGCCTTGCCGAGCGGAGTCGATATATCTGCGCCGGCAGAACCGTTCTGTACGAGCTGAATGATTGCAAGAATAAGATAATAAAATGCGCCAGCAAAGCCTATAATAGCATGTGCCTCAAAACCTACACCGCCCAGAGCATAGTTAACGGGCCATTCCCATGCCGCATCCGGGTGACCGTTGAAGATGATTCTTCTTTTGGTTTCGCCTTTGCATTTTTTGATTGCGGTTACATTGTGTCCGGTTTTTTCGGGAAAAAACCTGTCAATGGCTTTTATATAAAGTCCGAACTGGAGCAACACCAATACAAGACCTGCTGCAATGAGAATTATCGAGGCAACAGGCGCAAAGAAATAGAGAACTATTGCCGCAAGCACAAAGGTGAGAGTAAAAAACAACCAGCCGTAAAATGAGCCGGGATTTTCCTTGAAAGACTCAACATCGGTTCTTTCGCAGCCGCAGTCCTTTTTGAGCACCTCTGCCATGTATTCACATGCTTTTTTCTCACCTGTCGAGCCCGGGCTGCGCTTTTCGATGTTTTTACAGATATATGTAATTTCCTCAACCATATATTTTGCTGAATCACGCTTTTTTTCAATAATTTTCCTCAAATCCATAAAATCATCTCCTTAAATTTTTATTATATATATTACCAAAATTCGACAATTATGTCAATAAAATTAAGCAGAATTAACATAAATTTTTACTTATTATTTTTATTGTAAGAATAAAATTTTAATTTAGGTCAATTTCGCTTTTTCGTCGCAAAAGGCATTGACGAAATCGGGACGTATTTGGTATAATTATAATGTTCGAAGAAAGGGTGGGTTGCATTTATGGACAGTAAGAAAGCACTTTTGATAGTCAATCCGTGCGCAGGGCGAAACAACAAGCGTCTCGGTGCTTTGGAGATTGTCAAGAAGTTTTCACCGCCCGAATGGGAGACGGAGATAAGAACAACACGCTGCCAGGGCGACGCAACCACCATTGTTAAGGACGAGGGTGCAAAATACGATGTTATTCTTTGCTGCGGAGGCGACGGAACACTTAACGAAGTCATTAACGGACTTATGAAGCTTGACAAAAGAATTCCTGTCGGCTACATTCCGTCGGGTTCAACCAATGACTTGGCAAACACCCTTGGAATTCCGACCGAACTTGGTGCTTCCGCCGATCTGATACAGAGCGGAAAGAAAAACAGCTATGACCTTGGTACATTGAACGGCAGGTATTTTACATATATTGCTTCGTTCGGAATTGCAACTGATCTTTCGTACAGTACGCCGCAGAAGCTTAAAAATATATTCGGCCATGCTGCATATATGATAAACGGATTTGTCGTTCGGTTTATTCCGATGCTTTTCGGATTTAAACCGATACATATGAAAATTGAGTATGATGAAGGAGTTGTCGAGGACGATTTTTATTTCGGCTCAATTTCCAATTCAACTTCTGTCGCAGGACTTTTTAAGTTTGACCATCAGGACGTCAAGCTCAACGACGGATATCTGGAGCTGTTTATGGTTAAGGGCTTGAAGCGAAACATAGACGCCTTGAAAATGCTGAAAAAAGCAATAGCTCAGGAATATGACGGAGTTCAGATGATGATCGTTAAAACCAAAAAGGTTAAGATCACCTGTAATCAGGATGTTCCCTGGACACTGGACGGCGAGTTCGGCGGACTTCACCGTGACTGCGAGATTGAGGTTGTCCACGACGCATTTGAAATTTTCTCCGAGAATAATAAACTTTTTTGTGAAAAAGATTGATAAATAATATAATCCCCGAAAGTGTAATACGCTTTCGGGGGTTTGTGCTTTATGAGGTTGTCTTTGAGCATGAGCTTTTTTATGGAAGCAGTGAATGCTTTGTTCCGATTTTGGGTCGAGTGGGCATCGCCCCATACGAACGGTGGGGATAAAGAAAAACCCTTTTATAATTCTGAGCAATTACTTAACAATAAACTCTCCGCTCCTAATATCAATTTCATTTTCACCGCCTGCGAATTTCGCACCGTGGCGGAGCTTTATTTTTCCTGTTATGCCGTCGGGAACGGTAACATTCAGCTTGATTTCATCGCCTGTGCGCTCCCAGCGGACGGAAATTTTTCCTGCCGGTGCGGTGTACCAACCCTCGGCATAGCTCAGCGAGCCGACGAAGGCAGGAGATATGACAATATAATTCGGGTCGCATACGTCGGCGTTCGGAATGATACCTGCAAGATTCTTGATGAACCACGCCGAAATATCGCCGAAGAAGTGGTGATTGTGCGAAAAACCGTTCGGCGGATCATGTGTGATACATTCAAAGAGAGTGTTTGCGTTGTATTCCGTTATCCAGCTTGCAAATGACGGGTAATCGGGCTTCGCTATCATGTGAAGCGCCAGATTCTCGTAGCCGAACTCGGCGAGAACATGGAACATCGTTCTTGCGCCGATAATTCCGACAGTCATGTTGTCGTTTGCATTATGAATAAGCTCGAGCAGGTGAGCGAATGCGTTTTCTTTTTCACTTTCGTCAAATGCGCCGTAGTAAATTGCCGCCGCCTGAGTTGTCTGATGGTTGCCGTAAACAACAAGATTATCGTCAATGAGATGCTTTCGGAAGCTTGCACGTAGTTCGTCATGAAGCTTCTGAGCAAATTCGGCACGAAGCGGCATATTACACTCTCTGAATATTTCCGTTGCCTTTTTGCAAATATCCATTGAAATAAGTGTATCTGTAACCTCAAGAGGGCAGGGCTTAACGTTGCCGACAGGCAGCCAGTCGCCGAGACCGATATGAACAAGACCTTTTTCGTCAAGCCTTGTCGACAGGTACGAAACATAGCGGAAAATAGCTGTGGCGTTTTCCTCAAGAACCCTCTTGTCGCCTCTGTACTGCCATATTCTGTACGGCAGCTCGGTAAGAACAGCATCCCACGCAGGACCGTTGCCCCATTCAAAGCCCCAGCCGCCGGTCGGCACGATTCCGGGGAGTGCGCCTCTCTCGTCCTGCGATTTTCTGACGCTGTGAAGCCATTCACAAAGCGTATTCTCTGCACCGAGATTCATCATGAACTGCTCGGCGGAAAGGTGAGCGTCGCCCGTCCAGCCGTTTTTCTCACGGTGAGGACAGTCGGTAGGGAAATAAAACATATTTGCAAGGTCGCTTCTGAGCGTTGCGTCCTGAAGCCTGTTGACAAGCTCATCGGAGCAGTCGAAGCCGCCGATCTGCGGAACGTCGGCGTGCATTACAACGTAAGTGAGCAGATCTTCTGTTGCCTGCTTGTCGTCAATACCTGTAACAAAGCAGTATTGGAAGCCGTGGTAGCAGAACATCGGCTCCCAGATTTCCTCGCCCTCGCCTTTGCAGATATAAACCTGAACCTGCGTCATGCCGATTGGCTGAAATTCGCAGATATTGTGCATATCAAGTCCGCCGTCAAAGAGACTTTCGCCGCAGGACATGACGATTTTCTGACCCTTTCTGCCTCTGATTTTCAGTCGCACAATACCCGTAATATTTTCGCCGAAATCATATATGTAGCCGTCGTTGCAGTATTCCTCCTCGGGTAGAATGTGCTCGGGGAGATTCTCTCTCGGGTGAGCGATTGCCGAAATATGTCCCTTATAGAATTTAACGGGCTTGATCTCACGGATCTTCTTAATTAGCGCATGACCGCCCTCAAGACATTCGCCGGACGGAGCCTCAACGGATATAGCATTGTTCCACTCACTGTCGTCAAAATCGGGAAGATTCCAGCCGTCGATCTCATTTCTTGCGTCGTAGCGTTCACCGCAGCGCATATCGTCAAAATAAATCGGCGAAGCGTGAACCTTAAAGCTCTCGTCGGCCTCAAAGCTTATTTTCTTGCCCTCTCCGGAACACTCAAAGCATAAGGCAAGCTTCGGTGCACTTCTCCAGCGGGCAAGCTGAAAATCCCAAACCTCGCCGCCGATCGGATTCTGCAAGCCGTTGCCGAGAGCAAAAGCAATGACGTTTTTGCCCTTTCTGAGCTTACCCGTGAGAAAGTAACGATCGTAATAGATCAGGTCGTTTGGGTTAGAAATGTAGGGCGCAAGGCAGCCTTTTGTAAGATGCTCGCCGTTGAGCCAGAACTCATAGAAGCCGAGACCGGTTACAAGCATTTCTGCCTTTTCGGGAACAAAATCGAGTTCAAATGTTTTTCTGAGATACGGTGCAGGAACAAAATGCAGAAATTCGCAGTATTCCTTTGCAGCGGATATAAATTCGGTGCTGTATTTCATTATGAATAAACCTCCAAAAAGAAAAAGGCAGAATCTAAATTTAATTTAGATTGCATGCCTTTCTAAGTTTTAATTTTTTATTTCTTCCGTTTCAATACATTCTACGTGTTCCTCGGGTGTTTCCATAATCCTTGTATGATTGACTATAAGCATAGGAATCATGGTCAGTGTCAAAACAACTATTTCGGCTGTTCCGCCGAGCCTTACCTTGAGATAAATTGCGGCAAAGCATATCCAAAGGAAAAACACGATTGTGAGGTTGAAGAATTTTTTGTTTGTTCTTGCCTTGTAAACAAGTAAGTAGATTACCGCCGTTGCGATACATATACCGAACAGTACAGCGAAAGCGGAATGTAAGCTCTTTTTGGATAAGAAGAAATTTATCAGATTCGTCTGTGTGTCCAGAGTTTGATCCGCATAATCGCTTGTGTACGACGGGGCGGTATATGTTTCGTAATTAAGTATAAGCGTAAATCTTTTCAGCTTCTCGTTTTTGCACATTACCACACCGAACATTGCAAAAAGAGCAATAATCGAAAGAGCTTTCGGAAACTTGCGCTCAACATTGAATTTTTCGAGCGAATAGTTGAGGTTTAATACGATAGAGGTTGCGATGAGCATTCCCCAAAATATAAAAGCGATCCAGTGGTCTCTGCCGACGTTACTTGCCGTTGAAGCACGGTTTCCGTAAAGAGGGTTAGGTTCAAGGAGCCTGTCATACAGCCACATATAAACAATCGTAACTATGCCGAAAATCAAAGAAGCGTATTTTAAAGCTTTGTTTTCTTTTTTTACCATTGCCACACCTCGTTTGAATTAAATTTCAAGTTAATTCTATCATTTAAAAAAAGATTTTTCAAGGAAAAAACAAAACTGTGATAAATTTTTTATATTTTTGTCAAGAAATGTCTAAATTTCAGAACGCTTTCCGCCCTGAACATGGATTTTCTTTCTTGTCGCAAGCTCCAGAATCGGTCCGTCGGAAACGAGATTATCCGTATAAACGTCACGGAATTCGTAATCGGCAGCTTCCTTTTTAAGGCGGGAGACTTTCTCCGTGCTTTTGCAGTTTTCGCCCTCAATGAGTCCTGTAGAAGGGTTCATTCTTGTGGCAATAAGAAGATCAACTCCGAGTCTGTCGCAAATGGGCTTGATCTGAAAAACAGGTGAGGCGGAGCACACAACCGTCTTGACATCGTGCTCACGAGGATTGAACCAATCATTCATTTTGTCAGCCTTTTCCTGCCAGAAAAGCTCAGCTTCTTTTTTGGCGTCAATCGCTTTGAGATAAGAATAGAACAGCTCCTTTGAGTGCTTCTTGCTTATTTTACGAAAGACATAATGACCGAAAAGTCCGGCGGCCTGCTTCGGAAGAAATCTTATAATCGACGGGTGACGCTTCAGGCAGAAAAGCCAGAATTCACTGCCCGATTCGCCGTCAAAAACCGTCTTGTCAAAATCATAGAGATCGGCGAGCATCAGAAATCAACATCCTTTTTGCCGTCAAGGCTGACGAGCATTGACTGACCGTTGTAAACAATTTCAAATTCGCCCTTGCCGTCAAGCGTGAGCTTTGTGAGCTTACTGTCTGCCCATTCGATATCAACCTTAACTCCGCCCTTTGCCGTCAAGCCGTAAATATGGCCGTTTGCCCATTCGTCGGGGAGGGCGGGAAGTATAATGATACGGTTGCCGAAGCTTTGCATGAGCGCCTGTGCGATACCTGCCGTTGCGCCGAAGTTACCGTCAATCTGGAAAGGCGGATGAGCGTCAAACATATTCGGGAATGTGCCGCCGCGACCTCTCTTGTATTTGACCGGAATATAGCGAAGCTGATTATTGATGAGCTTGATGACCTTGTTCTTGTCACGCAGTCTTGCCCAGAAGTTGATTTTCCAGCCCAAGCTCCAGCCCGTGCCGCCGTCGCCCCTGTTTTTGAGCGTATTCTTGGCATAGGAAGCCAGATCGGGTGTGCGCTCAACGTCAATAAGATTTGCAGGATGGAGAGCGTAGAGGTGGGAAACGTGGCGGTGATGCTTATCAAAGCCCTTTTCGTCATAGTACCATTCCATAAGTCCGCCGTCCTTGCCCTGTTTAAAGGGAAGCAGACGGGGAAGCGTATCTTCGATTCTGCCGCTTATCTCATTTTTTATGCCGAGGACATCGTATGCAGAGAGAAGATTTGTAAAAAGATCTGTGACAATTTCCATGGTCATGTATGTAGTCTTGCTGACGGAGGTTTCCTTACCGCTTACCATGTACTCGTTCTCGGGCGAGGTCGAGGGACAGAGAATAAGATATCCGTTGCCGTCGTCGATGAGCATATCAAGGCAGAAGCGTGCGTTTTCTTCCATTATCGGAGCTGCTGTTTTCTCAAGATAATTCTTATCGAGCGTGTACTCATAATATTCATAAAGATGACGGCAGAACCATGCTCCTGCCATCGGCCAGAATGACCAAACGGGATTTCCTCCCGAGGGTGTAGTGATCCTCCAAAGGTCAACGTTGTGATGACAGCATGTGCCGTCGACGCCGTAGAAACGCTTCGCGGTTTCCTTGCCGGATTCCGCAATTTCTTCGATGAATTTAATGAGCGGCATATTCATCTCGGGCATTGAGCACATCATAGTCGGCCAGTAGTTCATCTCGGTGTTAATATTTACCGTATAGTTTGAACGCCACGGAGAGCACATTGTAAATGTCCAGATTCCCTGCAATGTCATGGCCTGTGAGCCTTCACGGGAGGCGGAAATTGTGAGATAACGTCCGTAATTGAACAGCAGGCAGTAAAGATTATTGTCATTCTTCCTGCTGTGGAGAAAGTCGTGAATTCTGCGGTCTGTCGGAACATTGTCCTTTTTGCTCTCACCGAGGTCGATAGAAACACGGTTGAAATATGGGCTGAAATCATTTATATGATCAGCCTTGACCGCTTCAAAGCCCTTGCTTACGGCATTGTCAAGACGTGAAACGCAGATGTTTTTATAGTCCTTTTGTGACTGAGTAACGGGTTTGTTCCAGCTCTCAAAATTATCTTCCGCAGTCAGGTAAATCGTCGCATATGTTGCGTCGGTGACGTGAAGGTGATTTTTATTCGCCTTGACCTTGCCATCGGTGTCTATCTTGAATGCGCAGCGGAAGCTGATGCCCTGTCTTTCGCCGTCCTCATATGTACAGATGGGGTTGCCGCCATTTTCTTCAATATGTGTCGGAGCGATACCGTCAAGGAAATATGTATTGCCGTCCGTTGTAACCTCATAGCGAAGCTCACAGTTAACCATAGCCTTGAAATCAAGCTTGTTTTTGCCCTCCGCGGTCATTCTGTAGACAAGCACCTTATCGGGAAAGCTGATGAAGCTCTCACGGGTATAGTTCGTATCGCTTGAATTGTAACCGACCGTTGCGATTCCGGTTTCAAGGTCAAGGTCACGGATATAATCTCTCGGACACATATTCTTCATTGAAGTGATTATGAGTTTCCCGAGCTGAAGATACCACTCCGACGGATCACCGTAGAAGTTCTCTTCGATATAATCCCTTGCTTCGATCTTCTTATCCTCAAGGATGAGCTGACGAGCCTTTTGGAAATGCTCAACCCTGTTTTCTACCTTGTAGCCTTGGCATGAACCCGACCAAAGCGTATCAAGATTGAGACCGAGTGTTTCAGTCTCAACACCGCCGAACACCATTGCGCCGAGGCTGCCGTTTCCTATAGGCAAAGCTTCGACCCATGCGGTTGCAGGGTGGCTGTACCATAAATATTGCGACCCTTTTTTCAAGGAAATAACCTCCAAAATAATATTTAAGCAACACCTTGATTGTATGGCATTGCCTTTACGGTAAAAGTATAACTGATTGTTCACATTAAAGTCAATCAATTATCTTGCATTTTTCATAAATTTATTATAAAATAGCTATGATTGAAATTAAAAAGTGTTTTTAGGAGAAGACAATGTCAGAAAAGATTTTAATTATCGGTGCCGGTGCGGCAGGACTTATGGCGGCAGGTACAATATCGGGCAGGGGCAAGGATGTTGCTATCCTTGAACGCAACGATAAGCCGGCAAGGAAGGTCGCAATAACGGGTAAGGGCAGATGCAATGTCACGAATAACTGCAAGGAGCTTTCGGAGCTTATTGCCAATGTTCCGACCAACGGCAGATTCCTTTACAGTGCGTTTTCAAATTTCATGCCACAGGACACAATAGACCTTATCGAGGACATGGGCGTTCCGCTTAAATGCGAGAGAGGAAACAGAGTTTTTCCGTGCTCGGATAAGGCGACGGATATTGTTGATGCGCTTGTTCATTACGGAACGGACGACGGAGCACAGATAATTCACGGCAGAGCCAAGGAGCTTATTATTAAGGACGGTGTGCTCAGGGGAGTACGCACCTTTGACGGCGAGGAGATTGCCGCAGATAAAGTCATTATTGCGACGGGCGGCAAGTCATATCCGCTGACAGGCTCAACGGGAGACGGCTACGAGCTTGCAAGGCAGGCAGGTCATACGATAATCGAACCGAGGCCGTCGCTTGTGCCGCTCAATGCTCACGAGGGCTTCTGCACAGATCTTATGGGTCTTTCGCTGAGAAATGTCACGATGAAGGTCATTGACACGAAGAAGAAAAATAAAATCATATATGATGATTTCGGTGAGATGCTTTTCACTCATTTCGGAGTTTCGGGCCCGATGGTTCTTTCGGCAAGCTCGAGAATCCGTGACATGGAGCCTGGCAGATATATTATTTCGATCGACCTTAAACCGGCACTCACCGAAGAACAGCTCGATGCACGAATTCTCAGGGATTTTTCGGAGAATACTAATAAGGATTTCATCAATTCACTCGGTGCACTTCTGCCGAGAAAGCTGATTCCGGTTACGGTCAAGCTAAGCGGAATAAGGGCGAACGAAAAGGTCAATCAGATAACCAAGGAGCAAAGGCATAAGTTGGTTACGCTTCTCAAGAATTTTAAGGTTACGATCAAGAGCTTCCGTCCGAT
>OIWQ01001298.1_pt1 | contig 30547 bp, 19 predicted proteins | sample 1587571 | NCBI WGS metagenome assembly OIWQ01 (sample SAMEA3888910, study PRJEB22519) | human gut metagenome | biome: human gut; feature: human-associated habitat; material: faeces | place: Denmark | collected 2010 | reverse complement strand
GCAAAGATATAATGATAAATGAATGTGTGCAAGGTGGCATCGCGGATACGCTTACGAGTAGTCAACAGAAACAAGCTGATTAGAATTTGACAAATTATCAGCTTTTATATAATTATTAACGATATAGCCAGAAACAACATCGCCTGCTGTAAGGCTACTTACGGTACCGGTAAGAGTTGCATAATGAGCATCAGTCTGTGGTGCTACATTGAAAGTGGTAGGTCCGGCAACATTGCCATGTGTTCTATTAACAATAACAACATTGTCTTTTTCGCTCCATTTAGCCTCTACCTTTGTTGTTCCGTCTGTAAATATAGTACGAGAGGTATTGGCGTCAATGCCAGTAGTGGCATTAATCGTCAGAGTTTGTCCTTGTGTTGTAGTCTCATTATTACACTCCAACACGTCGTCTGATGAGCACGCAGCCAATAATGCGAGTGCAAGAGGGGCGTACATCAAACTTGAGAGTTTTGTTTTGATGTTCATGTTAATAATTGTTTTAAGTTGGTTTGTATTATAGTTTTAAAATTATATAAGCTTTTTTTAGGCTTTTCTTTGTTTTGTATAGGTTTATTTTGTACATTTGCGTTATACTTAGGAACGAACCATGTAAACGCGCCGGTTATTCGGTTGCAAAATTAAAAAGATAATATCATAAAACAATCAAAAATATGTACAATTATATTCAAATTACGTACAAAGAATGAAGAAACATGCAGAAAATCGCTATAAATGTTGATTATGTACACAATAAGAACAATTATGTACATACATACACATGCACGGGAGAAAACATGTATAACTTTGCCAGCAGAATTGCCTATGCAAAGCTCTTTGACGTAAAACATACTGAAATAAGCATATTAATTCATTAACAAGCAACAATAAAAATCTTTAAACCTATCAAGAAATGAAAATTAGATTCAAGACCGAAACAGTCAAGTCATGGGCTATTTTGCTTCTGATGTTGATTTCCGTGTCCGTAGCTAATGCGCAGGACAAGGTCTCGGGAGTTGTTAAGGACGACACTGGCGAAACTATGCCTGGTGTTAGTGTCACAGTGAAAGGTAGCAAGAACGTTGGTGCAGTTACCGACATTGATGGTAACTTTACCATTGCAGCCAACCGCAGTGCTACACTCGTTTTCTCTTTCCTTGGTTACAACCAGCAGGAGGTTAAGGCTACTCCCGGAAAGCAGATGATTATCACCTTGCAGGAGGATAAGAAGACTCTTAATGAGGTGGTGGTTGTAGGTTATCAGCCGGTTCGCCAGCGCGACCTTACCGGTGCCGTGTCTAAAGCAGACGTCAAGGGCTTGACCAGCACTCCGGTTTCATCATTCGACCAGACTCTTGGTGGACGCCTCGCAGGTGTAAACGTTTCTTCTAACGAGGGTATGCCTGGTGGTAAGATGAATATGGTGATTCGTGGTAACAACTCGCTTACTCAGGAGAACTCTCCTCTGTACGTTGTCGACGGTTTCCCAGTGGAGGACGCTTCAGTTGCATCGACAATCAACCCGCTTGACATCCAGTCGGTGAACGTATTGAAGGATGCTTCGGCTACAGCTATCTATGGTGCACGTGGTGCCAACGGTGTTGTTATCATCACTACCAAGAGCGGCCAGGTAGGCAAGCCTAAGATTACATACGACGGCAGCTACGGATGGCAGACTATCTCTAACAACATCGAGATGATGGACGCTTACGAGTTTGTTAAGCTTCAGAACGAGATGTATCCTAAGGAGATGCAGACTAAGTATCTTGCCAACTACGAGGGCAAGCAGTGGACACTGGACGACTACAAGAACATCGCTCAGTACAACTGGCAGGACATGATCTTCAAGACTGCTCCTATCCAGAACCACAGCATCAGCCTTACAGGTGGTAGCAAGGAGGTTCGCTACAACGCTTCTCTCTCTTACTTCGACCAGGACGGTATCGTTATCAACTCTAACTACAACCGTTTGCAGGGTCGTATGGGTAGCACATACAAGAAGGATAAGTTGAAGATAAACCTCAACGTAAACTACTCGCGCACAAACCAGGATGGCGCTTCGCCTTCGCAGCAGTCGTACACTGGTATGAACAACCTCTTCTATAGTGTTTGGGGTTATCGTCCAGTTACACAGCCGGGCTTGCCTCTTACATCATTGCTTGAGAACGCCACTGACGATGACGTAAACGGAACTAACGACTACCGTTTCAACCCGTACATGGACCTTAACAATGCATACAACCATACTTTGAACCAGTACACACAGTTCAACGGTTACTTGGAGTATGAGTTTATGAAGGGCTTGCGTCTTAAGGTTTCAGGTGGTTTCACCGACAGCCGCTACAACAACGACAACTTCAACAACTCGAAGTCTCGTTATGGTAGCCGCCTCTCTAATGATAAGGTAAACGCGCGCGTGATACGCTCTACTCGTGCCACATGGCTTAACGAGAACACCCTTACTTATCAGACTAACATCAAGAAGAAGCACTTCTTCAACACTCTTCTCGGATTCTCTTTGCAGAACTCCGACTACGATTACTACTCATTCAAGACCATCCACATTCCTAACGAGAGCTTGGGTATGGCTGGTATGAGCCAGGGTACTCCTACAACTACTGTATCTACCAAGAGCTCATGGTCTATGATTTCGTACTTCGGTCGTTTCAACTACAACTACTACTCGAAGTACTATGCTACATTTACAATGCGTGCCGACGGTTCGTCTAAGTTCCGCAAGGGCAACCGCTTCGGTTACTTCCCTTCAGGTTCTTTGGCTTGGAATGTGGCAGAGGAGAACTTTATGAAGCCCCTTCGCATGTATATCGACAATGCTAAGATTCGCCTCTCTTGGGGTCTTACCGGTAACAACCGTGTAGGCGAGTATGCTTCTTATGGTCTTATGGACGTACAGAAGTCTTGGAACGGTCAGGTAACACTTGGCAGCATCCCAAGTGGTGTATATCCATTGAATGGCAACCAGAGCAACGTAGGTATGGTTCCTACTACAATACCTAACAAGGACCTTAAGTGGGAGACCACTGAGCAGTGGAACCTTGGTTTCGACCTCAGCTTCCTCCAGGAGCGCATCGGCTTGACCGTTGATCTCTACCGCAAGAACACTCGTGACCTGTTGCTTAACTCTAACTTGCCTTTGTCTTCGGGCTTCGTAAGCGCAATGAAGAACATCGGTAAGGTACGCAACCAGGGTATCGAGATCACCCTCAACACTACAAACATCAAGAACAAGAAGTTTGAGTGGACCAGCAACTTCAACATCGCCTTCAACCAGAACCGCGTTATTGAGCTTGCAGAGGGACAGAACGCATTGCTTACTGCTGCCCAGTTCGACCAGAACTTCAACCAGCAGCAGAGCTACATCGCTATCAAGGGCAGATCAATGGGTACAATGTACGGCTACATCTATGATGGAACATACAAGTACGACGACTTCAACAAGAGCGGCAACAGCTACACATTGAAGGCTAACGTTCCTCACTTTGCAAGTGAGAACAACACCCAGCCAGGTATGCCTAAGTATCGCGACATCAATGGCGACGGTGTGGTAGACAGCAACGACTGCACAGTTATCGGTAACGGTCTGCCAGTACATACTGGTGGTTTCACCAACAACTTTGCATACGCAGGTTTCGACCTCAGCATCTTCTTCCAGTGGTCGTACGGCAACGACATCATCAATGCCAACCGCCTCTTCTTCGAGAGCTCTTGGAACACAGCACGCGACCTTAACCAGTTTGCAAGCTATGCCAACCGTTGGACAGAGGAGAACCCAACCAGCAACATTCCACGTGCTATCAACTCGGCATCTAACAAGGTGTTCTCATCACGTATCATCGAGGATGGCTCATTCCTCCGTCTTAAGACTGTGACATTGGGCTACACATTGCCGAAGCAGATTACCTCAAAGGTGCACATCGACAACCTCCGTGTTTACTTTGCTGCGCAGAACCTCTTCACAATCACAAGCTACAGTGGCTACGATCCTGAGGTTTCTATCCGCGACAACGCCCTTACACCGGGTCTCGACTTCTCTGCTTATCCACGTGCTCGCCAGTTCAGCTTCGGTTTGCACATTGGCTTCTAATAAGTCACGAGCAGAACATCGACTACATACATATATATAAATAATGTATATACTAACAAAATTATGAAAGCTTTAAAAACATCTATAATAGCTTGCGCGGCATTGCTCTCACTCGGCAGCTGCGACTTCCTCGACAAGGAGCCAACTATCACAACGTCGGGAAGCTACTTCAACAACGAGTCAGAGGCTGAATCGTTCCTCAATGGCGTTTATGCCATCCTTACACAGCCTACATTCTATGGCAACCAGTATATCTATCTCGCAGGTGGCGACGATCTCGAGGCATACGGTGGTGAAGGTCGTGCTCCTTCTAATGCGGGTCTGATTTGCAACAACGCTACATCCAGCGACCCTTATGTTGCAGGTCTTTGGTATACACTCTATAGTGGTATCAACCGTGCCAACACTTTGTTGGAGAACCTGCCTAAGGTGCCAGGTTTGAGCGAGAGCAAGAACAAACTGTTTACAGCACAGACACGCTTCTTGCGTGCTTTCTACTACTTCAACCTCGTACAGTGTTGGGGCGATGTTCCTTTCAAGACATCGTCTACGCAGAGCGTTGAGGGTCTTCAGATTGCACGCACACCAAAGGCACAGATATACGACTTCATCTGCAAGGAGATGGACGAGGCTGCTAACGACCTCCCAACTGCTGCAGAACTGAGCTATCTGCCTGGTAGTGTGTCTAAGTCGGCTGCATGGGGTATACTTGCACGTGTTTATATGTTCCGTGCTGGTGAGCACTTCCGCGACAAGACTGCTGCTAACGAAACCGAAATCAAGGGTTACTTTGCTAAGGCCAACGAGTATGCCAAGAAGGTTATGGGCGAAGGTCATGGTTTGGCACCAAAGTATTGGGACTTCTTTATTGACCAGTGCTCTGACAAGTACAACACTACAGGTAAGGAGAGCATTTGGGAAGCTGAGTTTGCTGGTAACTATACCACCGATATCATTAGCGAGGGACGTACTGGCAACCTTATCGGCATCCAGGCTCCAGACCTCTCTAAGAACGAGTCGCTTGTTGGCAAGGCAGACCCTGGTTACGGATATGCCTTCTTCTGGAGCACACCTAAGCTCTATGAGTTGTACGAGGCTAACGGTGATATCGACCGTATGAACTGGAACATTGCTCCGTTTACATACACACAGTCGGTTACTGGTAAGGGTGTTGACGGACGTCTGTTCGAGGTTGGCAAGATGCAAGAGGTAAAGAACCAGTATTGGAATAAGTCGTACGAGTATGGTGCACCTGATAATGCAGATCCTGCAAAGGCTAAAAAGGGCGACCGCGAGAAGGCTACGGCAGCCAGCAACTACGACCGCTCATGCGCCAAGTGGCGTCGCGAGTACGAGTCGGAGGGCTTGAAGAAGAACAAGAACTTCACCTCTATCAACTTCCCAATCTTGCGCTACTCGGATGTATTGCTTATGGTAGCCGAGTGTGAGAACGAGATTAATGGTGCTCCTACACAGTTGGCATACGACTGCATCAACGAGGTTCGCAAGCGTGCCAACATTACAGCTATCCCTGATATGTCAATGAATACAGAGACATTCCGCCAGGCTGTAAAGGACGAGCGTGCTATGGAGCTGTGCTTCGAGATGACACGTCGTTGGGACCTTATCCGTTGGGGCGAGTTTAAAACAAATATGAACGCGCTTGTATCACGTGCCAAGGCAGGTACCAACTGGAAGTTCGGTCCAAGCAATGTATACAACTACTTCAATGTATCGGACGCTTATAACTACTTCCCGATTCCTTCGAGCGAGATGGCTGTAAACAAGCTTATCACGACAAACAACCCGGGTTGGTAATAAAACTTAAGTGGGCTGCGGTGTAGCAGCCGTAGCCTACGAAAGCAAAAATCATAATATCTAAACAATTTAAAGCAATGAAACGAATTAAATATTACATATTCCTCCTCTTAGGTATGGCGTCGTTGGCAAGCTGCAGCGATGAGCTTAAAGAAGATGTGTCGCTTAATGTAGGCGTTAAGACAGAGGAAGGTGTTGCTGTGAATGGCGACGTTGTCACTGTTAAGGCAGGTACACCAGTTGTGTTCAACTTCTATGGCGACCAAGACAACATCTCGTTCTGGAGTGGCGAGAAAGGCAGTGCATACGCCAACAAGGACCGCGTCACTATAGCCCCAGAAGAAATAGAATCGTCAACCCTCCACTTCAAGCTATTGGCAAAGTATGGCAATGCTGATTGCACAAAGGATGTGCTTCACATGTATATGTCGGACAACTTCCCAGGCATTGCAGGCAACGACTTCGAGTCTGATGTAAAGCTTATGAACGAATTTGCATGGACCGACTTTGGTCCTAAGCTTACTGATAAGGACGGCAATAACATCACGCTGCCGCAGGCTCCAAATAATTCTATGGAGTACTCTGTAAACATAACCGACTTGCTTGGCAAGCGAATAGCATTTTCATTCCACTACCTTGGCTTGAACAATTCTGATGCACAGCCACGCTTCGAATTCACTGAGTTCTATATCGAGAATAAGATGAAGAACGGTACAACAGCCAAGCTCTACGCTGGCAATTTGGGCTTTACACCTATCAATATGCTGTGTAAGGAAGACCTTGAGGACCAGAGAGGTATGACAACTAACCGTGAGTATGGTACTGTTACTAACAACGTCAGCGGTATTTGGAACTTGACAGGTGCAGGAAAGGGTAGCTTCTATATACATAGCTCTGGTAAAAACAAACCACTTAAGAACTCATGGCTTGTTTCAAATTTGTTCGTTGTTAATTCTTGCTCACCCGACAAGGGCTTAACAGTGAAGAACATAAGCCAGAATACAGATACCTATAGCTATACTTACACAACTCCAGGTGAGTACAAGGCTACCTTTATCGCTACCAACAGCAACTACAAGCACGAGTCGCGCGTTATCCGCGAGATGACCATCAAGGTGTTGCCTAACAAATAGGCTGATATATAAGGAACAAATAAGTTCATGCAGAACGTCGCCAAGAGCGGCGAATGATGCTTAACCTCGGGTGACCATAGGGAACCCGAGGCCAAGCTAAGCAAATCTGCCAGCGTCCCCGACGGGGGCGAACTGATGTATGAGAGTGTTCGCCCCCGCTGGGGACGCTAACTATATATGATAATGTTATCTAAAACCCCATAATACTAACATGAATCAAAAAACTAAAAGTAGAATCTTAGCCGCTTTTGTTGGTATGGCAGGCCTCTCTGTTTGCCAGAACGCAGCAGCTCAGATGTACGACGACCCTCGTATGTTCTCGTTCGAGAAGCAGACAGAGTTGCAGTTCATCTCTGCCAACAAGTCGGCTGTAGAGCTTAGCGGCACCCACTTCAAGAACGGCAACAAGTCGCTTCAGTGGACCTATGAGCCGGGAGCATCGCTACACATAAAGAAGGACCTCCAGTTTGAACCTAAGATTCAGGGCGGTCGCGACAACTACCTCGCTGCTTTCATTGTATGGATTTACAATGAGACACCGGCACCCGGCAAGCAGATACAGGTAAACTTCCTCAAGGACGGCAAGCAGTGCACAACATTCCCTATCAACATCAACTTCAAGGGTTGGCGTGGTGTTTGGGTATGCTACGAGCGCGATATGAAGGGCAAGCCAGAGGTTGGCATGAACGAGATTCGCATCGATGCACCCGACGTTAAGGGCAAGCTCTACTTCGACCACCTTATTACAGCTATCAAGGTTGACCCACGTCAGCAGACAGCCGACGAGCAGGTACCATTCGTAAACGTACGTTCAACCAACCACTGGTTGCAGGTTAGAAAGTTCTACAACATCAAGCCAGATATCGAGCTTACACCGCTTACCGACCAGCAGCGTGCCGAGATTAAGCTCGTGGAGCAGCGCTTCCGCGACGTTATCTACACTCCTGCAAAGCTTTATCCTAAGCAGATGAACGAGATTCGCGCCAAGTTTGCCAAGTATGGCATCAGCAAGAAGAAGGGCGTGATAACAGGTAAGGGCATCTGGTTTGTGCGCCATGCCGAGGCTTACGAGCGTATGATATCGCCTTGGGACAAGCACATCCTCACACGTACCGGCTACGAGATGACCGACTACTTCACCCTTATGCAGCGCATAGCTATCGCTTACAACAACGCTGTTGAGGATGCAGATAAGGACGAGCTCAAGAAGATGTTCCTCCTTATGTACGAGCACATCACCGACCAGGGCGTTTGCTGGGGCAGCTGCTGGGGCAACATCCACCACTATGGCTACTCGGTGCGCAATATGTACTCTGCCTACTTCCTTATGAAGAACGTTCTGAAAGAGGCTGGAAAGCTTGACGAGGCAGTACAGACAATGATTTGGTACTCGCAGACCAACGAGCTTTACACCAAGCCGGTTGAGAACGGTATCGACATGGATACCTTCAACACAGCATCTATCGGCTGTATGGGTGCTATCCTCCTTATGGACGACTCGCCAGAGAAGGTGCGCTACCTACGTTCTTGCGGCCGTTGGCTCGACTGGGGTTGCCGCCCTGCAAAGGGATTGGACGACTCGTTCAAGATTGATGGCTCTGGCTATCACCACTGCAACAACTATCCTGGCTACTCGGTAGGTGGTTTGAACGGTGCTACTCAGATGATATACTTCCTCAGCGGAACAGAGTTTGGCGTAGGACAGCTTGCTCATCAGACCGTTAAGAACGCTCTTATGGCAATGCGTTTCTTCTGCAACAAGATTCACTTCCCGCTCGCTCTCTCTGGCCGTCACCCTAACGGCACTGGTAAACTGACACCTATCCACTATGCTTTCATGACATTGGCTGGTACTCCAGACGGAACACAGCAGTACGACAAGGAGATGGGTAATATGTACATGCGTCTTGCCGACGGATCCAACTCTACTCTCGATAAGAAGATGAAGCTCAAGATACAGTTGCTTGGCTGTGCACCAGAGAACGATCCTCAGGGCAACCTCGCTCTAAGCTATGGCTGTACATCGGTACAGCGCCGCGACAACTGGTCGGCTGTGGTACGTGGTACAAGCCGCTACCTCTGGGGCGCAGAGCACTATGTAGGCGAGAATCTCTACGGCCGCTACCTCGGTTACGGCAGCATGCAGATTCTTACAGCACCTAAGGGCGAGAACGTAACACCTAAGTCGAGCGGTTGGGTACAGAATGGTTTCGACTGGAACCACATCCCAGGCACAACAGCTATCGTGCTGCCTCTTGACGACTTGAAGGCTAAGATTCGCAACGTGGATATTTCTTCAGGTGTTGAGGAGATGCTCTACTCGGACGAGGCTTTCGCTGGTGGTTTGTCGCAGCGTGGTGTAAACGGCAACTTCGGTATGATGTTGCACGAGCACGACAAGTACAACGGTTCGATGCGCGCACGCAAGTCGTACCACTTCTTCGACAACACTATCGTTTGTCTTGGTACAGGTATCGAGAATATCGTAGACCAGCATCCTACAGAAACAACCGTATTCCAGCTTGCCGCTACCGACTCGAAGGCTGAAAACTACTGGAAGGATTATAAGGTAGGCGATGGAAAGTCATGGCTCGACAACCTCGGCACTGGCTACTACACACCGCAGCCTGTTAAGTTCTCAGGTCTTGTTAAGCAGGAATCGCGTACAGAGGATACCGACAAGCCAACAGAGGGAATGTGGGCATCGCTCGTATTCGACCACGGCAAGGCTCCTAAGAACGCTTCGTACGAGTATGCTGTGATACCTAACACTACCCGCGAGCAGATTGACGCCTTTGCTGCAGCACCTACATATAAGGTATTGCGTGCCGACAACAAGGCTCACATCGTAAGCTCTGACGCTACTCACACCATATCTTATGTCCTCTTCGAGACACCTAAGGAAATGCTTCCAGGCGGTCCGCTGTTGAAGGCCGACACCACCTGTCTTGCTATGGTTCGTATGGTTAGCGCCAAGAAGATGCTCCTCACAGTAGCACAGCCCGACCTTGCATTGTACCGCGGTCCAAGCGACGACGTATACAAGGATGGCAAGCGTGTAGAGCGCAGTGTATACAGCCGCCCATGGCGTCACAACCCAAGCTTGGAGATTCCGGTTCGCGTAACATTGTTGGGCAAGTGGAACTTCGAGGGCAACGAGGCTATCAAGCTCGTTGAGCAGACAAACAAGACAACAACAATCGAGTTTGTATGTAAGGACGGACTTAGCTTCAATGTTGAGCTTGAAAAATAACAAGTAATAGTAGGAGGTACGGCTACAAGCCGTACCTCCTGAAGACAGAAACAAAAAACTAATAATAAAACAAATGAACAACATTAACAAGACAATCGCTGCCTTATTCATGGCAGCAACATTCCTCCCGATGTCTGCACAGACACCAGCTAAGAAAGAGTGCTGCAAGCAGAAGACCGAGTGCAGCAAGAAAGAGTGCTGCAAGACAGGCTGCGAGAAGATGAAAGAGCGTATGAATAAGTTGGCAAGCGACGACGTATCATTTGCCACTCGTCAGTATACATTGATGCTCGACCAGGTTGGTCGTACAGGTGAGGTTCACAACCCACGTACAATCGACAAGCTTGGCAACCTCGTTTGTGTTCCTATCGACGACTGGTGTTCAGGCTTCTTCCCTGGCAGCCTTTGGGAGCTTTACAAGCTTACCAACGACAAGCAGTGGGCAGTACAGGCAAAGCGTTTCACCGAGCGTCTCGACTCTATACAGTATCTTAAGTGGCACCACGATGTAGGCTTCATGATTGGCAGCAGCTACCTCAATGGCTACCGCATCAACCCAACAAAGGCTTACAAGAAGGTTATCATCCAGACAGCCAAGTCGCTTAGCACACGTTTCCGCAAGGGCGCCGGTGTTATCCAGTCGTGGAACGTAGACCGCGGATGGCAGTCGCAGCGCGGTTGGACATGTCCTGTTATCATCGACAATATGATGAACCTTGAGCTACTGTTCGAGGCAACAGTACTCAGCGGCGACTCTACCTATTGGAACATCGCCAAGAGCCATGCTGATGTAACAATGAAGAACCACTTCCGCGAGGACGCAAGCTGCTACCACGTTATCGACTACGATCCTAACACAGGCAAGGTGCTCCACAAGCACACAGCACAGGGTCATCATCACGAGAGCGTATGGTCACGTGGCCAGGCTTGGGCTATCTACGGCTACACAGTATGCTACCGCTACACCAAGGACAAGAAGTATCTCGACCAGGCAGTTCGCACACTCAACATGATGTTGCGTCACCGCAATATGCCTAACGACCTTGTTCCTTACTGGGACCTCGAGGCTCCAAACATTCCTAACGAGCCACGCGACGTTTCTACAGCAGCTTGTATAGCTTCAGCTCTGTACGAGATGGACAAGTACTTGCCGGAGAATGGCTACCATGCTCTTGCCGACCGTATCATGACTTCTCTCTCATCACCCGCCTACCTCGCCGAGCTTGGCAAGAATGGTTGCTGGTTGCTGATGCACTCTGTAGGAAGTATTCCTCACGGTGCCGAGATTGACGTTCCTCTGAACTATGCCGACTACTACTTCTTGGAGGCATTGAATAGAAGATAAGATAATAACTAAACAAAGCCCCACCCCCTCCCGAATAGGGGAGGGGGTGGGGCTTTCTCATTACTATTAATTATGAAAAGAATCTTTCCTTTACTATTAGCGGCTCTCTCCGCCACAACCTCGCTTCATGCCCAGAACACTCCGGCATGGGACAAGTTTGTGAACAAAGCCGATGACAATGTGTTGCTCGACTTCTCGTACGTAGGCTACGACCACGGCAAGACCATGCCCGAGTATTATAGCGACGTGAACGAGCTTGCCAAGAAGCTTGGCTATAAAATATATAATGTGTGCGACTATGGTGCAGTGCCTAATGACGGCAAGTCGGACCGTGCTGCCGTAGAAGCAATCATTAATAAAATCGGCAAAGGCAAGCCTAATGCCAATGCCATTATCTATTTCCCAGAGGGCGAGTATATTCTGCACACCGAAGAGGATGATGTTAAGGATAGTAAGACAGGCAATATGAAGTCGGAGACCCTTAACCTTGTTATGGGTCATGTCATCATCAAGGGTGCAGGTCGCGACAAGACTTTCCTTACAATGGGAGCACCAATGAAGACCCCAACCCCCGACAATTTGTACAGCTCGCAGGTGATGCTGTCTATCCGCCATAATGGTGGTGGTGATAAGGCGTTACTTGCCAACGTAAAGGGCTCGGCTAAGAAGGGCGATATGTCTATTGAGGTAGACGACGCTTCGAAGCTTAAGGTGGGAGACTGGGTTAAGCTTTATATGCTTAACAAGGACGAGAAGGTTATCAATGAGGAACTCTTAGGCTATAAGTTGCAGGAGTCGATGTCAAACCTAAAGGCTGGCGTCGAGGTGATAGACCGTCATCAAATCAAGTCGATCGACGGCACACGCATTACCTTTGAGGAGCCAATGCACCACGCCGTTAATCATGATTATGGTTGGACCATAGTGTCTTACTCGCACTATGAGGAATCGGGTGTGGAAGACCTTACATTCAAGGGCAACTGCAAGCCAAACTTCGTACACCACGGCTCATGGGAGGACGACGGCGGCTACAAGCCTCTCAACTTTATGCGAATGGTGAACTCGTGGGTTCGCCGTGTCGACTTCCAGAGTGTTAGCGAGGGTATGACATTTGCCGAGTGCAGCAACTGCACAATGCTCGATTCTGATTTCAGCGGCAACCGCGGTCACTCGTCGGTACGTATGCAGAACTCGGCACACGGATTCATTGGTATGGTTAGCGACCACACCGACGGATACCTTACAGCAGATACAGAGTTTAAGAACCGTATGGAGAACCTCGGACAGTTCCACTCTTGCGGTATCTCCAAGCAGAGTATTGGCAATGTTATCTGGCGCTGCACTTGGGGCGACGATGCTTGCTTCGAGAGTCATGCCAAACAGCCACGCGCTTCGTTGTTTGATAATTGCAGTGGCGGCTTTATGCAGAACCGTATGGGTGGAGCCATCTCCGAATTGCCTAACCACCTTGACGACCTCATCGTATGGAACTTCAACTGTCTTGCCACAAGCGATACCGACCCTAACCCTTACAACTGGTGGTCGACAAATGTATGGAATGGATGGAACAAGGTGTTGCCCCCGACATTCGTAGGATTCCACGGCAAGAGCATCAACTTCAAGGAGAGCGAGATGAAGCTCAACGAGAACCAGGGACAGGAAGTGCTTCCGGGTTCGCTCTACGAGGCTCAGCTTGCTAAGCGTCTTGGTTCAACCCCACAGTGGATAAACGATGCCAAGAACAATACAACAGGCGTCGACAACATCCTCATAGTAAACAACAAGAATACTTCGAAGACTTATAGCCTCGACGGTGTAGAAGTGGGCGAAGGACATAAGGGCATTGTTGTGAAGAATGGAAGAAAAGTTGTAAAGTAATATATTATTATGAATAAATTTGTCTCTTTACTATTTGCGGCACTCTCTACTGCCGCAACCATCCATGCTCAGGATACACCAGCATGGCAGAAGTTTGTAGACAAGGCAGACGACAATGTGCTGCTCGACTTCTCGTATGCAGGCTACAACCACGGATTGTCGTTGCCTGTAGACGGCGACGTGCAGACGCTTGCCAAGAAGCTTGGCTATAAAATATATAATGTGTGCGACTATGGAGCTGTGCCTGACGACGGCAAGTCGGACCGTGACGCTTTCTTAAAGGTGCTCAAGGCTATAGGCAACCCTAATGCCAACGCCAACGCGATTATCTATTTCCCAGAGGGCGAGTTTATCCTTCACTCAAAGGACGACGACACTTTCAAGGAACAGGCCGACGGCACCAAGAAGCAGGTGTCTCACCGTATAGACATCAACATGGGACACCTCATCATCAAGGGAGCCGGACGCGACAAGACCACTATTGCGATGGATGCCGAAATGCAGCCAACCAACCCTAAGGTGATGTACAGCTCGCCACACATGATGCAGGTGCGCAACAACGGCGGCGGCGACGACGTGGAGCTTGCCAAGGTTACAGGCTCTGCCAAGAAGAACGATATGTCTATTGAGGTGGACGATGCTTCGAAGCTTAAGGTCGGCGACTGGGTTAAGCTGCACTTGCTTAATGCCGACAAGAAGGTAATCGACGAAGAGCTGCTTGGACATGAGGCTCAATCGTCTATGACCAACCTTTTGGCTGGTGTCGAGGTGATAGACCGCCATCAGATAAAGTCTATCGACGGCAACGTCGTTACCTTTGAGGAGCCTATCATGCACGCTGTTAATCCGGATTACGGTTGGACCATCAAGACCTACGCTCATTACGAGGAGGTTGGTATAGAGGACCTTAAGTTCTTAGGCTATAGCACCGAGTTCTTCCATCATCATGCCTCATGGAGAGACGATGGCGCCTACAAGCCTTTGCAGTTTACACGCTGCGTCAACTCATGGATGCGCCGTGTCGACTTCGAGAGCATTAGCGAGTGTATGACATTCCAGGACTGCGCCAACTCTCTCTGCATCGACGTAGAGATAAGCGGCAACCGCGGTCACTCGTCTATACGTATGGCAAACTCTGCCCGCGGCTTTATTGGTATGGTGTACGACCATAGCGATGGTTATCTTAATTCGGATGCTTCCTTCTTGAAACCATTAAAGAATCTCGGTCAGTATCACGCTTGCGGTATATCTAAGCATAGCATCGGCAACGTGATATGGTGCTGCAAGTGGGGCGACGACTCGTGCTTCGAGAGCCATGCCACACAGCCTCGTGCCTCGCTCTTCGATATGTGTAGCGGTGGCTTTATGAGATACCGTATGGGTGGCGACAAGGCACAGATACCAAACCACTTGGACGACCTCACAATATGGAACTTCAACTGTCTTGCCAAAAGCGTAAACGACAACCCATTCAACTGGTGGGTAGAAGACATAAAAGAAGGCTGGTATAAGGTTCTGCCTCCAACAATGGTTGGTTTCCACGGTAAGGAGATAAAGTTTAAGGACGACCAGATGAAGCTCAACGAGAACCAGGGTAAGGAGGTAACACCGGGTTCGCTGTATGTGGCTCAGATGCAGCATCGTCTTGGATATATACCCGAGTGGATTACTTATGTGATAAACAACGGTGGTACCGGTACTGGTATTGAGAATGTCACAACCGTTCGCCCTGTCAACAATAAGACGTACAACCTACAAGGTATTGAGGTAGGCGACGGCTATAAGGGCGTGGTGATAAAGAATGGTAAGAAAATTGTAAGATAAAAATGTAGGAGGTACAGCTGCAAGCCGTACCTCCTACTATTAGTTTTTATTAAAGCCCTACCAACGTGTTGTTGGCTTAATCCTTCTTCTTTCCTAATGACTTAAGCCAGCTTAGTGGCTTCTTCAGAATCTGTGTCAGGGCGCTTGACTGCTTAACAGCCGGAACAGATGCTACAGGCTTATTGGTCTTCTGTTCCTTGCGGTCGGTTCTTTGGCGGTTGCCTTGGCGACGTTCCTCGCCCGGCTTGCGCTGCTGACGTCTACGCTGCTGATTGTTGCGCTTAGGCTTCTCGCCGTTCTCACCAGCGTTTTCGCTATTCTCTGGCTTGCGGCGTGGCTTGCGCTTGCGAGTGTTCTTTGCTGCATCTGCGGGCTGGTTGTTCTCGGCAGCCGACTTTCCCTCGGCGTTAGCCTGTGTGTTATTTCCCTCAGTGTTAGCCTTTACATTATTTCCTTCTGCATTAGCCTGTGCATTGTCCTTAGGCTTGCGGTTCTTGCCCTTGGCGTTGCGGCCATTGCCCTTAGCGTTGTTCTTGCCGTTGTTGTCGCGACCGCGACCACGTTGGTTGCGGCTGTTTCTCGACTTGCCAGAAGCCGCGTTATAGTCGGGTGTCTCGCCCAACTCTTCGGGTATGGCAGCCTTCTCAACCTCGCGTCCGAGGAACTTCTCAATCTGCTTAAAGCTGTATATCTCGTCCTCAGCCACAAATGTAATGGCGATGCCGTCGCGCTGGGCACGGGCTGTACGGCCTATACGATGAACATAATCCTCGGGGTCGTGCGGCACGTCGAAGTTGATAACCATGGCTATGTCGTCGATGTCGATGCCACGGGCTACGATGTCGGTAGCAACGAGCACATCAATCTGACCCGACTTAAACTTGTACAGAATCTCGTCGCGCTCAGCCTGCTCCAGATCCGAGTGCATCTCACCCGAGTTTATCTTCATCTGCTGCAGCGTACGGTTAATGGCCTTAACCTTCTGCTTCTTGCCCGAGAAGATAATGACACGGTTTAGGTCGCCCTTGCGGAAGAGGTCCTTAATGATGCCAATCTTCTGTGTCTCGTAGCACACGTATGCGCTCTGCTTAATCTTCTCGGCAGGCTTGCTCACGGCAATCTTGACCTCAACCGGGTTCTTGAGCAGCGTCTTTGCCAGCTCCTCAATCTTGTCGGGCATAGTAGCCGAGAACATAATGGTCTGGCATGTAGAGGGCAGCTTGCTTGCTATCATCTTGATATCCTCGGCAAAACCCATGTCGAGCATACGGTCGGCCTCGTCGAGTACGAAGAACGACACCTTGCTAAGGTCTGCCGAACCAAGAGATATGTGGCTTATCAGACGTCCTGGTGTGGCTATCACCACATCGGCACCCATCTGGAAGCTCTTAAGCTCCTGGTCGTAGCGGTTGCCGTCGTTGCCTCCATATACAGCCACGCTGCTCACCCCAGAGAGGTAGTAGCCGAAGCCCTGCATAGCCTGGTCTATCTGTTGTGCCAGCTCGCGTGTAGGGCTCATGATGACGCAGTTGATGGCGTCCGACGGATAGCCGCCGTCGTCGAGTTTGGACAGTATAGGGAGTAGGTAGGCAGCGGTCTTGCCGGTGCCTGTCTGTGCCACACCAAGAAGGTCGCGACCCTCAAGGATTGGCGGTATACATTTTTCCTGAATAGGCGTGCACTTGTCAAAACGCATGTCGTACAATGCGTCGAGCACGTGGTCGTTGAGTTGTGTTTCGTCGAAATACATTATCGAGTTTTGAATTTAAAAATTCCAAATTGACGCCTTGGCGTCAATTTGGTGCCTTCTTATAGCAGAAATAAGCTACAATGGCGAAAATGATGTTAGGAATCCATGCCGCAATAATAGGTGGCGTGTTTGCGTTGATGGCAAACGTCGACGACACCGTCTGTAGCATAATATAGCCGAAGCTTAGCGCCAGGCCAATGCCGAGGTACATACCCATACCACCCTTGCGCTTGCGCGACGACAGCGACAGGCCGATGGTGGTAAGTATAAACGAGGCAAACGACGAGGCTATGCGCTTGTGATACTCCACCTGATACTGCACCACATTGCTGCTGCCGCGGTCCATCTGCTTGGAGATATACTCCTTAAGTTCCGGACTGGTGAATGTCTCCTGCTGACCCTTTGAGTATACAAGGTCGGTTGGCTCCATCTGTATCACCGTGTCGCGCCTCATGCCGCTTGTGATGTGCTCCTTCAGTCCGCGTAGCTCGCGCACCTTCCAGTTGTTCAATGTCCAGTGATACTTCGAGTCGCTTATGGTGTCGTATTGTGCCTCCATCGCCGTCATGTGGCTTACGAGCTTCTTGTTCTCAAACTTGTCGAGCGAGAAACCGTAGCCCTTCTTCATGGTGTTGTCGTAGTGTTGGATGTAGGCAATGACGCCCCTGTCCACCTGAAGCATGACGTTGTCGGCAGAAGTGTTCTTCTTCTTGTTCTTGTACATCGTCTCGAAGTTCTGTCTGATTACGGTGCCGTGCGGTATAATGTAGGCACTGAGGAAGAACGAGAGAGTTGAGATGAGCACACACGAAATCATATAAGGTCGCATCAACCGCTTAAACGATACGCCGGCAGCAAGCATGGAGATAATCTCCGAGTTGGAAGCTAATTTCGACGTGAAAAATATCACGGCGATAAACACGAACAACGGGCTGAACAGGTTGGCGAAGTAAGGCACGAAGTTGGCGTAGTAGTCGAACACCACCGCCTTTAGTGGGGCGTGATACTGCGAGAACTTGGCAAGGTTCTCGTTAACGTCAAACACTATGGATATGGATATAATCAGCGCGATAGAGTAGATGTACGTGCCGATAAACTTGCGTATGATGTACCAGTCGAGCACCTTGATGTATCGCAGCGGATTGAGGATGCCGAGAAATCGGAGGAATCCCAACTTCTTGGCAACCCAAGCTATATCCCGTCGCAATGCAGTAGTGTGCTCGCGCCACCACCGCATGATGTGCAGCAGGTGGCGCAGTCGCCTAATGTTCTTTCTTTCCATTTGTTATACTCTCCTTCCGAGATTGTCTATAACGCTACGTTTCCACTGTACAAAGTCGCCCTGTTCGATGTGTGTGCGCGCATCGGTCACCAGACGCAGGTAGAAGGCAAGGTTGTGTATACTTGCTATCTGCATAGCCAGCAGCTCCTGCGCCTTGAACAGGTGGTGCAGGTATGCCTTGGTGTGTATGCGGTCGATGTCGCATCCGTCGGGGTCGATAGGCGAGAAGTCGTTCTCCCACTTCTTGTTGCGCATGTTCATCGTGCCGTTGTAGGTGAAGAGCATGGCGTTGCGTCCGTTGCGTGTAGGCATAACGCAGTCGAACATATCCACACCGCGCTCTATTGCCTCGAGGATGTTCTGGGGTGTGCCCACGCCCATAAGATAGCGTGGCTTGTCCTTAGGCAGAATCTCGTTCACCACCTCAATCATCTCGTACATCACCTCTGTAGGCTCGCCCACAGCCAGTCCGCCGATGGCATTGCCGTCGGCACCCTTGTCTGCAACAAACTTGGCAGCCTCGCGGCGCAGGTCCTTATACTTGCATCCCTGCACGATAGGGAAGAGGCTCTGCTTGTGTCCGTATAGAGGTTCGGTTTCGTTGAAGCGCTTGATGCAGCGGTCCAGCCAGCGCTGTGTCATGCCGAGGCTCTTCTTGGCATACTCGTAGTCGCTCTCGCCCGGAGGACACTCGTCGAAAGCCATCATGATGTCGGCACCGATGATGCGCTCGGTGTCCATTACATTCTCTGGTGTGAAGATGTGCTTGGAGCCGTCGATGTGCGAGCGAAACTCGCAGCCCTCCTCACGAAGCTTGCGTATGCCGGTGAGCGAGAACACCTGGAAGCCACCCGAATCGGTAAGTATAGGGCGGTCCCATGTGTTGAACTTGTGCAAGCCGCCTGCCTTGCGCAGGGTGTCAAGACCCGGACGCAGGTACAGGTGGTAGGTGTTGCCCAATATTATCTGTGCCTTCACCTGCTCGCGCAGTTCCTGGAAGTGTACACCCTTGACCGAGCCAACGGTGCCAACGGGCATAAAGATAGGTGTCTTTATCTGTCCGTGGTCCGTGGTTATCAGTCCGGTACGTGCGTTGCTGTACGGGTCGGTGTGTTGCAGTTCAAATGTCATTTCTTTTCTTCTTCAATTTTAAAACTAATGGGGTTGTCTACAATCTCGTCGGTAAGGGCGAAGCGCCATACGTCCTGTACGTTCTCGACGTAGTGGAACTCTACACCCTTGCGGTAGATTTCAGGGATCTCCTCGATGTCCTTGCGGTTGTCGCGGCACATCACGATGTCGGTTATGCCGGCACGCTTGGCAGCCAATATCTTCTCCTTGATGCCGCCGACAGGCAGCACCTTTCCGCGCAGTGTTATCTCGCCAGTCATAGCTGTGTTCTTGCGCACCTTGCGCTGTGTAAGCGCTGAGGCTATGGATGTGGCGATGGTTATGCCAGCCGACGGCCCGTCCTTAGGTGTCGCGCCCTCGGGCACGTGTATATGGATGTTCCAGTTGTCGAAGATGCGGTAGTCTACACCCAGTGTGTCGATGTGCGCCTTGACGTATTCCAGGGCTATGACAGCCGACTCCTTCATCACGTCGCCAAGATTTCCGGTAAGCGTAAGCTTGCCAGCCTTGCCCTTGCTAAGCGATGTCTCTATAAACAGAATCTCGCCGCCAACGCTTGTCCAAGCCAAACCTGTAACCACGCCGGCATAGTCGTTGCCCTGATAGATGTCGCGGTAGAATGGCGGTTTGCCGAGGAGGTCCTCAATCTCGTTAGGTGTAATCTTCTCGTATGGCAGCGCGCTGTCGAGAGCCTTCTTGTAGGCAAGCTTGCGCAGAGCCTTGTTCACCTGCTTCTCGAGCTGGCGCACACCGCTCTCGCGTGTGTACTGCTCTACAATCTTCTCTATAGCCGCCTTATTGAAGGTAGGCTTTACGGTCTTGTCTTCCAGTCCGCAGTTGTCTATCTCGCGCGGTATGAGGTGGCGCTTGGCTATCTCTATCTTCTCCTCGGTGATGTATCCGCTAACCTCTATCAGCTCCATACGGTCGAGCAGCGGACGCGGTATAGAACCAAGGTCGTTGGCAGTGGCAATGAACAGCACCTTAGAGAGGTCGTAGTCTACGTCGAGGTAGTTGTCGTGGAAGGCGTTGTTCTGCTCAGGGTCGAGCACCTCGAGCAAAGCCGACGACGGGTCGCCGTTGACGGTGTTCTGCGTTACCTTGTCAATCTCGTCGAGAATAAACACAGGGTTGGACGAGCCAGCCTTTTGTATATTCTTTATTATACGTCCGGGCATAGCTCCAACGTATGTGCGGCGGTGTCCTCTAATCTCGCTCTCGTCGTGCAGTCCGCCCAACGACATGCGCACATACTTGCGCTTCATAGCCGAGGCAATGCTCTTGCCAAGCGATGTCTTGCCCACACCCGGAGGGCCATATAGGCAGATAATGGGCGACTTGAGGTCGCCTCTAAGCTTAAGCACAGCCATATATTCGAGGATGCGCTCCTTTACCTTCTCCATACCGTAGTGGTCGTGGTTCAGTATGCGCTGCGCGCGCTTGAGGTCGAGGTTGTCCTTGGTGTACTCGCCCCAGGGCAGGTTGGTCATTGTCTGGAGGTAGTTGAACTGTATGCTGTACTCCGGACTCTGCGGGTTGAACATATCCAGCTTGTCAAGCTCCTTCTTAAATACCTTGCCTATCTCCTCTGGCCAGTTCTTGGTCTTGGCTTTCTGTTCCAGCTCTTTGCGCTCTGGCGAGCCTTCGCCGTTGCCCAGCTCCTCCTTGATGTTCTTTATTTGCTGCTGTAGGAAGTACTCGCGCTGCTGCTCGTCGAGGTCCTCGCGTGTTTTCGAGCGTATGTTCTGCTTCAGTTCGAGCAGCTGTATCTCCTTGTGCAGTGCACGCAGCGTACCAATGACACGATCCTTAAAGCTGTCGGTAGCAATAAGATTCTCCTTGTCTTTGATGTCGAACGGCAGGTTGGTACATACAAAGTCGATGGCAATAATATCGTTGGAGATGTTGTTTAGAGCAAACTGCGACTCGTCGGGTAGGTCTTCGTTCAGTCGGATATACTGAAGTGTCAAAGCCCTAAGGTCCTCCATTGCTGTCTTAAACTCGGTGTCCTTTTTGCCAGGCATTTCTTCCATAGCCTGTGTAACCTCGCCCAGCATAAATGGTGCGGTGCGTGTTACTTTATTAAGCTTGCATCGTCCGAAAGCTTGTATTATGGCAGTTTGGTTGTTGCCCGGTCCGGGCATCTCGAGCACCTTCACCAGTTTGGCATAAACGCCATAGCCGAAAAGGTCGTTCTCGCCAGGTTGTTCCACCTCCTGGTCTTTCTGACAGAATACGGCAAATGCCGCATCTGGGTGTTTGCGAATTTGGTTGAGCAGGTTAAGACTCTGCTTTCTGCCAATGATAACAGGGGCAATCACTCCCGGGAACAAAGCCATGTTGCGGGTAGCGAGTATTGGTATTTCGCCCTCTATGTGTACGTTGAACAGGTTCGTTACGTCGCCCTCGTAATCGGCGATCATTTGAATCGATGTATTGGATCTCTTGTTCATCTTGTTAATATCAAATATAGCTATATCCGTGCAAAGGTACTGAAAAGATTTCAGATATACACCTAATTAAAGATATTTAATGGCTTGTTGCCTATTTCCTTAAATTAGCAGACAAAGTTTTTCTGTAATTTTTGGAATACCTTTGTTAGTTCCTTATACAAAGGACCTTGGGAGAATTACCCAATTTTGAGGTAATGACTTGGCAACAGTGCCATTTGCAGAGTTCTGCCTTGATTTGCATTTCAAGTAACTCATTGCAAAGGTAAAATAATTACTTGAATATTCTAACAAGAGTGCCTTAAATAAGATAGGGAAGGTACAACTTCCCCTATCTTATCCATCAAAATCTTTTAAAGTGTTTCAAGTAGGAATTTCAAAATTTTCTCCTTACGTACTGCTATCTTATTTTTATCCCAATAATGGTCTGCTTCTGTCATATCTCGCACTTCCTGCTGTTGGCGCAACTGAGTGTATGTATTTCTTTTGTCCTCAAAAGGAACATTTCCAATAGAAATATTATGATGTGCGGATAACAAAAGGTAATTACCTAAGCAATCAATGTATTGATTCTTAAACTCATCATCATATTCGCCATATCCACTTTGGGGATTTTCTGTTTGTGGTGCGATATGTTCCAAATGAGGATTAACTATTGCATCATAACGAATAGGAGAATATCCAAATTTACCTTCTGCCTGTATCAGATGATTCTCATATTTCCATAATAGGATTTTGGCCAGGTCGTGCTTTATCCCCCATTGCAATGACCGTTCTAATTCATTATCATTCCAATATCCCCACCAACCATTTTGTTTTTTCATCCAATCAATGCGAATAACTATAGGTTCTATGTCGCCCTCAAAATTCTGAAAGACATCATTTAAACGAGATGTCAAATCTGCTCTTGTGCCAATCACACGAGACCGAATGAAAATAGATTCCAAAGAAGCTGCAAGGCGCAGCATGTCACTATCTGATATTCTGCATAAAAGCGCCTTAACTATAAACGGAAACAATAATCCATTATTACCGGATAAAATTAAAGAGTGGTATGCGATATGTTCCTTTTCTAAAGCGAAAAATGCTGTAATCTGCTCAAAACAAGCTGCTAATTTCCGTGTAAAATCACGGATAAAATCAATGCGGGTATCTCTTTCCAGTTCTGCATTAACCCGTTGTATGGCATTGCTTTCCCATAATGAATTGAAATATATTCGCAAAGTATAAGTCAATACATTATCTTCGTTTATCTTGTGTTCTATCTTTGAAATTGATTTATAAATTTCTTCAAATCGGTTTTTAATCTCATCAATCAAATCAGCTTTTTCATCTTCTGCTCCACCGTATAAATGAACATTATATAGGAATTGTGCTTTTATGATTTCGAGATTAGAAGGGGTTTTGCCTCTATTATTTTGGAAGATAAACATTTGTATGGCTTCTGCTTCATTTTTAACGATATGCGTTGTACAAGAAGCATTCATTACAGCATTCAATAATGATGTGATTTGCGCCTCTTCCATTTGAGAAAATTCACTTGTAAAAAAGTCAAATGCGGCTACAATCCGTTGTTTAGACTTAGTGTCCAATCCATTATGGTCGTTTTTTATTTGATTGATGACATAATCTCTAAACAGCTGATTATCATAATCAACTGTTGAGAAATGATAAGTTTGTCCGACCTTAATCATGCTTTTATAAGCAAAATCTTCTTCATCAGTCAAATTACGAAGTTCTTTTAATCTTCGGAATAATGCTGCAATAAATATAGATATTGTCGTTAATCGTTGCTGACCATCAATAATGCCGAAAAGGGTTTCACTTTTTTCTTCAAACAAAAAGTGTCCAAAGTAGTATCGTGAAGCAGATTTACTTTCAATATAGTCCTGTAAGTCAATCAAGAAAGTATTGACTTGTCGTGCAGTTTTCCCTAAATCGAATTCTGTATCCCATGAATAGGCACGCTGATAATTAGGAACATAAATGTTATTGCCTGATAACATTCGGCAAATATTGGTCAATGAATCCATATTGTTTAATATTGTATTTACAACAACCGTTTCCACTATAGAGTTTGGCAATGGAAACGGTTGTTATACGTTAAAACTTATTCCCAACGATGGCTTATTTCTTTAAAGAATTTGTCCATTGTGTAAATCATCTTATTCTTTCTGAAATTTACAGAATTACCAGCGACACTACGAAATTCTCCGAGGCTACTTTCCCAATTATGAGCAATTTCTTTGCATCTCTCATCATAAGAATAATACATTTTGTTTTTGCGGAACACCATAAATGTACCGCTAAAACCTAATAGGACTCCAAGAGAGCTTTCCCAATTATGAGAAATCTCTTTACCACGTTCATCTAAGACGTAGTACATCTTGTTTTTTAGAACAACGTCTGAAATCATAATTATTATCTCCTTGCCTACCAGTCCCTATTGGCCCTTTAATTTTTTATGTAAAGCGTGGAACTGTATGCTCCACTCTTAACTTGAAGGTCCTAGGAAAACCTGTAACACAGATATGGAACAGCAGTCCCACGCATATAGCGTGAGAGCCACTATGCCTATCTCTTGTGTTACTTCTTGCGAATTTCCTAGGTTCTCAAGTTACAAGATGAGCATAACGCTTCTTCTTTTTCTCGTATGTCTTTGGAAAGGGTTGCCCCAATCCGAATACAAAAGTACAAAAAATCCGTGATATGGCTTCAACTATCACGGACTTTATTTTGATTTACAAGTTAATACAACGATTTTGTCTTCTTGCTTGCGGTATAAACTTCTCCATAAACTCCTCTTTCTTCCGTCTGAACCAACTAACATGTGAAACACCGTCTATGTGGAGATTGTATTTTCCCTCCTTGTCCTCTTTAAGTGAACATATCGTTTTGTCCGCCTTGAAATGCTGGTTAAACTCGCAAGAATAGAGTTCGCCTTTGATAGAAACATCCTTGAACGTGCATAACTTCCGAATGATGGCATCGCTAAAGTTCAGCGTATCACGCAGAAATTTGATGGTTGGCATCAGCTTCTCCACATACGGGAAATAGTGCTTGACATAATCCACGAATTCGGACAGCTTGCGGTGCCGCTGTTCGTAAGCATCCGTTATCTCCTGTATGTGCTTTGCCTGTTGCTGTTCCCTGTGTCGAGCTTCTTCTTCAAGTTCGAGGATGCGGTCTTGCAAATCCTCGTTTCTGCGTTCCAAAATCTTAACTTTGTTGCTTCCGAAAAGAGAACCGACACTTTCTGCAATGTGGGTCGCTGCTGTGGTGGCTGCGCCTTTCAGTTTCTCGGTCTGCACCTCTTTCTTGGCTCGTCTGAGTTCCTGCTCCGCTTCGGTTTTCTGCTCCTGCAAATCCACCACTTCCGATTTCAAGCTGTCAGCAAGTTTCTGTATGTCCCGATAATACTGCTGTGTGGACTTGTGACGAGCCTGTGAGCCGTCTATGCCACGTTGCAGACCGTACTTTGCCATCGCTATGGCATAACTGTCCTGGTAGGATTTCAGCTTCAAGCGTGTCATGATATCATCGGCACACAGGCGGACGGCATTGGTTGGTTTCTTTCGATACCGCTTCTTTACCTGTTCCTCACGTTTCTTGCGCTTGCGCTCTCCCTTGACAATCGGAACGAGGGTAATATGTATGTGTGGCGTTTCCTCGTCCCTGTGCAGGTGTGCAGCCACGATATTCTCCCTGCCGAACAGGTCGGCAAAGTATTTCATGTTGTCGGCACACCATTCGTCAAGTCTGCCCTCCTTTTCGATACGCTTCATATCCTCGTGCGTTCCCGACACATTGATACGGATAGCCCGAACTTGGTTGTTCCCGATTTTGCGTGTCAGTCCTGCTTCCTCCAATCTCTTTTGAATGGCTGCCGTGCGGTCTTTTATTCCATCGGGGTATGTGACGAGTTTTCGGTTAAGGTGTGTGCGTGTGGGGTCTGCGTTCTTCGGTATGATGAAACGCTCGATGTGGGCGGTCGTTCCGCTGTCGGAACCGTGCGCCTTTTCCATGTGTAATACTACGAATCCCATATATAATTCCTTTCTTATTCTGCTTGTGAAACATTGTTTGATTATTGCTTATGTACGGCTGTTGCCGTTGGTCTTGGAGAGTCCAGAGAGGTGCAACCTCTTTGGCTTATTGGGGAATTTTCAGCGTTGCTTGCAATGCGGCTCGGAAAATTCCCTAATAAGCTACGGTATTTTCCATCGGTAAATATCCGTACCGCTGCAAGCATCCCCTTACATCTTCAACCCTTTCTTTTTCGGTGGCTGTATCATCCGCCTTGCGGATTGGACTTGCTTCTTCTCCGTTATCGGTTTTTCCGATTGGGACATGGGCTTGTCGCACAGGTAATCGTTCAGGTCTTTGTGTCCGTTGTAGTTGTCGGAGAAGTCGCAGATGCGACCACTGAACTCTCTCGCCAAGTCCAAGTAGGCATTTCTTCCTGCCTCGTCATTGTCAAACAGGCAATGGATGCGCTCGTACCTATGCAGCACGTCTATGGCTTTGGAAACATTGGCAATCGAATTAAGGATGATGTAATCCTGCCCATCAAGGTTGGGTATGATCGGGCAGTTCCTCATCCGCAACGTAAGAAATGACAGGTAGTCCATCATACCCTCGAACACTAGGCATTTTTCTCTCGGTTCTCCCTGCTGGCATATATGGCTGATGTCCTTCGGTGCGATGCAGCCCTTGAAGAAACGGTTGCGCACTTCAAACCCTCCAGCCACATTCGGGAAGCCGATGGCGAAATAGGGCTTGCCGTTATGGATGAAGTGCAGTTCCTTACATTCCAATCTTGCCAAGTCGGTGTTTATGCCCCTTTCCTGCAAGTAACGGAGCAATGCAGGATGGGTAAGTTCTCCCACCTCTAACTGGTGGAAACTCGGTTCGGATGACTGCTGGCGAAAAGAGAAAGATACGGGACGGATGTGCGGTACTCGCTCCGCTATCTTATTGAGCAAGTAAGGCACATAGTCGGTTGCGTATAGTTCCTCTGCCAATGCGATGATGTTGCCGCCCTTGCCAAGTCCGAAATCGTACCACTTGTTAAGCTCGGTGTTTACCTTGAAAGAGGCATCCTTTTCTTCTCTCAACGGTGATTTGTACCAAAGGCTGTTGCCTTGTTGTTTGACGGGCGTATAGCCCAAACTTTGCAGATAGTCTGCAATGCGTATGTTCTTTACTTCCTGTATGTTCATAATTTTCCTATGGTTTGATGATGATTGTAAAACCGATGAATTGATGAATGTGTATGACAAACTATTGGATAACAATATTATACATCCTCATCATAGTTTCATCAAAGCACTTACCAAAAGAGAAAATCATCATTTGCCATATAGCGTATGGTCTGCCTGACCTGTTTCCTCTTTTCATCAGTAAGATGTTTTTGATGAATGTTTGATGAGAGTACAAACCTTTATATATCAGTGTAGTTATATCCTTATTCATCATTTTATCAAAATAATCAGAGTGTTGTCAACTGTTCTCTTGTTACGGTATAAAACCGTCCTATCCTCCGTATGGGAGAATAGCGGCACTCTCGGGTATAGTCCACTTGATAGGTGTTGTAAGTAAGCGTATTCGGTGCAGGAGTTAATTTCCAGCACTCCTGCAATACCTTACGGACTTGGTGCTTCTCCACCTTTACCTGTGAGTGTACCAGCAAAAGAAGAAGGTCGTTGTAGCAGAAAGAGAAAGTATCCGTACCAACACTATCCATGATGTCAAGGATAAGTTCTTGCATCTCTATCTCCAATCGGTTGCGGTTGCTGCGGATTATCTTCTGTAAGGCTTCTGTATGCAGCAAGGATGGGGTAAACCACATACGGCTTTCCTTTTCGGAGGATAGCTGTCTGTGTTGCAGGAAATGAAGAAAAGCGGGTATCTCCGCTTTCAGTTTTTGCAGAAAGTCGGTATCATCGGACTGCAAGCGTTCAATCTTGCGTACCCAATAGCGTGTTTCTCCTGCATCTATGATTACGGGCAGATACTCGTTGTTGGAGCATAGCACGAACTTGGCAAAGAACGCTATCTCGTCACGGTCTTTGCCTTTAGCTTCCACCTTATAGGATAGGGTTGTACTGAGGTTCTTCAACCTCTCGCTGTCCTCCCTGCGGTTGAGCAGCACCTCATCCACCACGATGAGGAGCTTTCCTGCCCAATCGGAATTGAACTGGCTGCGGAAATCCTCGTTGGTGTTGAACGTGACATTGTTCTGAAAAAGGGCTTTCAGAAAGTTGAGAAACGTACTCTTGCCTGTGTTGCGTTCTTCAGATACCAACAGCAGGATGGGCAACTTTTGGATGGGTTGCAGGTAGAGCAGTTGCAGATAGTCCATCCCCAACTCGTATTGCTCTCCGAAGATGTGCCGTATCAATGATTGGATGTGCGAGAAATCACCCTCCTTTGGTCGGTGGTCTATCGGTTCATAGAGGTTAAGGAACTTACCGACCACAGGGCGGTAGCCGATGTGTTCGGGTACGGTGCAGAAACCGTCATACTTGGGAACGCTGCCGATGTAGTCCTTGCCATAGTCTTGGCGCAGGGTCTCGTTGTTCCACGCGATGCGTTTCTTTACATACCCTCCGTTCAGTCTCGGCTGCTCCACAATCTTGTAGAGCGATGTTCCCACTCGGATGAACTCTTCTTTTGCCACGCTGCCATCTGATGGCGGCTTGTGGCTGTCTTGTTGTTTGTTAGCTGACATAATCAAATGGTTTTAAGTTTGAAAAATACCAGCCACAAAAGTATAATCATTTAATGAATAGGTTGTTACGCAAAATACAGCAGAATATAGAAAAAAGCCCCTCGGAACAAAAACTTTCAAAGGTTTGTCAATGGAGTCGGATTGGAAAGACAAAAAAACTCCCGAAATGCGAATGGTCGGATTTCGCTTTTCGGGAGAAAAAATCAGAGTATCTGTCGTATTGTTGTGCTGACGTACAGATTTAATGACTGCATTACGTCAGTCTCTCATCCCAATCTACGAGAGGTATTTGGGCTTGACTATTTCGGCATTGCCCAACGAAAAGAAGATGGTTTGTTTCTTTTTTCGCAAGTACAGCCTTTTCATGATGGCATTGCGCACCCGCTTTGCTCCGAATGTGCCGAAGTGGAAAGCGAGGGCAATTATCGTTTCAAGGTTGTAAAACTCCATGCTGCACTTGTCGGATAGGCGTATGGTACGCTTTATCTCGTACTCCCTCAATGCGCCACTTTTGCAAAGAGCCTTTATCCCTGCCCGAACGGTCGGGGCGGTGACACCGAACAAATCCAACAACTCGGATTCGTTCATCCATACATCGGTTGTGTCATTTGGCAAAATAACATTGCCGAACTCGTCTATTGTGATGGTACTTCTTTCCATAGCCCTATGCCATTGTTGTGTTCCCAAAAGATTGGTTCAGTTTGTCACCGAACATTGTAAGGTCGTGGTCTATCTTCTGCGTGGTTATTTTCGCATAGAGTTGGGTTGTAACGATGTTCGTATGTCCTAACACACGGCTGACGCTTTCAATCGGCATACCTTTGCTTAGAGCAAGGGTTGCGAACCCATGCCTCGCACAATGGAATGAGATGTCCTTTGTGATTCCGCACTCTTTTATCATCTTTTTCAATGGCTTGCATATAGACCAATAGTTCAGATTCGGGAAAACGGACTTGTCCGTTTGGAACTCCTCGTAACGCTTGATAATCTGCAAAGGGATGTCAAGCAGTTTCACTTGGAACGGGACTTTGGTCTTGTGCCGTTTGGATAATATCCACTTCTCTCCGTTCACCTCCACTATATCATCGGTGGTCAGTCCCTTGACATCCACGAATGACAGTGCGGTAAAGCTGGCAAAGACAAAGATGTCACGGATGTAGGAAAGTTTGGCATCCGCAAATTCGTGTGTCATCAATGTTTTCAGCTCTTCTTCCGTCAGATACTCACGCTCCTTTATGTTAGGGCTTATATGGAACTGCGCAAACGGATTTCTCGGTATTAGTCCGTTGAAGTGCGCACGCATGACCACACCTTTCAGCCACATGCAGTTAGTCCATATACTGCCATTCTGCAATCCTCTGTCGGTGGAAAGGAAAACGGCAAACTCCTTGATGAAGTCGGGTGTCAGTTCAAGCATAGACAGGTCGCTTCGCTTGTAGTTAGCCTTGATGAATGCCGCCACATGGTTTCTTGCACGAACCCTTGCCATGTAAGTTCCTTTTACACGGTCCGTCCCCACACGCTTTTGAAACGTTGCGTTGTCCTTGTCAAACGCTCCAAGCAGTGTTTCATACTCGCTGCCGATTCCTTGATAGGCATTGCGCACCATTTCTGCCGTAACATACGCCTCTCTGTCTGAAATGCGCTGGTAGTGCTTGATGATTTGCGCCTTGATGTTGTCTAAAGCGTGGTTAATGTCCCTCGCTTCAATACTCTTGCCTTTGGCTCTGTTGCCCTTCGCATCCCAAAGCGCTTTCGGGATGGTCTGCTTGCAACTGAACTGCGCCACAGAACCGTTGATTGTCACTCGTCCCATGATGGGGACAATACCGTTTTTCTCCTTGCTGC
>OIWQ01001294.1_pt1 | contig 30613 bp, 42 predicted proteins | sample 1587571 | NCBI WGS metagenome assembly OIWQ01 (sample SAMEA3888910, study PRJEB22519) | human gut metagenome | biome: human gut; feature: human-associated habitat; material: faeces | place: Denmark | collected 2010 | reverse complement strand
TTCAGCCTTAAAGGTATTCAGATTAAAGGTTAATTCATCTTTAACTTTATTAAGCCTGTTGACCTCAGCTTCAATTCTATTGATGTCTTTTGTGATGTACTTCGCAGCATTTACACTACTCAATGAGGCAATCTCACTGCGGATATCTGCAATACTCTGCTGGAACTGCTGTCTTAATTTAGGAAACTTCTGTAAATATCTCTCTAGTCCATCAACAGAATCATTAAGTCCCTGCTTTTTGTCATCAAGAGTATTTTTGTTTTGCCCCTGACTATTGTTCTGCTGTGGTTTAATATTCACCTGAACAGGAACAGCATTTGATAATGCCTGATTCAGTTCCTTTTTAATCTGTGGAAGAGCAGATTTTATTGACTTACTGACAGAACTGCCATCAATGCCAATCTTTATTTTCAGAGGATTTTTGTCATACTTTTCTTTAACGGATTTTAAGTCCTCTGAAATTTGTTGCTTGGAGTCTGTAACATTAGCTCCAATTCTTATTTTTAAAGGACGTTTATCAAATTTATCTTGTACGCCTTTTAAATCTTCTCTGATTTGGGACGCAGATTTATCTATTTGCGCCCCAACAACAATTTTTAAATCGGCTGCTGCCATCTTTTCACTTCCTTCTATAAAAGAAAAAAGAGGCAGTTAGCCCCTTTACAATTTACGATAATATTCAGGATAGAATGTTGATTCTACACGAATGGTCAGGTTGTATGGATTATGTTGGTTAAACTCAGCTATTGCTGCTTTGATAAACTCAGCTCCATCCCACCATGTAAAACGGTAGATTGGACGAGGGGCATTCTTCCATTCCCAGCCAACATCCATCAAGGTAGGAACGAATCTGAGATAAGGACTTTTACCGGAGGTTGGCATATGCCATGCTCTGTCGTCAAAGTAAACCGATATACTCATATTTTCTACTTTTGTTTCGAGCTGCACAGACTCTCCCATTGCACCTGTTCGATGGTATACAGTAGGGTAGTAGCTGTCATAGTAAACCTGAATATGCTTCTTCAAAATACTTTGAAATCGTTTACCTTCTTTCTTGATAATGCTATCTACAGATTCACCACTGACGGTTTTAACTTGACCTTTAAGAGCACCCTTGGCAATGAGTTGTTTTAGTTGTGCCTCTAAGTTAGACATCTACATCATCTCCGCAATTCTAGCAATCTCACTGCGATAAATGTTTTGGAGTTTGACCTCTCCATAGACACCATAACCTCTGAACACCTCAGACATTCTTCTCATGCCGTTTTTAGCTCCTGCAAAGCTCATGTCATCCACTTGTGCATTGTAATCTCCATCTACAATACAGATGCAGTCATCACCAATGCGCTGTAGTCCCAGTTTCAACAGCTCAACATCAGCATTTTGAGCTTCACTGATTAGGATGCCAGCATTCTTACCATTGGTGTCATACCCTCGAATATCACAGAAGGGAAGTAGTAGGAGTTTGTTGGAGCTGATAAGCTGCTGCACACGATAGGAGTCACCCAGCTTTGCACTTAGCATATTGCCGGTCGAACTTTCCAGCAGTTTTTCATCTCTTGTGCCTGGCAGGAAACCAATCTTAGCACTATGCAGTGTTGGTACTGTATTGCAGAATACAATGATTTTGTCAATCTTACCTTTCTCTAATAGAGAGAATAGATAACCCAAAGCAAGATAAGTTTTACCTGTACCAGCAGCACCACGAATCATCGTGATTTTGTTGTTGGCAAAGCTATCCAGTGCCATAGTTTGGTAAACATCCTTCTCCAAAGGTTTAATCTTTCCAAACTCTCTTGACTCTACTTTTGGAGCATAAGCCTTTACAAGTTCTGTACCATTCCAGCGATAAAGAGAGACGAGTTCACCCTCAACATTGTAGATGGCAAGATATTCATTCTCCAGCAGGTCTTTTGTATATTCTTCTGGAGACTCATAGAGAGTCGCTAAACCATCATCATCCAATACAATCTCTTTGTAACCGGTATATTCGTCCTCCTGTTCAGGATGAGAGCTTTCTACTGGCAACTTAAAGATGTGTTTTGCGATATGAGCACAAAGCAAATCGTCTGTCACAAAGGTGATTGGTGTATTGAGATTGTATAGATGAGCAGACAGCACAATGAGGTTGTCAGGGGAATTGGGGAGTAAATAGTTTTCCAATTCCATAGCTTGTTCCCCATACAAAATCTTTACAGTAAATTGATCTGGGTTCTCTCTGAGAAGTCTGGTGATATTTCTTGCTCTCCACTTTACATCCTCATCTTTGTTTTGTGCTGTTTTGATAGTTTCAATCTCTCGCAGGGTAACAGAGGATATTGCAAACGGCTCTTGAAAAGCTGCTTCCTGCATATTGAGTAGAGCGCAAGTGTCATAAAATTTCATACACTATCCTCCTACAAAATCTCGTCTACCAATCCATATTTGAGCATGGTATTGGCATCCATATACCACTGTTTTCGCTCCATAGCGTTGTATTCTTTCTCAGTGATGTTGGTGTTGTGAAGGATGTACTTTTTGATTTTGGAGTCAATCTTGTTATAGAATTTGTAGGTATCCTTCACATCGCCCACACTACCAGCAAAATTACTGCTGCCATCATGCAGCAAACCAACAGAAAATGGATAACAGACTTTGTGTACATTGGGGTTATGTTTACCGGCAGAAAGGATAATACATCCCATACTGAAAGCATAACCAAGGACAATAATTGTGGTCTGAGTTTTCAGTCGGTCAATCACATCACACAGCACCAGTCCATCCAAAGCAGAACCACCAAGAGAATGAATGAAAATCTCAATAGGTTCTCCAGTTCCATCGCTATCCATTGAGATGAGAGGCATGACTGCCTGTTGTACAATCTTCTGAGTGATTTCTCCCTCGATCAGGATGCGGCGATTGTCAGCATCTACAAATACTTCATCTTCATCGTCACCCAGTCCAAGCACATCCAGCAGGTCATCGTCCATACTTTTCTGATTCATACTATGCCTCCGCTTTCTGAGCTTCTGCCAGTGCTGTCATTGCGCTCTGAAAATCTTCATTCTCGAAAGCCTCACTGATTTCACCAAACTTCTCAATCAGCTCATCCAGCTTATTGCGATTAAGGACTTGCTGCTTTTTCCATTCAACAGCTGCATAGCAAGCCTCTGCAATGCAGGAACCAGCAGCGGAATAATATACGGCATTATGTAAATCAGAGACAGTCATCCACTGATACACTGTTTCAAGGTCGATATTACCATCTGCATCAACCGGCATATCAATATTGGTAATGTGCTGAAGCATCATAGCAAATACAACCACATCGTAATACTGAGGATAGTATTCATTGTCCACAAAGCAGGATGATAAAACAGTATCTACAACAGTATCTACAGTCTTTAGTGATGGAATACTGAGTTCCACAGTGATAGTTTTATCTCCGCAAGTCACTGTCTGGGTTTTTGTCTTTGCTACATCTGCTTTGTACAAAGCATTCATCTGGGATTTGCTGATTTTTTTCATAGGATAACTACTCCTTTATTTTATATTTTGTACAGGTAAGACCTGTAATTTCCTCTTGCACTCTGCACTCAAAGGCTTTAAGCAAGATGCTACATCTTCCATTGCGATACCGATTGCACCCAGTACAGCGCTGCCGAAACTGGTCTGCGGATTCTTGGTCAGGGAAGATGCCGACATAAGTTACTGGAAAAATACGCATTTCAATCCGTGGATTTTTTGCGTCATATAAAATTTTATTAACCCTCTCACATACCTGTGAATCATCTAACCACACAGCTTCTGACTCAGTAATAGCATCCAACAAAATCTTCCAGTGGTTATTGGCATCCATGTGAGTCCGAGGGAAATAAAAATTGCATTCAACATAATAGTGTTGGAACTTGTTGGTAGAGGGCTGAAAATCCTGTACCTCTACTTGTTCCTTAACATAACGAATAAATTCGTTCTTAAATTCTTTTGCCTCCGCTGTTTCATACAGCGAAATCTGTGGCTTACCATGCACAATAAAAGCTCTTGGTTTTATATAATGATTAACCGATACAGGCATAGGGGAGGTGAGTTTTAGTTCTTGCATAATTCCTCCAAAAGAAAAAGGGTAGGGTGCGATTTGCACCCTACACCAACGAACAATAATTTTTGCAATATCGTACCTGTTCAGCTCCTAGAACAAACTGTTCCGTATCAGGACATTCGACCTGACAAGGGCATAGCTCCTGTGTCAAAGCACAGGAGACCATAACCCTTTCATAGTCTTTGTCGTGATTTAAGAACTGCTCTCTGGGACGATACCGCTGATATTTGCAGACAACCATTAGGCAGTTACAGTCACATCAACGGTTGCTTGCAGATTCTTGTAAGTACAGGTAATCTTTGCATTACCTTCGGCAACTGCGGTAATCAGACCAGATTCAGATACTTTTGCGTATTCCTCATGGTCAGATTTGTAGGTCACACCTTCAGTCAGCTCAACCTGAGATACACTGCTGCCACGAACGCCATATACTTTAATCTGCTCAGTCTCAGAAGTACCAGCAGACAGTACGGATTCAGATGGAGTAGCCAGAATAGATGAGAACTTGTACAGCATCTCAGAGTCGTGGTAGTGTTTGAAGTAGTAGCCGTAGCTGTCACCAGAACCATCACAAGCAGAACCAGAGTTGTCCTTCAGTGCAGAACCAGTGATTTCAAAAGAACCACCATCAGAGGTGTTGGTAGAGTGAGTAAAGTTACCATCCAGCTGGAACTGTGGCAGTACCCAACCGTTTTCACCAATCTCACCTACACCAGAGCGATACAGCTTGGTTTTCAGAATCAGCTTGCCGACCATAGGGCTGGAGCTGACGGGAATTGGAACAATTTCACCGTCTGCTTCATACAGATAGGTAACATTGATACACTCATTGGTGATACCATAAGAAGTCAGGTCAAGAGTAGTGTCAGTTACATTGTTGATAACGACATCATTACCGTTGATGGTAGCATTGACTTTCTTGTCAACTGGAGCCACCGGCAGAGTGATTCTACCAGAAACAGCTCTAAATTCTTTGTTGGTCAGGAATACAGATTTGGTAATCTGAATGGTAGAACCAAGGTTAGCAGCGATGTACTCAGTCTGAATATCCAGTGCAGACATCGAAGCGGTTACACTACGGTCAGATACAACAGTCCACAGTGTAGCACCACCATCGCCGCCCTTTTTCTCTGTTTTGTTGGTGGTAACTTCTACTGATGCGTCAGTGTTGGCAAGTGCTTTAAATACAAGGTTGCCAGCAGGATCGTAGAAGTAACCATCAAATACAGAAGAACAATAGTCATGACCTGCCTTACCTGCAAGCAGTTCAGCATTTGTATTTGGCATTGTTTTCCCTCCTAATAAAATTAGAACCAGTCAACGACTAGCTCTTTTCGTTTAGTAATCCTTTTACATCGTCCTCTGTACGGAAATGTGAAAGGATTTTCTCTTTGTTTGTTTGTCGAATTAACCAGTGACGAGGCTCTTTCTTAAACTTGACAAATCCTGTCATCTGACCATTCAACTGTGCTTGATAGATTTCCTTTGTCAGTAGTCTATCGGTTTTTAAGATATACTCTCTCAGCGGCATTTCTCCCAGCTCAGAGCGTAAACAACGATTATGCAATGACATTAAATCCAGTCGATCTTCCTCTGTAATGCCGCTTTGTGTTTGTCCTGCTCTTTGCAGTCTCACCATATCTTCGTTGTAGACACGGCGCATGACAGGGTCAACCTCTTCTTCACTTATGTCAATACCATTCTGAATGAGTACCACTCTGCGAAAATCGTCAAACAGTTTTGGCGTGAGTACCAAACTAACTCCCTGATCTGTCTGAGATGGACGACGAGTGATATGCAATATTTTTCCATCTAACCTATGGTCAGTTGGATGTTGTAAACTAATTTCCTGTTCGTCTCCCAATACCATCCGTATCAGCATGACAAACAACTGCGGAATAGCCTGATACGCTGGTGGCGTATCTTCTTCCTCCAGCATACGAAAGGTCTCCAGAATAAACCGCAGTCGTGACATTGCCTGAAACTTGATATCCGGCAACTCTAAAGGGTCTATCTGTAGCACAGCACTGCATTGCTTAAAGAGGTTGATTTGAGAAACCGTTACAGGGTATAAAAAAACTCCCTCAAAGTTAATGGGGGAGTTCCAAAGCAAATTATTATGATATATTTTTTCTACATCGATCATGTTACATGTTGATGGTTCCGGTGCTAAAGAACAGAGAATATCCCAGATATGCAGAGTTTGCCATTGACCAATCCTCAATACTCAGTAGTTTCATGTTGCCTACCACATCGAGGTGATAGCCAGCCAACAGGTCATTGACCTTCTGCATCAGCACATCCTGTCGCTGACTCAGACCGTCATCTAAATCAGTCAAGTCATTGTGGCAGAAAATATCCACCTCAAAGGTTGGCTGATATACATACGGTGTAGCCTGTACAGCAATCCTTGTTACATGGATTCTGATTTCACAGTCCTTTAGGTAAGTCACCTGATTGGGATACGGCTTCAAAAAGATTCTCTGTTTTTCATTACCATGATGAGATAAGAATAACTCCTGCATTTGTTTTGAGGTGATTTCCTGTTTTAAAGCATCTGGGGTATCGTAGTAGAGCAGCTTTGCAATCTCTTTGTCCTCTAACAGTCGATACATTACCTTTGCCTTTAGTTCAGAAATCACATTCCCTAAAACAACATGACTGTCCTGTACGCCATACACCATCAGATCACCCCTTTCACTGTAATGTCCTGCACAACCTCTAACTGACTCTCTGGTACAGATACCTTTATCCGAATGGTCTTACCAATATTGGATAGAGCAGGGGAGGCAGAAAGAATAATTTTGTTACCCTCAATGACGAAAGAAGCAAAGTCAGCTCCTTCCAGCAACTCACACTGGAAAGTTGGATGTTCAACCTTAACACCATTCTGGTATACAGCAACCAGCAGCTCTTTTTCAAACCGCAGTCTCAGTACATAGTCTCCATCGGGGTCAATCAGCTCCATGTTGCTCTGCTCCTGTTGTTCTTTTGATACTGTAACCGCTATTTTATACAGGGCATTACCTAACTGAATTGCAATCTCTGCTTGACCAGGAGCGACCGCAGTTAAAACACCATACTTGTCCACCATCACCGCATCTGGGTTACTGGAGGCAAAGGTAAAATAGCTGATGTCAACCGGCATATCGTTGATAGAGCCTGAAATATTTAATGGATAGATAGCATCTGGATCAAGGTGCAATGTCTTGCCAGTATTGACAACATTGATATTGCAGTTCCATCTTGCTACATCATAGTCAGCGCACATCATCTCACCATTGTCATACTCACCAAGCTGGTCTTGTATCAGCATAACTTCCACAATACCAGGGCGCAGTACATCGTTGATTTTTGATACAGTGTATGCCTGTGGGTGTTTGGGGTTTCTGGAGATTAAGAATCTCATATTATAGGTAATCTCAGAACTATCCTCATTAAAGGGAATCCAGAAAGCAGACTGGTTATCCAGCAGGTTAAAATCTTCTGTCTGACGGACACCATCTGTGTAACTGTTCTTAGTACGCAGGGCAACCGGATACTCAATGAGTTTATATTTGTACAACCAGCGCAGACGATAGGTGCATTGCAGAATACAGTTCTTAGGGAACATTGCATCTGCTTTGTCTGACACCATCATCCAAGGTTCTTCTACACCTTCATCGTTTGGAATATAAATATAAGTACCGATAGGAACAGTCTTATCCCCACGAAACTGGATAACAAAGTTAGGGCTGGGGTTATTGACAGAAGCATCAATATCTCTCATCACCCTTGCATCATAATAGCGTTTTCCAATACGAACCTTTTTGTATGTAGTCGTACCGTCAAACACCATATCCTTGATGTCATTGCTCATATTCATCATCGCTTCATTGATGTTGCCCCCATACAGGCTCATTCTTTTGCGGTAATTCTCTAGCATGAATTCACCGCCTAAGACTGAAAGTATGAAGAATTGCGATAACTATAGTCTCTGCGCAGCTGTCTGCTTCTGAGTTCTGCACTGTCTCTCAAAGATTTTAGCTTTTCCATCTGGTTTGCCTGTGCAAAGAATTTTTCCTCTCTGGTTCCAATAAACTGTCTGGTATACATGACGCTGTTCAGCTGTGGTTCTACCCACTCACATACCATCTGCAAAGCTAGTATTTCAATCTCAATATCCAGCAAGGTATCTGTAAAGCATTTTTCTGCTTCATCTCGTTTGCTTAGATCAGATTTACAGGGTTTTGTCTTTACGATTGCACTGATAAGATAGCCGTACAGCATTTCCTCTACATCCTCTTCCGGCAATGAGAGGAATTTGAAGTCACTGATTTTTTGCAGGAACCGCTTGTATACATCAGAAAACGGTGTACCCATGTTCATCACCTCTTACAGCAGAGCTTTGAGGTTTGTACCCAGTTCAGCGTCCAGCAGTTTGATGACTCTCACACTATCCAGCTGACCATTCTTCACATATTTTCCAGCGATGTCGATGATAGCTGTTTTAAAACCTTCAGGAGCATGGCGCAATCTCTGTCTAAGTTCATCTTCACCCAATGCGAACATTTCATCAGGATCATCCAGTCCAAAGAAAGAATTATACAGGGCAGTCAATCCCCATTCCTGCGCCAGTTCTTCATCTTCAATGATAAACTGAGGATTCATTACAAAACCGGAACGGCTGGATTTCATCGCCAGCAGGTCTTGATACTCAACAGGAGTGACATCTCCATAATCAGCCCAGTTGTAATACATATCCTTAGTTTTTTTAGATGCACAGATGAGTTCGCCAACAGTGACGCTGCGGCAGTCAATCATATCATGCAGCCCATAGCTTTTCTTTTTTGCTGGTTTCGTTTCTTTTACTGGAGTTTCAACCTCAGTAGTAGTTTCTGTTGCTTTTGCGGCTGTTTCCGCAGCTTTCTTGGTAATAGCCAAGAGTTTCACTTCCTTAAAAATAATATTTCCTGCGACCCAGTTAAGAGCCGCAGGATAGTAGTTCGCTTATTTTGAGAGACTAAGCAATCTCTTTGTACATACCAAAGTTCAGATTCATAACAACGCCGACACCAATCTTAGCCATGTACTCAGCCTCAATAGTCATATCAACGTTGGTTTCTCTGTCAGCTACCTCGTTGAAGTAAGCATCACCCTCGTTAATAAATTTGATTGGCTTGAAGTCAGGACGAACTGGCATAAAGAGCAGCTTCTTGTTGTCGATGAGGGCTTTGCGAGTGCCAGCCTCATAAACCTGTGGAATCTCTACCAGACGGACACCGTTGACATAACCAATCATACCGGTGGTATTGCGCTCTTTCTTCATATCCTCAGAAATCCAGTCTACATCGCAAACCTTGTACAGCTTGCTCAGTGCAGTCTTAGTACCCATGATGACACATTCACTGCCAGCCTGTTCACTAACCAGAGAAGCCAGTGCCTCAACATTCTCAGCAGTAATAGTGCCGGTCTTTACAAACTCTGGAGGAAGAACCTTCTCAACATCCATGAATGCCTCATAGATCATACCGTTGACAAAGTTATCCCAAGATTTGTAGATCTTCTGAATGAATGAAGCCCAGTCAATCTTACCCAGCATCATCAGCTCAAAGTCAGTGTAGATTTTAACACCGTACCAGCTGGTCTTAACGGTGAAGGATTCACCAGCACCCAGCTTCTGACGGATCAGATCATGATGGTTACCAGAGAATTTAGAGATGGTCAGCAGGGAATCATCTTCTACATAGAAGTCGTTTACATCGCCAAGAGCAATGTTTTTCTGCTCAACATATTCGTTGAAGAATGGGTTGTCATTCCAACCACTAACTCTCAAATCTTCAATGGTGTCCTCGATTACCTCATAAATGTCCTGTTTATGTCTGCGAATTGCTCTGTGCATCTCTTTTCTGGAGCAGTCAGCAGCTACACCCAGAACTTCTCTAAAGCGATTGCGGATTGCTTCGGTAGAATCTGCTGCACTATAGTTTTCTGCATTGACTCCATGAGCGGTGTCAACCATAAGTTTAGTAAAAGTCATATCCATTATTGTCGTGCCTCCTTCTCAATTATTTGCAGAAGCCGTTGCGAACGACTTCGATCAGCATGCGTTTGTCTGCGCCAGCACCATAGCCGTAGGTCTTAATCTCACGGATAACAGCGGTAAATGCAGCAGTACCTTCATCGGTAGCCTTTTCCTCATATTTACCAGCATTAGCGGTATCAGCAACAACGAACTGACCTACTTTTACTTCGCTGTCAGCAGCTTTTACCAGAGATACGGAAACTTCATATCTGTCGTCTGGCTCCAGTGGGTATGCTCTCATTACATCGCCAGCTTCGTTGTAGAAGTTAGTTTCAGCAGCCTCTACTTTGTTTCTAGCTCTTGGCAACAGCGGAGTATGACCAATAACATATACTTTGTCAGTTGCTTTTGCAGCAGCAGCCTTGTATACCTCTCTACTGTTTTTATCTTTTGATGGTTCACCTTTTGCCCAGATAGTGCCATTGTCGCAATCCTCGGTATGTACCAGGTTGAGCATATGACCAGCTCTGGTAGCACGAATGTCGCTGGATACAAATACAGCGTGTTTAACATTTGCCATTTTAAAATTCCTCCTTATTTCTTCATGAAATTAAAAAGACCACCATAAGCTCCCTGCTTTGGTGGTTCGTTGCCTTCTGGCTCTCCTACATTGATTGTAGATTTCTTATTCTGTTTTGCAGTAAACAGGGCAGCGGCTTTCTTTTTGCCAAACAGAGCATAGCACTGAGTTTCAATATCCTGAACCTCCATGTTGTCCATGTCAGCTTTCAATGCTTCATATTCAGCCTCACCCTTTAGCTCATTCTCAAACTGTTCAAAAACAGCTTCTTTCTGAGCTTTTACCTCAGCAGCAATACGCTCCTGCTCTGCGGTGTACAGTGCTTGATATTTTGTCTGAGTTTCATCAGCCTGCGCTTTCAGAGCTTCATAATCTTCTGTCAGCTTACCGACCTTTGCCTCAGCTTCGGTTTTAGCATTGTACATAGTCTCCATAGATTCAGTCATGATGGTTTCAAATACATTTGTTTCAGGGATTTCTTCGCCGTCTACATAATCCTCATAACGAATCTTCTTACGTTTGCAGTTAGCAAAATCCAGAGTGACCTTATCGCCGTTCTGTACAACCGGAACGCCATAGTTGTGGTAATGCTCCTGACAGTCGCACACAATAACTTCCTGTTCCTGCATATCCACAAACCAATAACGATTACAAGTTTCACCCCAGCGGTCGGTATACTTGATTTCAGCCAGAGTGTTATGAATCTCACTCATGAACTCATTCAGATTCAGTGCAAACTCAGCGTTTGGTTCAGCCGGAGCAGACTCTGGGGTAGTTTCTGGTTCCATTACTTCTGGATTTTCATTTGTTCTGATACCATTGTCATCCATTGGTTGATCCTCCTTTGTATACAGATTTGAAAATTCCTTTTTGAAATCTTCCTTTAATTTCTCCCATTCCTCGTTGTAATGGTTTTTCTGATACAAGGTCAAACCAGCAGACTCAAAGCATGGCTCATGCCCTTCTCCTAACAGACATAGCGCTGTATAGTAGAAGTCATTGATGTGGTAGCAACCGTCCTGCATTTCACCGCTTTTTACAGTGATTTCCATAGATTGTCCCTCACATCCGTCACGCCTGATTTTGTCGTAACACTCTTGTCTTTTCCAAATCAATACCTCAACATTGAGGTATTCATGGATACCAGTCTTATCCTCTACAACTTCCCAGTAATAATTTGCGTCTTTTGGTACAACGCCAACTGGCTGGGTAACAGGTACAAGCTGATACTCTCCATCTTTTTTCACCATATCAAATTCATGTCCAGCGATGCTGTCATCTTCTCTGGAATAGTAGGCTACAACTGGAATGTTGTAGATACTATCCATGCACTGCTCAAAGGTATCTTTGGAAAGAAAAGTGTTATTGCGATTCTTGCCGGTATATGCCACTCGAATGACACCTCGATCAAACGATGGGTTAATTTCAGTCAGATTAAATAGGGAGGAAGCGAACGGAATTTTCATTTGTTTCTCTTGCATAATTCACCTCCACATTAAAAATACCTCGACTAAAACAGCCGAGGTTTAAAACAAAAGCGTATCGCTCATTGTGAATTTGAGGTCATCGCTTTGCTTATTGAATTGTAAATTCCCCTCATTGATAAAACACCAGAAGGTACTATGCTCAAACTCTTTGGTCTGAAAGAGGGGCAGGGTTTGTTCCAGAATTTTCTTTGTTTCTGGGTCAGTCGTATAAATGAATCTCATATCATCACCTATGTTTCTATGGTATCTGCATTCTGGTTGCCATCTCTGGTCTGCATTCCGGCATCTCCCAAATCAGATACATCTTTTTCAGGTCTGCCACCTTCATTTGCGGTATTCGATTGTGTATAGGATGTCTGTAAAGGTACAAACTGTTCCTGCAATCCTAAAATGGTGTTTTCCACATAAGCCGCAGAAAGTGTTTGTAATGGGTCAGCACCAATCGAAGCACATAAGGTCAGTTTATTTGGCACACCAGCAGTAGCCAATTTTAGCTGCTGATCTACAAATGAGTTCTGGTTAAAAGCAGATACATTGAGAAATTCAAAGTTAAACTTGATACTGGAAGTGTTTTGCTTGATATATCTCCGCACCCAGCGTTCCAGTTGTCTAACGATCGAAAATGACATGATTTCATCCGTCTTAATAGAGGCATCCAATCCCAGACTGCCTGACTTATCAGAATTAAACAACATCTGAGATGTACCGGCGTTGTCGAATACCATTCTGGTTGCTTTGGACAGCACATCAGATTCTGGCGCATCATTCTTAAATTGTAGCGGCGTAATGTCCATAGGAGAGGTGATAACACCAACTTGGTCTGGGGTGTTCTCTGCCATTCTAGCATCGAAATCCAGTATTGTATCCATATCCAACAGGAAGTTATCTACACCTTCTGTCTTGTCATAAACAGGAACCTTCTGAACCAGCAGTACATAGTTCTGAATTTCCTCTCTGTTACGAATTAGGGAGCGATAGTCAATCAGGTCAATCAAATCCTCAAATATGCCCACCAGTGGGGGAATGACCTCACCAATCGAATCCTCTCCAGCTTTAATACAGATTGTTTTCTTAGAATTAAGAATCTGCCACTTCATATTCTGAGTATCTTTCTTATAAGCCTGATACATACTCTGCAACTCAGTGTCTGCGGTTTCCAGCTTATACTGGAATTTATCATAATAAGAAAAGTCAAAAGCGAAGTTATAGCATCCGTCCTCTACCTGTACAATCTTACAATAGTCAGGGTCAAGGGTGTCGATGAACCATGAATCTGTAGTGCTATAAATGTAGCCGTAGTACACATCCTCACGCCAAACCGTTGTCATAATCTTACGAAACTCATGCTTCATATTCATATTGGTTAGCAGTTTCAAGGCTTTTTGGTATGCTTTCTTGACCTTCTCAGGGTCTTGGGGGTCAAGCATATCTATCTGTGGAGTAAGCACCCAATTTAAAAGGGGAATCTCTGCATAATATTTACACAGTCTACGATAAACACTACTCACGATATAGAAGAACCTTGACATATTTCTCAGGTTCTTTTCGTTGGATTTAGGGTTCTGAATGTAAGAGCGATAATCTTCCTTTGTATACTGCTGATACGTTCTGGTTTCATTCTTTTTCATGTCACTCAACGTAATATTAGCCAGTTTTGCAAAGGCAAGTCGATTACGCTCATAGATTTGTTCTTTTGTTAAAGGCTGTTTATTATCAACCATCGGATGTCACCCCTTTCGTTAATAGATTTTAGGTTTGCGAATCTTAAATGCCGCAGATAGATTTTTCTTCTCCATGACAGGTGTTATTAGTTTTGTTCTACGTTTTGTTGCTAACGCATAAGCCGCCAGAGCGCATACATAAGCTCTGTCATCGTGCATGGTATTCCGTTTATCTCTTGCCAGCTCATAGGTAACATTTCCATTACCAGTTACTGAGCGACACATATACAGCAGTTCTTTCTTAGCAAGACTGCATTGTGTCAGAGACAATACTTCCTCATTGGATAATTTGTATTCATAAGGTTCAGAACTTTTATCATCCTGTAGTAACAAAAAATCCCTCCCATCATACTCAGGGAAGGAAATTAAATCTGACTTGACCATCTTTTCAAAAGCGTCATAAATCAGTCTTTTATGCGATACAGGCTCCACCAGATGTACAATCGGCACAGCATGAGGGTATTTTCTTTTCGACGTCTCATACTGTTTATGGGTGGCATCTATAACGCCTCTATGTTTCTTGCCATAAGAGTCTACCCAGTCAGCCAGCAATGAGTCTGCAACAGCACTCAATCCACCGCCACCAGGACCAGCATCAATATAAAGTTCAATATTTTCCCAGTCTACACAGCCATCACCATTATAATCCACCATAATCTTCTTAATCCGCTCTACCTGTTCCGGCATTGGCAACGGTGTTTTATTCTTTGTGCTGGGGTCTACCATGCTAATCATATTGACCAGATCAAGCACCAAGCCTTTTTCTTTATCTTCTCTCAATTCAAAGATACCCAAAATAGAACCGTCGAATGCTCTGGCAGGGTCATAACACAGAATAAACTTTCTTTTGCCAGTGTTATTTGTGTAAATAGGAGGTCTGACAACAGAGTTGCGGATGATGGTGTCCATTTTTACAACAGCATCTTCGCCGCCACCAGTTGTAAACTGATTGAACAGCTCTCGTCTTGCTGCATCTGGATCTTCCTCCATCTGTTTATCCACGTTGGATTGCTTTAGATGTGACTTAATAGGCTCGCCATCAACAGACGAAAAGTTGATGATGGTATTGGCATTGAGGTCACAGACAAAATAGTTGGGGTCTCCCAACATCATCTTCTTAGAAAATGTACGATATTTATCGTAGAATGGATAGCTGGCATCACCAGCAGATGACGCATACATAAGCTGTAGCGGCATATTGATAGGGTCTATCCATCTCTTTTTACCAACACCCAGCTTAAATTCCGAGTCAACGTTGGTAAAGTTTTCTGTGGTGCTCAACTGAATTGCTGACTGCCATGCACACTCGTCATAGAATACGCATCCACGCTTACCACGAGTTGCATCTATATTGGAGGACAGTGTTACCAGCTCAGAATCGTTGTACATTCTGAAATGATGACCGCCAGGGTCATGCACAAAGCCATCTGTTTTGCCTGATGTGGATTCTACCTCCATCCTTAAAATATCGGTAATGGTCTGTAGGGAAGGGATTCTCTGCTTTGCAATATCCTCTATCTTTTTAAACACCTCGATAGACTGAGCAGCGCTCAGGGTAGAGATGTAGACACGATAGTTTGGTATTAGGATCATCCTTGTACCAAGGTACACCGCAGCTTCCATTGTTTTGCCAGCACCACGACACATGAGCCACAGCACATATGGTCGTATCCAGCTTTCCATGAAGCTCCACTTCTGGTAATCCATCAGTTTGATACCAAGCATTTCCTCGTCAAACCAAATAGGGTTTCTACGACCCTCATTGATAATTCTTGAATAAGTATGGTATGCCTCCAGCTTTCTCTGGGATAGTACTTTGGCAGGGGTAGGGATATAGATTTCCATTACTTACCATCCTTATCTGCCATTCGATTTTTGAGATTTCGATTTTCTTCTTGTAATTCGTCTCTTTCTTTTATGGTCTTCTCTAACAGTTCTCGCTGGTCTTTCAGCATCTCAATATAGTCATTGCTTTCCAGCTTTAGCTGTTCCAGAATACTCTGATTGCTCAGGTCAGCAATCTGCTTCATTGCACCACAGGTCTTTATGTCGAATACATTAACCTGAATTTCTTTGAAGTCATCTGCTGCCATCTCTTTCATCTTTCTTGTCAGTGTGTTCTGACCGGCAGTAGAGCCGCCGCTATATGCAGAAGAAAGGTTGTTATCCTTTGCAATACTGTTAATGGTAGCAAGCAGACCTTTCTTTGTGGTACTGAGAGTATCCAGCGTTTTAATGTTTGGATTCTTCATACTGCTTTCCTTGAAAATCATGTTATCCAACTGCTGACATTGCAGACGAGAGAGGGTAATCTGGATCGCACTTTCCAGTTTATGACCATCTTCTTCAATGCCAGGGATAGCACAATATCCAGCCATTACATTAAAGCAGTATTTTCGTTCGTTTTCATTTAGCCCCAGGTCAGCAAATGGGTCATAGCCGACCATAGAAATAACGGAATACATATTGTTCCTGTCAGCCTTTTTCCAGCGACTTTCATTACGCTCACGAATCTCATTTTCACTGCGTTCCAATTCGCCATCTATAAGGCTGGTAGACCAAGTTTTATCCTTGTACTGCAATCCGTTCAGACTGCGGATGTATGTACCTAAATTGCAAGCCCCATATTTGTCAACCAGTGAAACATACAGGGATTTTACATACGGAAGGTCTAATCTTGCAAGAGTAATCATCATTGCTGTCTCAGTACCGTATCGCTCTGATTCTGCCTTGTACATCCTCTCAATACAGGTTTTGCAGACCAGCACCTTTTGACCGGTTGCCCTCCAAAGAGGGGAGTAGGGACTGCTATGAAAATCACTTTCTTTGCCAAGTTTTCCGCAACACATACAACGATACGGAATAGCGTCTGAGACAGTTTTCTTAACAGCCATTCACTATACTCCTTTATTTATTTTCTTGTCTACATTTTCTTAGATTCTCTGCGGCGGCTTTATATGCTCTTTTTTGAGCTTCAGATGGTGGTTTTGGTATATGTCCCCTTTCTAGCCACTTTGCAGGTGCAGTAGCAGTAATTCTTCCATCCTCGGTTTCATTTAAGAGTTTTACTTTATCAGGATACCATTCTAAACCATTTTTAATTTGTTTTTTCCAGTAATTACTGTATCCCTCATATCTTCCATATTCGTCACCTTGGTTAAAAAGAATAATACTTTCTTTTTCATAGGCGGACAATTTGTACATAGTAATACTTCCTTTACTAATATATTTTTACAGGTATATCTGTTTTGGACACCCCTTTACCCCACCTAGAAATATGTTAAGGTTATTTCGTTGGTGGGTGGTAGGGTCAAGAAACCAGTCATAGTATCGGGCAGATATGCTTGTTTTTGCTTAGTCGCCCTTTATGCGTTAACATAGGAGGCGATAACATGAAGTTAGAAGAATTTCTGCAATATCTTGTATTGTTGGGGCTAATCCTGATTATTATGAAGCAATAACAAATTGACTGGTTTCTGAGATAACTTCTGTCGTTTGACAGTTTAGACTGCGTAAAGCAGTCTTTTTTTTGTTTAAGAGAGTACGGTTTAACCATACTCTCTCTTAAAATGTCTCTGCCTGTTGCACTTTATGAAGAGGTGTGCAGAGTCCTGTTTGGAGGACATAGTGAGACTCGAACTCACAACCCACGGATTAACAGTCCGTTGCTACAACCATTTGAGCTTTATGTCCGTATTGGTGGGTAGGACTGGACTTGAACCAGTGTAGCCTTGCGACACCTGATTTACAGTCAGGCACAATTTCCAACTCTGTCACCTACCCATGTATGTTTTGTTTTTAAAAGAGTTCAAAACAGAAAATATAACGCTATGGAGCTGGCGATAAGATTTGAACTTACAACCCACGGATTACAAGGCAGATGCACTACCATTGTGCTACACCAGCAAAGGAAACAAGGGTGGGAACATACCCCACCATACATACTTGTTTCAGATGAAAGGCATTTCGCCTTGGGTGCAGACCCTGGGATCGAACCAGAATCATCAGGGCATGAACCTGATATGCTACCTTTACACCAGTCTGCAATATAAAAAGAGAGCGGCAGTATTGCCGCTCTAAGCAAAATACGACAAAATAAAAAGCCCCTAGGTCACAAACCTAGAGGTCATTAAGCAATTTTCTTTTGATCATTTTCAAGCAGCTTTCCATAATACCACTCTAAATGTCTCTTTCGTTGGTTATAGTCTGGAATCGCCACTAATAAACCAATGTCAACTTTTTGAAGAGCATCGAGGTACGATAGTTCTTCATGGGCAAGATATGGGCGAATGCTTTGTTTATTTTCAATACCATTTTCTAGCCTAAACTGCTTTGCAGTTTTACCTAAGACGATACGATTCAGCATGTCACACTCATTGCTGAAATGATATGGTTTTGGATTCTCATGAATCATCTTGATATTTTCAGTTAGTAGCGGAAATTCAGTTCTAGCTTCGATGAGGGTCTGGATAAATTCTTCCATCTCATCAAATCTATGGATGTACGCTTCCTTGAACTTCATAGCTTTTGTACCAGTATAACCCATCGCCAAAATCGAAAATCCATCACGAGTTAATTGATAGCATTTTAACTTTCTACCTGTAATATCTTTATAATTATCTTTGAAAAAGTTTGCTTTGATGAATTCTTCACTCAACCCAGAATTGGGGGCAGTGATTTTCTCAATATCACGCAGTACATGGTCGTGGCGTTTCTCAAAATAATCAGCCACATACCTGCTATTTACCAGAACGGTATCATGTGAATTTGCAAATACTCCATACTTATCCATTGGAATTAGTTGCTTCAAGATATAATCTCCTTTGATTGTAAAATTAAAAGAGAATAACGGCTGCAAAGACAGCCCTAAAAAGTTATTCATGCTGCCATAGACGAATTTCATTACGCAGCTCTAAACGAAACAATAAAAATATATAGCACCTGTGCAATCTCTATATACGCATTATTTCTAATTGGTGCTACTTTAGAGGCTGATACTCACCATTCAGTACCTTATACACATCTCTGTGTACAAGTTCAGAATGTCCTTTGATAACCTCATAACCTCTATCATCCTTTGTTACCAGACATACCCCACAGGATGCACTGAGCATTCTTGGGATTGGCATGGTATAACAAGAGATACCCTCCTGACGCATAGCCCTCGAACAAAGGGCAGCGTCAGAAGTGCTATCAAACGTAATGAGAATTTGCATTAGTTTGCTGCGTCTTTCAGAGCAGAAGCTGCTTTGAAACGAACTGCTTTATGAGCAGGAACAACCATGCTTTCACCGGTGCTTGGATTGCGGCACTCACGCTCTGCTACATCTGCCAGATACAGTCTGCCGAAGCCAGGGAGCTTAACCTCTCCGTCCATTCTCAGACCCTGCTGGATTGCACCTTCCTCACCAAATACCAAGTCATAGATTTCACTTGCCTGACTTCTGGTGATTCGTTTTTCTTCTACTTCACCTTTTACATTGAAGTGAAGATTCTGTTCGGATACTGCTTTAATGAATTCAGTTTTGTTCATAGTAAAAATACTCCTTTGATTATAATTTGCGCTGATGCGCTTGTAGTTGATATTTGTTACGCTCTTGTGTACAACACTGTTTTCAGACCATCTTTGTCGTACACAAAAGATTTGTGTTGTCTCTGAGAACGATAGCCCTGATCTACCGACCACGCACTGCTGCCTGATAGGGTAGGGAGGCGCTGGATTCTCATATGGTTGCTTTCCAACAACACCTGTTCAGAATGTAAATGCTGAAGGAATACTTCAGTAAAATCTACCTGACTCCACATCTGCCTTGCTTCATCTGCGACCAGCTGCGGCAGTCGTTTTAAATCACCATCATGGGAGAACATCATCAGTGTTTTGCCATACATGAAATACTTACGAGGGAATGGTGAATCGTCAATCGTAACCTTTGAATTGTTTCTGTGCCATGCTTTCAGGTACTGTGCAAGCTGGTAAGACACCGTCTTGTCATGGTTGCCTGGAATGTAAACGATGTGTAATGGTGCATACATTAACAGTTCTTCGGTGACTCCCACCATCGTGTTGTACAGCTCTTTGCAGATAGAGAAGTAATCACCATCATTATCCTGCGCTGTACCTCTGGTAGTTGTGCCAGCAATGTTGTCGGCGTTGATCATGTCGCCGCCAATAGTCAATACAATCTGCTTGAATTTGCGGTAGTTTGTACTGGATAGGATGTTATTCACAGCATCCCACAGCACTTTTCTGGCTGTACCTATACTATACTCATTGCCAGTACGATACTTTGAAGCCTTTAATCCAAAATGAAGGTCTGAAAAGGGGATAACCAAAATATCCTCACTGGTGTCATCATGTTTATGTTCCACCGGCACAGGAGCATAGTTTCTTGCAAGTTCCGAAAACCACTGCTCCAGTTCCTCCTTAGATGGAGCTGTCTGCTCTAATGGAGATACCACGATTTTGGATGATGTCTGTGTTCTGCTACCCACCGTCCATGAGCTATTCTTTGATGACAGCAGCTTGAACTTGTCTGGATCATATCCATGCGCTACCATTAAGGCACGAGGGTCTTTTAAGGTATCTGGGTCGATATCTACGAACTCTTTTTCCAGTGTCATAGACCCATCTTTATTGATAGCGACAGATTCTTTCTCAGCAGATGGGAGAGTAATAGGCGGTGATACCCAGCCAGCTTCCATGTATTCATAGAGAAGTTTGGAACCTTTGCGTGTGGTATCTCTGCTCTCAGCCTCTTTATAGAAGCTGGCTCTCAGGTCATTGATGTCCTGCCATTCTACATCTGGATCTGTCAATCTGGCTTTTAGCAGCTCCAGCTGTCTTTGCAAAAATTCTTGCTGTTCTATGGTATAGACCCCCTAAAACTCATCTTTCTGTGAGATAGAGATAGTCACAACCTGTCCGGCAAATGGGGCAAGCTGAGTTGCAAGGTCTACTTCGCCAACATCCTCTACATCGACTGTCATGGGCTTCCCATCCTCAAAATTCAGGATGCCTGAAATGCTTACTCTCAGTGTTTTAGAATACTTAGATGCCATTTACTTGGTTTCCTTTCAACAATGATTTCTGTTCTACCACAGATAGGGTTCGGAAGTATGCTAGTGCTCTCATTGCACTCTCTTCTTCCGACATGAGATACTTATGAACTGTTCGATAGATGACGGTATCAGGACAGTTCCTTAGAGAACGAATGTATTTCGCCTCTAACTGGTTGATTTGAACCATTTTTAATCTTTCCTTTGCGATAAATTGAAAAGAGAGTGAGGCAACCCCACTCTCTTTCTATACATTATAGGAATTTAGACAACTTTTTCCTGACCCTCAAATAATGGCTTAGTTATGCGGAAAATCGAGGGTCATTTCAAAATAATAAACCGTTACATGTCACGATTTCGATGTTTTCTGCATCGCTCGGCAGTCTTTTCTCTTTGATTTCTTAGCGCACACTCAGGACAATAATCTAACCGCTTTGACCGCTTTTTAACCAGCCTGCCGCAGTCTTTACATCTTACTACCGTTTTATCTCCTATGTATTCAAGATATTGCAATCCCAAATCCTCATAGCTGGTGACAACCATGCCTACTTCTTCATACTGGTCGATGAACATAACTCTCAAATTGATGTTGTCTATAATATTGGAATATCCAACCATACCTAGTTCATGCAACTCGCTAATGAGCTTCTGTTGTCTCCGGCTATCCAGAGACCCTATATTTGCCATCCTGAATAAATCCTTGTCAGAGGTGTTGCACCAGTTTTGATTATTTGGGTTGATGGCGTTGTAGAACTTTGCAATGCAGAGCAGGGTAAAGGCAAGCTTTTGTAAACTTTCTTTCTGGAGTTGAGCAACTGCCTCCAGTTCTGTTTTGGTAATAGGGATGCCCTGTATCTCCACCAGCTTGTGCTTTTTGGCTTTTGTCACCATCCGCTCTACGGTAGTCTGCCACTTTGGAAGCACCACATAAGGGAACCGCTGGAGGTATTCTTCTACATGAGCTAACACCTCGGCTCTGGTTTGACCAAGAGAATAATAATACTTTGCCAGCAGGAATACATTTTGTATTGGGTTGGCAGGAGAATCGGCAGAGGATAGAACATCCTCTGCCTTTTTTCTTTCATCTAGCACAATCTCCATTCAACCACTCCTTACATCGCTGGATTATAGTATTTCTTTAACAGTCTCAGCACACCCATCTGACCCTTTGGGGTAATTCTTGCCGTTGGATATGTGATAATGTTGCTGCCAACACAATCTTGCTCCTGAGTGTTGTCGAACCACCCACGCTCCATATAACACTGATATGGGAGATTGTTTGCTTGCAGGACTTTGTGCTCTCTTAAAAATCTAAAGAGGCGATGACTACCAATCTCCAGATCGTTCTCTCGGTACAATACCTTACAAAATTCATTCAAGGAAATAGAGTTTTTTGCCATTAAACACTGCTCTGCAAGTTCTACCTTTGGGGCATCAGCTTCAATCTGGGCTTCCAATCTCATCCGTTCTTCCTGCTCATTTTTCAGTCTTGTTGCAAGCAAGATGATGGTGTCTGGATTCAGCAGGACTTCTTCAACTTTCTCAGGAGTGAGGTACGCACCATGCTTACGAATAGATGGGATAACCTCATCAGCGATTTTCTTCTGGAAATCTTCAGCAACTTTGTTCTTGGCTTTCATTGCAAGGCGGTAAAAGATGTTTTCGGGGATAAAACCATCTTTCCCAACTTTCTGGGAAAAACCAATTTCTCCTAAATACTTATTTACTGTTTCCCAGCGCACATAAGTTGAGCCGTTCTTTTCTTGAATAAATCCTAAGCCAAAAGCTACAGCCTCCAGTTTCAAATAAGCAACTCCATCCAGCTCATAGCACTCAATGCCGTCGATGTTCAAAGTCTCCAGTTTTGTTCCTTCAGTGTACATTTTAATGTTTTCCATAAAATTTTCCTCCTAAGCAATTTTGTCAGTCATTTTAAAATATTTTCCGCAAAAGCGGATTTCACCATCTTCATCCTCAACAGGGAAGGAGAGGGTTCTTCCATTTCGTTTCAGAAGATTCTCAATGATCTGCTCACCACACATATCCCAAGCAAACTGTTTTGATTTATTGCTGTGGTAACACAAGTCCAATACAATGTCACACAGTTGCTCAGAATTATTACATATCTTTTCACACTCGGCTCTAAAATCCCTCAGCAACAGTGCTTTACCCACTACCACATCGTCCTGGTCAACTCTTTTATAGTAAGCATCCGTCATGAAATCCTGAACCTTTTGCATATATTCATGATACAGGCTCTGGATTTGACCATACTGGCTGCGAGTGTATTCCGTATTCGATTTCAAAATCGTATAATCAAACTCAACCGGTGGTGGGTTTCGTCTGACGTACCCATCAAACGCTTGTTCAAATCGTTTGCATATCTTGTTCTGAATGCAATCGTGATCGCTGACCGGCAATTTTTTATAGAAGTAATCTAAGAAGTCTACCTGTTCGTCTGTCAGCGATTCTTCTTTTAATAATCCATCTACCGTAACCCCGAATTTACGCAATGCTTTCTTATTGGCATTGGTCAAGTAGGTGTTGTATTTTTTCATCAGGTCGGGGTATATGTACCGCATGAAGTACGGCTTTTTATCTGCTACAACCCTTTGATTAAATTCTTTCTTTGAGGTGGTGATGTCATCATCATCCTTATCAATGAAATTCGCCTCTCTGCTATACCATGTTTTTGGCATAGGTTTTGCTATGATGCCCTTGGTTTTATCTCCTTGTACCCTCGGTTTCCCGATATTTCGTAGGGGAGTAGACTATATCATGAACTGCTTCCGCAGTCCCACGGCGCTTCCCAAACAGGAATTTCACCTGTTTAGTACAGACTTCATCATCTCATTGAGACGGTATGTCTTAGTCGTTTGACCTTCCGGCGTGTCACCACACCGGCTTGGCACTGGATTATCGTATATATAAATTCAGCCATTATGTTAATCTATATGTTTCCATCTACGTCTGTGAATAATATTACAGATGCAAACATAGGACACCTTATATTCTATTGATAAATCTTTAGTAGAAATTCCTTCGCTACTTTTACGCCTAATCTCTCTCACGTCATCTGGTGTTAATTTAGCTGATGGTGGATTTTCTTGGTTGATTTTTCGTAACAGCTCTTTTGTTTCATCGCTTCGGTGTTTTCCTATATTAACTGTTCGCATTCTTTCTGCAATCTGCTGCTTTTCTTCATCAGTAAACACTCGCTTTTTTTGTGAGTCTGACATTTTACAACGTGTCTCTTCAGAAGGTTTACGTCCGGTCATATTTACTTTATTTTTATCTCCTATCTTGCGTTTTGCTTCTTCTGTTAAGTGTTTTCCTTTCCCTGTCCCGCCTGGATTCTGATTGTAACATAGACCCTTAGCGGTATAGATATCAATGTATTGAATTTCCAAATCGTTTAAGAGACTTGGATTATCAACAAACTCAATAACAGCAAATTCAAAATTTTCAGCTCCATATATGTCCCAGTCAGCTTGCATATTCTTATTGTAATGTTTTCCAGTATTTAATAGTGAGAAATGTGAATCTCTCCTATCTCCAAAATCCATTCTAGTTTGTCCAATATAGCTTTTACCAGTTACAAGATTTGTGATACGATAGATTCCAATAGTGCGATAGATCTCTTTTACCATATTTAATCAGCCCCTCTTATTAGGACTAATTTATACACTTAGATTCCCCAGTCAGCATACACTCAAAACGTCATTTCCTACGTTTCCCATTGTAGCGTACACACCCTTCAAGTAAAGGTTCACCGTGTTTTCATCTATATGTTGCCATATAGAGCTACAAATATCTTATAGCATTCTGCTGGAAGAGCTGCCCACACTGGATTCTATATTCCAATACCTGATATTCTTTACTATCAGGTTCATACTGTGCCTGAATGTCAAACATAGTGGTAATACGGTTGGTAGTTTTACCAATTTCATCACCAAAACTGTTCTTATTCGCCAGTATTAGGTCAGCTTCTTCAATCTTCTTTTTAGGAGCTTTTCTCTGAGCGCACATCAGGGCAGGGAGATTCAATGTATTCTCTACCAGCACTTTGTTATCTGTCAGAAGATACATATCTCCATCTTTGTCTGCGCCGTTTGTGGCGTGTGTAGTGGTGTCCCATGAGTTCAGAATTGTCACCGTTGTCATGTATTGATACCAGTGCTGCATCTCTGGTGTATTGACAACCTTTAGTCGAGCCACGTTGTTGTGACACGACATTGGGGCACGAAAACATGATACATACTCTGAACCTTTATCAATCCAATATTTGTTATATAGTTCCCCAGCCTTTAATAATCCAGTAACTTCCAGCCCAAATATACTCTGGCATAGGGAATAGGGGTCTCCTGAAATGATAGAGTAGTTGCCCTGAACCTTTATTACACCGACCTTTGCGTCCTTGATTCTTTTGCGAATCATCTGATAAATGCGGCTTCTTACATAAGGGTCGTTTATCATTTCTGGTTCAATCATCAGGGCTTTTGCAAAGTCATTTTCAATATCATCGACATTATCTTCATTGAGAAACATACCCTTCAAAAAGAGAATGCTTTTCTGATAATCAAGCCCCAGAATCTCTTTAATCTCTGTAATGGTCGGCTCAATCAGTTCTTCAATCTGCTCATCTGTTAGGTGATAGCTCTGAATGAACTGATAGTTGAGATTTCTTTCATTCTCCAGCTCTTTGGGACAAACCTTTGGAACACCAAATGTATATCCATTCTGTAAGCAGTTTTCTAAGTAGTCATCGCAGCTCTTATAACTATCCCATAACTTTAATTGAGAGGTAGTTAAAATCAACTCAACATTACTCAAATCAACTTCATTACCCCACGCATCTTTGATGATTCTTGTACCGGCAACCGTATCAGCAAACTCTAAAAAGTCGAATGTGAATACCATGCCTTTTTCCCATGAGAACCTTGTATTCACACCTGATACAACATAATCCAATCCCAATTCTTTGCTCCATCGCTCCGCTAGGGAAGGGAGCATCAGCCCATATCCATCGCTGTCAATCAGTTCAATTTCTTCATTTTCTTTGTATTCCATTACAGGTTCATCCGACTCAGCATCATCAATCGTAATAACATTGGATTTGAAATGTGTAACGCAGTCATTTACAACACAGATACCGTGGGGAAGTGATACAGGTTCTGATCCACTGCATGACAATGCCTTATATGATTCAAACTTTGCTGGTACAAGGGGTTTCTCTAAATCTCTTCCATTGTCTAACCGGCGTTTTAATTCAGATGCCACTCTGGAGCTGACAAACACAATCGTACTGTTTTTTACGCCGCCATTTGTACCCAATAATCTCTCATAATGTACCCCATTGATGTAGAAGCCATCCTTGTAAGCCTTGTCATAATGCTCCAGCTTGTCCACGATAAAGCACATATAATCTGGTTTATACTGCACCTCATCCAATTCGTTATATAGTTGTCGTATGGCTTTGCGGTTGGCTCTGGAGGTTTCCAGTTTCCTCAATCTTCTGATTTCTCTTTGTATCTCAGCTGCGGTTTCATCAGCTCCATGCAGGTCGTTAATATCATCAATAAACCGCAGAGTATTACTATCTGATAGGGCAATAAGCTCATCATTTCTCCTTGCTTCTTCAAGGTTTAAAGTGAGATTCCATTTTGCTTTTTTCAATCTGCTGCTATGCAGCTTCAGCACAAAGCGCTGACCTTTTTTACTGCGTATAAGTCTGGTGCTCCTTTCGATCTGACACATAAACGCCGTTGCTATCTGTATTTAGCTGGCTGATATAGGGGTAGGGCAGAGGCAAGCATAGGCATCACCATCCTTTCTATAATTCCCAATTTTTACTTCTCTGTACCATCTTTTGGTGTAAATCCATCACAATTTATCAGCCACACAGGGTCGAAATTGACAGGGTAGAAGAACCATCCGTTCATTACTCCATGCGGATTAGCCTTGATATTGAGTTTGGTTATATTTGCCCTATTTTCAGGTGCAAAGAAATCTAACAGTCCTGTTTTATTCCCTGGATATTTGCAACAGCTGTGTGCATCACCAGGTACAGTTCCTCTATATCGACATTTATAACAATCTGGTTTCTGATTCATTGTTCTTCCTCTTTCAAACTCCATACTTACTTTCTTTTTCTTGAAATTTCATCCTTTATGTCCTGAATTATTTCAAAAATAAAGAACGCAAACACACAAATAACAGCACCAAGAAGCAAAATAAGCGATGTGCTTATAAGTATTTCAAGTATAGATAACAACATATTATTCCACCTTAATCCACATTTGTTTAATTTCCACATAACTTAAAATTGAACCACGCTTTTTCTGTTTCTCCATATCAGCGATTGCTTCTTCAACAGAGCTAAACTTACAAGGGCAAATATGTCCTTTTGTAAGATTCACAAAACTACACTCATTTGTATCTTTGCGTCTATATAAACCGACATATACAGTATCTTTGGGACGAATGACTTTGAATAGCACTATTACTCCTCCTTTGGTTCAAAGTAGCTGCAAAAATCATCTTCCAGCATAAAAGCCTGTACTTTATCTTCTGTGTACCATTTAGAGCAACTTCCCCAATCGGAACCATTTCTCTGCCAACACTTGCACTCCCCACATCTTCCAATCGGTGGAGCAGGGCGGGCGTTGTGTGTTCTCAGTGCGTCCATCACATCATCTCCGCTGATTGCGTAAGTGCAATTATCGCACTCGATAAAGCAGCCACCTCCGTACTCCGGTAAATTTACGATGCAGTGCTTATGTGCAGGGATTTCGGTAATGGTTACATCGTCTCCGCACAGCGGGCAAGGGAGTGCAATCCCCTTTTCTGCACATTCCTCCTGCGCTTCCCTGTCTCCCATCAGAGATTTTCTGATTAGTTCTTTATTATCCATCGACTATTCCTCCCGTTCTCTCTGATAGTACAGTAGCGGCATCCATGCTTCGATTTTTAGAGATGTACATTCTGGATAATCGCTCACAATCCACCCGTCCTGCACATCGTACTCCGCGGTTTTCATCGAGATTCCTCCTTTAGATTTCAACAATGCCCCCATATCTTCTAATTTTGGGGGTTGGATTTTTTGAGTGTAAAATTGATTTGATTTCTTCTCCGTATTGAAGCCAGCGACACAACGTGACAGCATAGTACTTTAGTTCTGGATTTACTCTGCTTCTAATGCCAAGCTTAAAAATCAGTGTGTCGGTCACTTCTGCCTCTATTGGATAAACAGCAATTTTTCCGGTATCCTTGTCAACTTCTCGGCAAATCACTTTTAGTTCCACGATTATTCCTCCCTCGGCTCAAAGTAGCTGCAAAAATCATCCGGCAGCATTTCCACATACGCACCTGAACCATATTGGTCTGGTTCTTGCGAATGTACTTTACAATGTCTCAGAACTGTATAAAACTCGCACTCCTCACATCTTCCAATCGGCGGGGCAGGGCGGGTGTTCCATGATTTTAGTGCATCTCGCGTTGTAAGGGTATCTTCTGATTTTGCCTTGCAATGTGGGCACCAAACTCTAAACATCCCCCAGTTGCTGATTATATTATTTTCATTTCCACAAAACGGACACGGCAGCACAATCCCTTTTTCTGTACATTCCTCCTGAGATTTCTTGTCGCCAAGCAACGCTTTTCTAACTAAACTATCCATTTATCTTCCTCCTTATGATTGTTTGAATTTCTCCCTTTGTATTTCTTTCCGAAACACGCTTTTCTGTACTGCTTAACTGTACTGCAATTAGAACAATTATTTTTATTTTTGCAAAACCAACAACCGTCTTGTCCCCACCAGAACCATTTCGGCATTGTTGGAGGTTTCCTGTATTTCATCTTACTCATGGTTCAACCTATCTTCTTCATAATTCCATAAAAGATAATCAGTCCAACTAGGATTATATTCATACATATCTTCATACGGAACAGAATTTGTGTAAAAATATTCTTTGTTTAAATCCGACACCTTAACAAGAATTTCCTCTACACTCACTCTTTTAGCAAGTCGATTCAACCATTTATTAAACTCCATAAAAGTCTGCTCGAAAAATCTATCACGCAGACTTCCATCTACAATAACAAAATACTCACTTTGCATTGTATCTGGTTTGTGTCTGTTTTCACGATATGACAAACATTCGTCAAATTCATTGTGAGAAAATCCTATATTCTAACCTTTTTTCTGAATAATATATGTATCCATATAACCCTCGGAACTACTTACAGCAGGCAAGTGTTCTAATACAGTTTCTAAAACATATCGCTTTTCGGGTTGAGTTCTTCCTACAGGCGAAACTTTAATTAGCCCCGATACATAAGTCCAACTACTCATTTTATTTTTCCCCTTAGTCCATTCTGCTTTTAAACTTTGTAAAATACCAAAGCAGTTCGTCCTTAAATTCTTCGATGACTTGCTCTGCATGTTCTTTGGCGTCAAAATACACTTGCCCAAAACCGTTAATCATCCAAGATGCGACAACACTCAAGCACCGACTCTCGCAATCGTAAACGATGCTGAACTTACCACAACGATTGTCATTCCAATTCATTTTCCCACACAGTTCTGCGCTTCTTCTCCACAATTTTCTTTGGAGAGTTTGTGCTCTGGCAATATTTGCACTAAGATTTTCGTCAGCAAAATAGTTGGCTTTTTCATATCTATTAGCATCAACGCAATCAAAAAGCTCTGTACTTGAGCCATAATTATCATACAAAGCAACATAGTATGATTCATTGTTTTTTACTCTCTCCCAACCAGTTTTCTTCTCTGCCTGTTTCAGCACCTCGACCTGTTCCTCGGTGAGTTCAAGCTCGATTGGCTTGCCGTTGTATGTACCTGTGAGTTTCATAGCTATTTCTCCAATCCTTTCCATTCCCACATATTGTTTGCTTTCATATCACACATTAACCGCCCCTCTGGGCTTGTACATTCATCGGTTGCTTCGTCCAACCATTTGCACCCCCAACATTCTCCATTGTCGTCAGCTGCTTTTTTCAGCCTAGCAACAGCAAGGTCTCTTTCTTTCTCCAACCTTTCAATATACTCCGCAGCATACAGGAGATAAGGCTCTCCACCAATTCTCAGAATGTCTTTGATTTTTTCGTTCATTTCAGGGTAAAGTTCCATAATCATTCCTCCCATTCCAAAAGCTGTCCGCATACAGGACATTTATCATAGTGTGGATTTTCCCAATATCCACCGGGACACACCTCTCCTAATATGTTTGAGCAATTTGGACAGACGGTTGGTTTCCAAAGTTTTGAAGTTACATTAACCGGAATCCTTAATTTAACAGATTCGATAGCGTATTCAAGCGCAAGGTTAATATCTTGTTCTGAATAACAATCAGGGAATCCACCACATTTTTTGATTGATTCTAGTATCTTTAAGTATTGTTTTTCAAGGTCGTAGTACATAATCAGTCATCCTCCAAATCCATCTTTGCACCACAACGAGCGCAAAATTCTCCTTGGCAAGAATGTCTTTTGCTGTATATACATTCACAGTTGCTACACATAAAATAAATGTCCTTTTCTTCTCTTACCACTTCACCGCAGCTATCGGTTTCGGTCATGTATAGGTCTATCCACTTTGCATGGACAATCGGCGCAACATCCTCCGCAGGCAACGCTTGTATTTCACCATGCAGCGTGTCCATGCTCCAA
>OIWQ01001289.1_pt1 | contig 30657 bp, 30 predicted proteins | sample 1587571 | NCBI WGS metagenome assembly OIWQ01 (sample SAMEA3888910, study PRJEB22519) | human gut metagenome | biome: human gut; feature: human-associated habitat; material: faeces | place: Denmark | collected 2010 | reverse complement strand
TAGCCCATTCACTTGCCGTTGACTGGCTCGGCTGGATTTGCTACTTTTCATCAAACTGTTCCTCAAAAAAGAATAGCTCTTCAAACTTTTTGTCGAGTGCAATACATAAAATTAGAGCCAATTTAGCAGTCGGATTAAATTGCCCTGTTTCGATAGAACTAACAGTGTTCCTTGATACACCAATCATTTCTGCAAGGTCACTTTGTGAAAGTCCTTTTTCTGCTCGTGCCATTTTTAGGCGATTTTTCAACACCAAATCATTTTTCATATCATTACCCTATCACTTTCATTAAATCTCTCAACAGGTAACTCAAGAAAAAGGCAATAGCTGACAAGATTAAAACTAACGCTCCCAAAAGCTCACTTTTTTTAGAGTTCGTCTTGTATCTTCCAAAACATTCAGCACCAGTAAACGCACACCAAAAACTCATTGGAATGCAAAAATTTCCTCCCCAAAATACAAACAAAATCATGTAAGCAGCCAATGTGATACTCAAGCCTATAAAACCATACCTTCTTCCAGCATTTTCAGCATGGATTACTCCCTCATCTTCCTTTTGTTCTCGGCTCTTTCTTAAAATTTCATCCTTGTTCATATCCATTTTCCTTTCCAAGTTTTATTGTATTATTGCAAAGTTTTCTTTGCGATTAAATAATAGCACTACCAAGTTTTCTTGTCAATACTTTTTCCAAGTTTTCTTTGCATTTTATTGATTAGCAGGAATAGAGGGCTACTGTCTAAATTTTTCTGTGTTACCTTATCGTACATGAGCATTGCCGCTAGAGATGAACACTCTCACAAAGCGTTCCAGGGCAACGGCTGCTTCTGCTCTGGTGACAGCTCCATCGGGGTCAAAGAGGTTGGTGATTTCCCTTCCTTTCACCCAAAAAGGGCATGGAGAAAATTTTCTCCATGCCCTTTTATACTTTTTGTTCTCGGTTGCATCAACGGCATCCCTAGCCTATTATGCCTGTGCGGTCCACGCTGCCTACTGATTTTTCAGCAGGAACCGACCCAGACGCTTCTCGGTCTGTTCGCCGTTGCGGATGGCAAACTCTCCTGCCAGCAAGACGTGCTCAATGCCCTCCGCCTTCTGGAATGGGTTTTCATAGGTCGCTTTGTCGGCGATGGTATCCGGGTCAAAGACGGTAATGTCCGCTGCCATCCCTTCCTTTAGCAGACCGCGGTCCTGCAATCCGATGATTTGAGCCGGTAATCCGGTCACACGGTAGACTGCATGCTCCAGTGTGCAGAGCTTTTCTTCTCGTACCAGACGGAAAAACCGCGGGAAGGTCGCAAAGTGACGCGGGTGCGGTCTGCCCTCATTTTCCTCCTTACTCAGCGGCATACCACAACCATCGGTCCCGATGGTGACCTCCTGGCGCAGGAAGTACAGCACATCCTCTTCCGACATACAGAAGAAGATGCAGTCTGCGCTGCCTTTGGTTTCCACCATCAGTCGGGCAGCTGCTTCGGACATGGTGCAGTTCCAGATTTGGCTCATCTCATAGATATTTTTGCCGTCGGCTTCCGGGCAAAGTCCGTAGGTGGTGACCACATAAATGGCTTCACCGTCCTCCTTTTCCGCAAAGCGATGGTCCAGCTCTGCCAAAATCTGACCTCTCTAGTCAGAAGCAAGCCGAGCTGCCGCAGCCGCTACTCCGCCCTCCAGCGTCCATTTCGGCAGGATATTGGTAATGCCGGTTGCCGCCGCTGTGTACGGGTACATATCAGCCGTTACAGCAATGCCGTTTTTCTGTGCCTGCTCGATGTATTCCCAAATTTTCGGTGCCCAACCCCACTGCTCCTTGCCGCTGGCTTTCAGGTGGGATATGTGGACTTTTGCGCCTGTCTTTCGGTTGATTTCATACATTTCTTCCAGGGCAGCGATAATCTCCGCTCCCTGATTGCGCATATGGGAAGCGATGATACCGTCGTATTTGGCTATCACCTCACCCATTGCGTTCAGTTCCTCCTGGTCGGCAAACACACCGGGCGCATAGCCAAGACCCAGCGTCATTCCCCAGGCTCCGTCTGCCATCTCTTTGTCCAGCAAGGCAGCCATGTCCGCCAGCTTTTCGTCCTTCAAAGCCCATGACGCCGGCGCGCAAAGCTCCATGTCCGACCATCGGAAGCTGGTTGGTCGCCATTGGACGATTTCCACTCTTGGCTTTTTCAATAAACTGCGCCATAGAGGTAGAAACATAGGAATCCCACTTGCTGCTAACCGAGGAAAACTCCTTCATCAATTCCAGATTTTCCGGCTTACAAGGATAAACGGTGTAGCCGCATTGACCGGTCACCTCGGAGGTGATGCCCTGAAACAGCTTGGACTGACAGCGGCTGTCGGGCAAAAAGGTCGTATCACTGTGCGAGTGAAAATCAATAAAGCCGGGAGCTGCCGCCAGCCCGCCAAGGTCTACGATTTCCTTCGCTTTCTCTGCTATCGGCTGCTGGGAAAGTACTGCAATTTTCCCCTGTGCAATCCCGATATTCCCATGAAAGGGAGGTGCACCTGTACCGTCATAGACAACGGCATTTTTTAAAATAAGATCCAACATCGCTCAAAATCCCTCCTGAATCAAAAATGAGTGGTCGACTTCATTATACTGTGATTCATACTATTTCACAAGACTTTATCGTATTGTTTTATTTTTTTGTATAAATACACAGTCAAAATCATTGAAATGAGTATATTATATACATATCTAAATAGGAAAATGCCCTGAACCTTTGAGAACGAAAAGGTCATTCGATTTCCTGCACTCATTTTTTTATTTTGGCAAAAACAGCAGCTGCTTGCAGGCAGCTGCTGTTTTTGTGGGAAGGAGAATGATTTATCCTTTCTTGATAAATCGGAAGGAGAGTATATCATGGTTAGATTTTCGGGTATCGTCATTCGACCAAACCCAATCTGAAAGGCAGAATAAACTAATGTGTGCCTTCTACATAAGAAAAACCCACCCTGTCCATTGCTTCTTTCATTTGATTTAATTGTTCACACCGAGCCAGACAACATTTTCCGATATGAATTCGGTCGACATGTTCCTCTTTCATCCGTTCCAGTTTTTCTGTAAATCCCGGGTCGTTCAGTTTATCTGCTTCACAGCCATTGCAATCAAAATAAGCCGAAAGCTCTACCGGTTGCCCTTCGTACTGTTCAAACGATTTCTTTCGGTCATAAAATGCCCGAAAGCACGCAGCGCCGGTGCAGACTCTACCGGATTTTTTACAATGAAGAATGGCAATCTTTTTAATTTCTTTTTCCATCACGATTCCTCCAATGTGACAATTCCGTTTTCCACATCATAAATTCGATTACAAACTTCTTCGCACAATGTCCTGTTGTGCGTAATAAACACATACGACGTACCTGCCTTTTTCTGGTATTCCCGCAGCATCTGAATCATCTGTGCCTGTGTGATTACATCCAGCATGGAGGTTGGTTCGTCCAGGATAATCACCTTTGGTTCCATGACCAGCAGTCTGGAAAGCGCTGCTCTTTGCAATTCACCACCGGACAATTCAGCCGGTTTTCGATACAGGTGTTCCTCATGTAACCCGAATTTTTCTACATTTTCAATCAAGGCCGATAAAGAATATGGGATGTTATACAGCGAATAAGGCTCCTTCAAGCTGCTGAGCAAGGGTAATGCCGGATTAAATGAAATTTCAGGATGCTGAAACAGGATCTGGACCTCCCTCCTATGAGGACCTTTAAAGGGATATTTCAGCTCATCTTCTCCGAAGAATATCCTACCGGAGGTAGGTTTCAGCAGACCCGAAAGCATTTGCCCTAATGTGGATTTTCCGCTGCCGCTGTCTCCAAACAGCCCAATGGTTTCCCCTTCCATTAAGGTAATATTTACATCTTTGGCAGCATAAAAATTTTCTTTTTTGTTCACACGGCTTTTATAAATTTTGGTAAGGTTCTCAGTTTTCATTCTCATATTTCCAGCACCTTACCTTTCTATCGCCAAGTGTAAACACCGGCGGCATTGTATCGCATTTTGATGTGCAAAATCTGCACCGATGCTTGTACCGGCACCCGTAGTTTTGATAATCCGTGTGAGGCGGAGCAAATCCCGTCATGGAAACTTTCATCCCGTTTTCCGGTATTGCCAAAATCATATCCTGTGTGTATGGGTGAAGCGGATTTTTCAGTATCTCTTCGGTTGGACCATACTCTACCTGCTGTGCTGCATAGAGGACACAGATGTGGTCTGAAATTCTTCCTGCAAACATCATATCATGTGTGACACAAAGCAGGCTTTCTTCTTTTAGCTGCTCAAACGCCTCTACCACAAGCGAAACTCTCTTTTCATCGAGTCCTTTGCTGGGTTCGTCTGCCAGAATCAGTTTCGCTCCTGCGGAAATTCCCATCGCCACCATTGCTCTTTGTCTCATACCGCCCGAAAAAGTATGTGGGTATGCATGGACCAGTTGTTCCTCGTTACCTAAACGAAACATCTTCAGCAGCTCAACACTTCTTTGGACCGCCTGCTTTTTTGTGAATCCTTTGTGCTCCATCAGTGGCTCGCCTACCTGAAATCCAACCTTCAAAAGAGGATTCATGCTTCCTCCGCCTCCCTGCGGCACATAGGAAATCTCGGCTCCACGAATCTTGTTCAGCTGTTTTTTCTTTAAGCTCAGCAAATCTTCTCCTTTGTACAGCACCTGTCCTTTTACAATCGCCGTTTCTGGAAGAAGCCTCAAAATTGCAAGAAGCAAAACACTTTTGCCGCTGCCGGTCTCTCCTACCAGTGCAATCTTCTGCCCTTCGGCAACTGTCAGGCTCACATCTTCGACTGCCTGCACATCACTTTCATCGCTAAACTGAACCGAAACATTTTTTATTTCCAGCATCCTTTACACCTCACTTTTTCTGCTGACCGTAATAGCCAACCAGCATAAAACCAAGCACTGCCAGAGAGGTGCAGATGATGGGCGGCAGATACCACCAGTATTGCCCACGGACAACACCATTTCGAAAAAATGCAAAGTGCAGGATTGCACCCCAGCTTTTTTCAGCAAATGCACCCAAGCCGAGAAAGCTCAGCGAGGCCTCTGTCATCATGGCACCGGAAACTGCCATCGCTCCACGGGAAAGGATGATATCCTTGATATTGGGGAGCAGATGTTTAAACATGATGACAATGTCCTTTTGTCCGATTGCTTTTTCAATTTTAATAAACGGTTCTTCCTTCAGCGACAGAATGCGGGAGCGCAGCACTCGGGTCGTTCCGGTCCATGATGTTACCGAAATTGCCACCACAATACTCAGCATTCCCGGCTCCAAATAGCACACCAGAAGGGTTGTCAGCGCAAGACCCGGCAATGCCATTGCAAGATTGGTCAAAGCAGTAACAGCTTTGTCCACATATCCTCCATACCACCCGGAAAACAGCGCCAGAACCGTTCCCAGAATGGTAACAACAAATGCAGCGAAAACACCGATTCCCATCGATATGCGAGTTCCATACAATAGTTCGCTGAAAATATCCTGACCCACATCATTGGTCCCCAGCCAGTGCTCTGCACTTGGCTTTGCATAGGTCAGCGAACTGGTTGCTGCCGGGTCATACGGAGCAATATAGGGTGCCAAAAGAGCAATCACAACAAAAAATATAATGATGATGCTTCCCATCACTACAGGAAGATTGATTTTTTTCTTTTTCTGCATATCGGCACCTCCTTAAGAAGCAATTCTTGGATCAATGAATGCAATCACAATATCACTGATCAGATTTGCCATCACCACACAAAATGCCGAAACCAGAAAGCACAGCTGTGCTGTAGGAAAATCGTGGTTTGAAACAGACTGATAAAACAACTGCCCCATGCCCTTCCAACCAAAGATGGATTCAATCATCATAGAACCCGATAATAGGCTGCCCATCTGCATACACATACTGGTGACATACGGAAGCATTGCATTCTTGATTACATGACGGAACAGCACCTTTCTTTCCGGCAGTCCCTTTGATTCTGCTGTTGTAGTAAAGTCTTCTTTTCTAATCTGCGACACGCTGCTTTTCATCGTCATAAAGTCACTGGCTGTGCGAAACAGAATCAAAATGGACAAAGGCAAAACCATATGATGCAAAATATCCAATGTCCTCTCCCAACCTGTTGTCATCCCACTGGTCATTCCACTGATGGGAACCCACTTCAAATTATAAGCAAAAACAACCAGTGCAAGGACACCAATGCAGTTGGAGGGTACTGTATTCAGGAACAGCGCAATCGGCGTCATAATAGAATCAAACAGTTTTCCCGGCTTCCAACCCGCTATAACACCTAATACCGCACCAAAGATTCCCCCCAGAATCCATGTTGGTATCGACAGCCTAACAGTCCACGAGATACTTTTCAGTACGTTATCCAAAACCGGCTGCTTATTGGAATATGCAATTCCAAAGTCCATGGTAACAATGCTTTTTAAATATCTTACATACTGTACACCATAGGAATCATTCAGCCCATACTTCTCAGCGATAAATTCCAGTTCTCCCGGGTCCTTTTCCAGCAGATAATAGTACTCCTCCTGACCAACAATGTGCTGAAGCGGGTCTCCGGGCATAAACCGGACCATAAAAAAGCTGATGGTAATCACAACAAATATCGTAGCAAACGCAGCAAGAATTCTTTTGAAAATATGCTTAGTCATCGTTGGATTTCACAACCTTCATAAAAAATGGGCTGCTCAATGGATAGGGACAAGGAGCAACCCTTTTTGTCAAATTATTTTGCAGTCAGTGTATACCAGAGTTCGTCGTTTACAACACCCCAGGAAGCACGGTTATACCAGTTTTCATATTTATCTGTGCGATATGGATAATAGCAGGAGGTCCAGCTCAGAGCAGTACCGAACAGGGTCTTTGCTGCTTCATTCTGCAGATAGGTGATGCATTCCAGATATTCCTCGCTGGAATGGGCACCCAGCATACGCCATACCGTTTCATTAAAGGTCGGGTCGGTGTATGTACCCCACAACCAGGAAGCATTGCGGTCGGTTCCCGGCTTTGGCTCATAAACATAATAGCGGAAAGCAGAGGTATGTCTTGCCACACCGGCGGTTGTGTAGCCGATGGCAATATCATAATTTCCCTCCTTGATATTGCTTTCCCACACCTCAGAGTTTACAATGATCGACTGGTCAACATAAGCGTTTACGCCTACGGATGCAAGATTGTCAACGATGACTTCTGCAATACGATTTCTCAGATTCATATCTTTGGAGTATTGTGGAACCACCAAAATCTTCATTTCAGAACCATCCGGGAATTCACGGAAGCCATCTGCGTTCACATCAAGGTAACCGGCATCATCCAAAATTTTCTTAGCTTCCTCCACATCCTGTGCAAACTGTGGCAGTCCTTCTACATAACCGTTACAGGACGGCGGAATAATGCCGGCACATGGAATAACCGCATCATCGCCGCCGATGGTCTTCGACAGCAGCGCCCAGTCCATCGCTTTGGTAACTGCCAAACGGAAGTTGTAATCACTGCCGGCTTTTCTGGTCATACCGAAGGTCATCTGGTTGCAGCCCGAATAAACACTCTCCCCCTTATCTACGGCAGGGTCAGAAATCATATCCATCAGGGTGTAATCAATAGGAGAAGAATATGCGTAATAGCAGTCGATCTCACCTGCATTCAAAGCAGCCATTACCGCAGTTGCATCCGCATATGTCTTGATGGTGACCGATTCAACGGTAATATCCCCGTGGTAGTTATTTTCCGGAATTGCTTCATAATAGGAAACCTGCGCATCAACATCCTTGGATACCAGCTTGTACGGACCGCATCCGATGGCTGCATCTTCTCCGGTATAATTTTTGTATTCGTCACTTCCTTCAAACTTTTCCCAGATATGCTTTGGAAGTACGCCCTGCATCATGGCAGAGCCGGACAACCAGCCATAAACATCCGGCTGACTGAAGGTAATCCTTCCCTTTCCTTCTCCGGTTTCCTCAACGCTTACCAGATTCAGGAAATAAGAACTCTTTGCAGTTTCCGCCAAAAATTTGATAGTAAATGCAATATCGTCCCATGTTACCGGCTGACCATCGCCCCAGACAGCAGTGGTAGGCCATGTAAAGTCCAAAACACAACCATCATCCGAAATATCAAAGGAAGTAAAGAAGTAGGGCTGAAGAGAACCGTCTTCTGCTTCATATACCCAGTTTCCACGGACAAATCCGACATAATTGATTCGTCCAAAGATGTCCGTCTGGTTGTACAGGTTAAAGGTCGTATTGGGTGTAGTTGTACCAATTACCAGATTTTTTACCTTTTTGACGCCTGTTTCTGTGTTCTCCTCTGTTGTGTTCTCTGTTTCATTTTGGACTTCCGCTTGTGTTGTTGTACTCTGATTACATCCGGTCATGGTTCCAATCAGCATGACAGCCGCAAGTAACAGAGCGATCAATTTGCGAGATTTCATCGAATCACCTTTCCGATTGTAAATTCGCTAAATGTGCCGTCTGCAAAAAAAAAGAGTATTATACCAAAATCGGTATAATACTCCCTGTGAACGCAATGACCCTATCATTTTTGCTTTCATTTCCCATACCGAAATGGCAGACACCATCCTAGGCGGGTCTCCTGACTTAAATTCATCGCACTTATTCCCTTCTCAGATTGAAAACAATCCAATGGATATGAATAAGCACTCCTTAATACAGTAGAGTTGGCTGTTGCAGATTCACACTGCATTCCCCATTATCCTCTGAAAACAGAGTACCTATGACGCAATATTTAGTTGTCCCCATTATAGGTCAATTTATGATAGAAGTCAAGATGTTTATTCATTATTTTTTTACAGTGTGCAAATAATTCCCTCGTTTTTCACTTCATCTTTTTCCCAAAACGCCCGCTCATCCCTTCGGTTGTTGCTCTGCTCCTTCTTTTTTATGGGTTGCCTTCTTGGGACATCGCTTTAGGCACTCACCACAGCGGATACACTCCATGCTGTTTGGCTTTGTATTATGTAGAGCCAGAGGTTCCTCATAACTTTCTAAATGAAACTGACCATATTCTTACTCTGTTCGGTGTATACTACGCTTAATCTCTTTACCCATGCTCTGTCTCTACAGCTGTGCGGTTTTTATATGATGCCGATTAACGCAATCCTTATCAATGGTAAAGCATCGACTTGACCATGAGCTCTTATTAGAGATTTAAGAGAAGAAATCACACACTGGACTTTCCCATAAAAATTGTGTACCAACGGGGTTCTACTCCCGAGCCAAATATAAGAAAGACCTGCACAGCTGGATAATAGCTGTGCAGGTCTTTCTTATTCACTCTTTCCTTGTTGTCACAACAAATATTCTGTTTTTCACATGATGGCTGTCATATAGAAAAACGCCAATCGAGCACTTCTCTGCTACTCGCACAAGGAAAATCACCCCCGCGTGTGCGGGGAAAAGCTCCTTCATTCTGCCGCCGACCCGGTCTAACCGGGATCACCCCCGCGTGTGCGGGGAAAAGGAGAGTAATCAATCATGCGTACACGCAACGTCAGGATCACCCCCGCGTGTGCGGGGAAAAGACTGCATTCGACTTGGAGGTATCCACAAAAGAAGGATCACCCCCGCGTGTGCGGGGAAAAGAAATTTGGGGATATTGCCGATAACAAAGCGCAAGGATCACCCCCGCGTGTGCGGGGAAAAGCATCCAGCAGCGCTCTCTTGCTTCGGCTGGGTGGGATCACCCCCGCGTGTGCGGGGAAAAGTTCACTGGTGCTGTTGCATAAATGTATATTTTAGGATCACCCCCGCGTGTGCGGGGAAAAGTGAAGCCAGCGACACAACGTGACAGCATAATACGGATCACCCCCGCGTGTGCGGGGAAAAGTCCATTGCCTTTCCTCCTCCAGTCTCGGCGCCAGGATCACCCCCGCGTGTGCGGGGAAAAGGTAACCGGTATCTGTAACGCTTGCGGAAAACCAGGATCACCCCCGCGTGTGCGGGGAAAAGGCGCTTGGTGTCGGGGTGTGGGTCCGGTGCTGAGGATCACCCCCGCGTGTGCGGGGAAAAGTAGAGCGCGGTGCGCGCCCAATCCAGAGCGCGGAGGATCACCCCCGCGTGTGCGGGGAAAAGCCTTTCTGGCGGGCGCGCACATCTACCATTATAGGATCACCCCCGCGTGTGCGGGGAAAAGTCTGCTGGAGCCTATCAAGGGGCAGCTGCACTAGGATCACCCCCGCGTGTGCGGGGAAAAGTCCTGCCCTCTGGGCGAGTTGATACAGGTGATAGGATCACCCCCGCGTGTGCGGGGAAAAGGGGCAGGCGTAACGATGGATTTAGCACGGGAAAGGATCACCCCCGCGTGTGCGGGGAAAAGGTTATATCGCACGGTAGTATCAATCGCAAAAAGCGGATCACCCCCGCGTGTGCGGGGAAAAGTGATACACTTTGTTTAAAATGAACCCTCTGCGGGGATCACCCCCGCGTGTGCGGGGAAAAGACTAAAAAAAGCCCATAAAATCAAGGACTTTGATCCCGTACCTATCCGATTTCATTTAGTTTTTCGTAGATTTGAAAGGTGGTGTAGCAATCTTCCAACGCCCGATGGAAACGTTCCGGTTTGATCTCAAAATAGCCCGCCAGCGTTTCCAACCGATAATCTGCTATACCCTGGACCTTTCTTCGTGCCAAGGACAACGTATCAAAGCAGGAATTTACAGGAATCGAAATCCCGGTATCCACACTTGCTTTTTTTAAAAACGCCAGATCAAAGCTTAAATTATGTCCAATCACGACACTTTGCCCTAAAAAGTCCCAAAATTCCTCCAGTGCTTTTTTTAGTTCGATGCCTTTGTCTGCCATCTGTTGTGTAATTCCGGTTAAATCCATAATATCCTGTGGAATCGGGCACTTTGGATGAATCATCGCCGAAAAGCGTTCCGATATTTTATGTTCAATGATTCGTAATGCACCAATTTCCAGAATCTCGTTGTGTGCTGGATCCAATCCCGTCGTTTCAACATCAATGACAACATAGCCTCTCTTTTGTGCTCGTTTGTCTTGTTCGGCACGTTTGTTCTGAACCATTCGGCTAATAGCTGCTTTACTTGATCTGTCCATTGATACCGCACCGGATTCGGTTGTTGCAGGTCGCATCATCAGTGTCAATCCTTCAAAATCCACCGGCATCCAACGGGTGTTGTGAACCCGGAATTCCATTCCCTGTTCGTTGTTGGCAGAATACACCATCGTCGCACGTCCTCTGGGAAGGTTGTCACAAATGCGCTTCCACAGTTCTTCCCGCACTCGCTTGTTCAGCTGTCCAACATAGACACCTGTGTTGATTTCCAGAAGCCATTTGGACAAATCTCCACGCAGCCGAGGCGGACAATCCGTAAGTGTTACAACAATCATCTTTACTCCTTCGCACTGTAAGAACGTCCGTTTTCCACACACCCCTGTTTGTCATCCCATAGATACACTGCATTTTGAAGTTCACATGATACATCATCCGCAGCAAACAGCGTCTGAATATCCCGCACCATCCTTTCCATCAGATGATATTTCTTCATTGCATCTCGGGTGTTTCTCCGCATAACAGAGGCAATATCCTCCTTTTCCACAGTCGCAGCCAACTCAAAAGCCAACGGAATTGTAATATCTGCTTTATAGAGGTCTGCTATGTCATACACAAAGGAACACTCATGACCTGTGTGGACGAATCCCAGACCCGGCGAACAACCAAGCGCTTGAATCACTGCGTGAGCTGCTCCATAAAGGCAAGCATGTCCGGCAGAAAGCGCTTGATTGACCGGGTCTCCTCCCGAAAAATTTTCCGGGTCATAATTTCGTCCATTCCATGGAATATTCCATTTTTTAGAACACTGACGATATACCGCACGAATTCGGGCGCCTTCCCTGCCACGCAACTGCTGCAACGTCAACCGGGATACATCTTCATTTGGAAATCGCATACTGTACATTTGACGTACTACACCCAAGCGAAGCCGGACGTTGCTAACCAGCTCTGCCTGTCGAATCAACAGGTTTGCCCGATGCGTCAAAGCCCGACCACCTGCATAGTAGCGCACGCCATGTTCTCCTACCCACAGGACACTGACTCCAGAGTCACCAATCAATTCCATTGCACGATGGGTCACTTTGGTACCGGGTCCCAGAAGCAAAACGCTAATGGCAGCAGAAGGAAGGAAAACTGTCCCACGGTCGTCTGTTACAGTGATAGCTCCGTCCTGCCTGTTCAGAACGCAATGCTCCAGATAGATAAATGTCATTCTATCAGAAATTTGCGGAAGAGCTTGAAGTTCCGGGCGAATCATTCCAGGTATTTCAGCCATAACTTATTTCCTCACCTGTACAACTGTCATCAACCCTGTACCATAGGCTTTTCCGCGTCCTATTCCGCTACAAAGCATCTGTCGAAATATTTCCGGGTTACTTACTTCCAAAATTCCCTCATAGGTCACCGCCAAAAAGGTAACGTTTTTCCCGCTGCTTCCCTTTTTGAAGCGATACCAGACCGATTTTGTTATGCCGAATTCTTCTTCCGACAGGATAAATCCATATTTCTCGCTTTGTCGTTTTAGCCACTCGATCTGATTTTGAGGAGTGCTGTGCGCACACACCCGACCTCGTTGTCCCGGACCTGCCGGAACACTGTAGGTGGGATTCGCACAAAGGCAGAATTGCCAGCGACTGCCCTGACAGATTCGATCCAACAGCGGGGTATAATCCTTTGTTTGCCAGGTTTCTCCCGGTGGTGCAAACTGCGCTGCCATCCTGCTGAGGTCCGGTTTTTCGGAGCTGAGAATCAAAAGATAATTCTGCCCGCCTCGACTATCAATCCGCCACAAATTTCTCTGCCGCTCCCCGGGGAAGGAGGATTCCAGTGCACCGTGGAGTTTGTTGGGTGCAGAAATAGCTGATAAGGTGCGATGGTTATTCATATCAAGACGCATTTGCGTTAAGTACATATTTCCTCCCCCAATTCTGTCATTGGATCGTGTTCAGCAATGGGATGCAACGGATAGGTAACCACCCGACGAAATTCATACTTACGGTGAGTGGGATCAAAGGACAGCGGTACATCCCGAATCAGCCCTCCCTGTTCACCTTTTTTCGCATCCAGCACCAGTCGGGTGGATGTATCCGGTGCATTCTCCCGCAAAGCTTCCTCCAACGGCTTAGGGGATACTTCCAGAAACACCCGTCCGGTGGGAGGGCAGGAGCGCCGTCCCAGATACAGTGGAAATGCCGGAGCTTGCAGTGCTTTGCCAATCTTGTTCAGCAGTTCCTCGTCCTTACTTTCCAATCCGGCAACAAAGATAGCATCTGATAGATAGTAACGGTGGGTTACATAAGGACTGCCTTTTCCCGGATGGGCTGTATGATAATCCCGTATCATGGTACCTTCCCGGTCCACCCGGATACCAAAGCGCAAAGATGCCAGTGTATGTAAGATTTCCTGGTCCTGTCTGGGAATTCCCAATGCAGCGGCAATCAATCCAATTACACCGCTTTTACTTGGTTCTCGCTGCGTTCTCCTCACATCAAATTTCGAGTCCGTCCCCCAGGACTGCATCGGTCCTGCAAGACGCAGAAGCAGCGTACTCATTTTATTTCCCCTTTCAGCCATGCTTCCAATGTATTCAGCAGAGCATCTACAGAGCAAGGCTCCGCCAGAGATTCCAAACCTTTTCCCACCGTCAGAGACAGCTCCGGTGCAGCTGCAAAATCACGGTAGGTTTCATCTGCATAAGCTGCTAAAGCCTTTGCGGAATTGGCAACATAGCCTTCGTTTCCAGCGCGCACGGGCTTCTCAAAAGCACCTGCCATATTGATGGGCTGATCTCGGCGGACGGCCACATACACCACATCCGGGCGGGTCCAGTTGGCAAAGGTGTTCTGCTTGCCGGTGGGCATGCTGCGGATAAACGCCTCCGCAAAAGCCCGCACTGCCTCCGGTGTTGCCTCTCCAAGCATCTTTTTTAAATCTTCCACATTTACCGTGGCATAGCGGTATAAGGTAGAAGAATTGAATTCGACGGTTCCCAGATGACCGGCACCGGCATTGTCTTCTGGAGAGCAGTCGTCCACAGCAGTGAAATAATCAAATTCATTTTCTATTGCATGGGTGGAAATTGCATGAGCAACCTGAGCGGCAGCATCGAAATTGAGCCCGGGATCATCTGCCACCATTCGACCAAACAAGGCAAGGTCTACGCTGGGTCTGGCTTTCAAAGCCTCTTTGCATTCCGTTTTGTTGGGTGCCTTTTCCTGTCTGGCGGCAATCTCTGCCAACTGATGGATTTGACTGGGGCTGATGAAAAATAATGCGCCGGTCTTCAGCTGATTTTTGTCTTCCTTTACTTTGACTCCGGCAGCCTCCAATACCTTCTTTGCAGAGTCTTGCGCCTGTTTTTCGGTACACTCCGGGTCGAGTGCTATAACCTGCCCTGCGACCAAATCAATCACCATTTTGGTTCGCTGTCCCACATCCTCCTGAGACAATATATCCTGAAATTTCAGTCGCATAGCACGTTTCCAAGCCTGACTGGACACTCTGGCACGCGTCACACCGCCGTAAATAGCCGTCTTGGGACTGCCGGTATCATCACGGTTCACACAGCTGGGGGGAACCGTCTGCAGTACGTGGAAGTCAACATAGATTCTTTCACTGTTATTCATGATTGTCATCCTTTCTTTCCTGACGCCGGTACACAGTCCGGTAAAAATCCTGTCCCCATTGCAGACGAATTCTTGCAGCTCCGTCCGGCGTTTGGAAGACATATAAATCTCCTGCCAATTCTACATAATCCAGAGGGATACCATCCCTGCGCAAAAGCTGGATCAACCCGCGCAGATGGTGCAGACACTCCGGCATACCTTTAGCAGTAGCAAATGCATTAAATCGGCGCTGAACCGGTTTTAGGTGATCTTCATCGCCGTCTGCCAAGCTGCCGATGGCAATTCCCAGCCTTTGCCCATCCATATGCATTTTCTGGTCGTTGCCCTGCTGATGCATGGCATATAGAGTCAATGCACCGCACACCGCCCACTCTTCCCATGTAGGGTTGCCGTTTTGGCTCATAAGCTCCTCTGGAAAATCCCGAAACAGAAGCTCCCAGAGCTGAGGTAGCTCTCCCGGCTTCTTGCCAATCCCACGGCGCAGATTTGCCAAATCGGCACGAACCAGATGCGGATTAGGTTCCGTTTGCCAGTACATGAGTCTTTTGCGCACAAAGCTCATTACCTGCTTTTTACGGTCGTTCATCTGTTTTCTCCTTTGTTATGCTTTTTATGTTGAAGTGATTTCTTATCTGCCAGAAAAATCGATTAAAAGCATTCGGTGAAGAATAAAACTTTCCTTCTACCCAACGTCCTGCAAACGCTGCTTCTCCGGCATTTTGAACCATTTTTTGTCCCTGTTTCATTGCGAGATGATATGCCTCCATACGCCACTGCTCATCTTTTTTTGCCCGGAGTTCTTCTGCATCCCCCAAATCAGGGTCAATGGAAGCCAGCCACCTGCGAAACGGAATGTCCACTGCGGAATAATACATTTGGCTTGCCTGATAGATTCTGCCTTTTTCTGCGTCGCTGTCCGGTTGCCCGCCGGCTGCCTTGAAAAGTTCTTCTGCTAACACCCCCAAAAACCATGCTGCTTTCTCGGTCTGGGCAATTTTATCTTGGATCAACTTATCCCACAATTTTCCTCCTTCCTCCAAAAGAGAAATGTGGAAATCCAGATGGTCCTCCAATATATCTTCTATAAAGAAGTCCTTATCACCATATTTTGCTCCTACAGTGCGGAAATGGATGATAAAATTATTCTCAAGAACTTCTTTCCATTTCAGCAATACGACCCAGTTCATAATTCCGGGCGTCTTGCCATTACTTTGTGGTACTGTGATTGCAGAAAAATCGCGCCACATTTGCCGATCTGGTTTTAGTCGTTTCGGTTGGTTGTAGCCCGGTTCATTTTTCTTTCCTTCCCGATACTCCCATAGGGTCATCTGTTCTGCATCGGCATTGATCTTAGAGAAAAAATCACCGCCTAAAAGGGTATATCCTACGACCTGTTCATTCTCCCTGATCAGGAGCAACCTGCGTGATTGCAGCGTCAGCAACTCCGCCTGGTTGTCCGGCATCGCAATTTCTGTTCGCTCCTCTCCCTTAGGTTTTTCCAATTCCCATACAGGGGCAGGTTCCTCCCAAATCTGGCTTCCATCTTTTAAAAGTGCCAGATTCAACATCAGTGTTTCAAAAAGCGTTTTCCCCTCGGCATAGATAAGTCCCAATTTCCCCAGCCAACCGGCACCTGGTGAGGGGAGTCCCTTCCCCTTCGGCTTTGCAGAGGTATCGTCAAAGCCGTTGAGGTGAATAAGCCACCTTGCCGCTGCCGCATAGTCTAGCCCTGCCTTTTCTTTTCCTAAACAGACTGGGAAAAGCCGCACCTTGTTGTTGCTCTCAGACAGTTCGCCATTTAACTTCGCAGCAGTATATACAGTTCCTACGGATGCTGCCGGAGTCTGATAGAATGGGTGTTCCGGGTGGAAAAGCCAGAAGCGCTCCTTCCATTGTTCCAAATATTTTCGAATTGGTTCTTGTGGAAACTGTCCAGCCTTCCACAGCATCTGCCAACGCTGTACTGCCTGACCTGGAGTTTCTATAGGATTGTCCTCACCATCCAAATCCATTCGATAGAAAACCGTATGTAGCACTGCCAGCAAAAGGCGCAGAATTGCAACATCCTGTGTCGGAAGCTCTCCTGCCAGACGCCGATAGTGATGACCTTCCCACAATGCTTGTGTCAAAGAAATTTCCTGAGCCGTACAGTCCTCTGTCATTACTCTGATCCAAGGTTCATCTAAGAGATTAAATTCAATCTCGGACATTTTATTCCTCCTTTTCTGCTAATCCAAACTGTGGATTGTAATACAATTTCTTTCCGGCAAGTTCTGCGGTTCCTTCCGAATTCAAAACAAGGAATAACTCGCCTTGTAACACTGGGGATTGCAGCCATTCAAAGAGTTTCTCTCCCATCTGTTCTTCCAATTCTTTAATCACAGCATCAATACAGTAGTTTTGGCTGAAAGTAGAAGGAAGGCGCAATCTCTGGGCAGCAATAACTCGACTTTCTTCTATGCTGGGTTGTATATTAAGTTGGTAGCGCTCTCTGGAATGTTCTTTTGACAACAGCTTGATCTGACCGTCTTCATCTTGCTGAACCACCAGCACCTCAATAGCGGCTGTTCCATCGCGGACAGCTGCCTGCGCCTGTAAATCTGTAAACATCTGCATATTATCCATTGTGCCAACAATGGTATCAAAGAATCCATCTGTCGAAGGTGGAAGCATACAATAACTACTGGCACGCTTCCGCTGTTTTTTTTGAAATAATTGATGCTGATTTTTCGCATCTTCATACTCCGGTGTAGATTCCGGCTCCCAAAGTGCCTCATCATATGTTTTCTGCACCAATGGGGAAATGTCCTCCGGCAATCTGATTTGATTCGGCAACAAGCCCCGGGTTCTCAGCAACAGATAAGCACCGTAGACTGCAAGGCTACCGGCATCCAGTTCTCCCTGCGCACCAAGCACCAGACAGCGTGGCGTTATTGCCTTGGTGGGTCTTTGCCTGGAGTGGCGATGCAGGCGACCGATTCTCTGCAACAGCAGGTCCATCGGGCAAAGATCCGTAATCAGAAGGTCAAAGTCCAAATCCAGAGATTGCTCCAACACCTGAGTTCCAATCACAATGACTCCCTTGCGTTGCTCCAATGTAGAATGTTTACCAACATGTTCCAGAATATCCTGCTCATGTTGCAGCCGGTCCGGGGTCAAATATCTGGAGTGATCCATCAGTATTGTCGCTTTAGGATAGATCTCTTTTAAGCGTTTCCACAATTCCTGTGCCCGCTTCACCGTGTTTACAATAAAACCCACACAACCATATTCGATTATATTGCCCAGTTCCGCGATTGCCTGCTCTTCTGTACATCTCTCGACGAGAACCGTCCGGCTGGTTCCCTCCGATGGAATTGCCAATTTATAATGATGGTTATCGCTTGTCCAGGTAAGCAGAGGATACTCCTGGATATTTTTGAATTCAGCAGGTGTTTTCTTGCCGGAATAAGCATGGAGCAGCTCGGCTCTTCTCTTTCCGGGCAGGGTAGCTGACAACAATATTACCGGAACATGATAGGCGCCCAACCACTTCAATGCGCAGTCCAAGTAGGTGTTCATGTAGGTGTCATAGGCATGACATTCATCAATAATGACAACTTTTCCAGTCAAACCCAGGTGCCGAAGCATAACATGCTTCTGACGAAGCGCTGCCATAAGAAGTTGATCCACTGTACCTACAACCAGGTTTGCCAGGAGCTTTGTTTTTCTTCCTCGGAAGAAGGAGTGTACAATCAGAGATTCCGGTACCATATCATTTGCCCAAAGTTCCTGCTCCTCATCACCGACCTGAACACTCCCTTCTTCCAACTGCCGAAAGGATTCATTAAATTCCGCCTGTCCATGGACCAGGGACACAGCAATCCCACTGGATTCCGGCTGTTGTTGTGCCCATTGAGTCATTCTTGTGAACATGGCATTGGAGGTTGCCTGAGATGGCAGGAAAAAAGCAATCCCTCCCAAATGAAAACGATTCATCATAATCTCAGCAGCAGAGAGTGCCGCCTCCGTTTTCCCCTGACCCATAAGAGCTTCTAAAATCATGATTCCCGGTTTTTCCATTTCCGCTGCAATCTGCTTAACAGTTTCCTGCATACGATTTGCTGAAAACCCAAAGCGACTCATAAAAAAGTAGGGCATTTTCCAGTCGTCAGACACCTTCCATGGGGCGGGAAGATTCAATTTCTGAAGGGCAAATTCTGCTCGCTTCGGGTCATATTTCCGAGGCAGCTCATCCTCCCTGATCATTGGGAAAAAAGCAGTGTTACTGGCAATCCAGTCTGCCATGATAACAAGACCTGTCAACGCCATCTGTGCAGCCATTCCACATTTGGGTAAATCTTCATGATGGATGATCCCGATTCCATTCAAAGCCCAAGTAAGCAGTTCCCGTTGCGTATTGCCCCACAGGGTGTCCCGTTCTTCTGTATTGTTCCAACCGAAAGACATCGGAGATTCTTCGCGAAAGGAAACGATGCGATGACTCTCCGGTTTCCCGTGGTGTGCGCCGACTACAGCAGCCAAACATTCATTGATTTCTTCCGCTCGCAGTATTTCCGCACCTGCAGCAGCATGAAACAGCTTTTCATTAAATAAGCCCTTCTGCGGTTCTGTAACTAGTCCATTTTTGTCCAGCCGATGCCGCAACGTCTCTCGGTGAGCCAATATCTTCCGCTGAAACATTGGCGTTGCTTTGCCAATATCATGCAGTAGCGCAGCTGCAATAGCGATTTTGCAAAGTTTCTCCTGCGTTAACTCCAATTCGTCATCATAATCATCAGGAAGCCAATGCCACAGCAAATACTCCATTACAGCTGCGGTATCTTGCAGATGAACAACCAGTGGCAGCCAAAGCGTTTCATCCTCTGCGTCTGTCTTGGCATTCAATGCCCATGCCGCATCACTAAGTTTTTCTGTGCCTCCAATCAGATATTGTACAGGCAGATGATTCATATACGCATCACTCCTTTTCGCTCTGTTTGTATTTGATATACTTGCTGTGAGAGGGCGCCGGATTTATATTGATCCTGTTGTAATTGATACAAAACTTCTTTAAGAAGTATCGGTCAATGATAAAATATATTTGAAGTTCTGAAAACAGAGCAACTGGGCTGTTTTTTATATTTGCTATATTTATCACACAATGGAAACATCTCAGTTTGCAAAAAATTTGTGTAAATTGGTGCGTCTTACAGAATTTTTATGAAATTTCGGAGGAATACCAATATAGTAATAATGCGTGAATATTTATATTCTTATCGTACCATAAACATCCATATTTTTCAAGCTGTTTTGCTTTTCATCACCTATCTGTTAAAGCTCGTAAACACATGGCTACGTTTATTCTGCCTTTTCTCAAAACATTTCCCCCGTTCTTTATTTTGTCGTTCAAGTATCGTATAATGATATAAAACAAAAGCGCAATAGAACCAAGGTGCGTTCCATGAACATTCTTGACCAGAATCTGCTTACGTCGGATTTTGGGGGCAGTCAAGCAAAACGCACGATTTGGGATATTGCCCGGATCAACTGCAATAAAAAACAGAACAAACTGCTTTGTTAACGGTCTACCTTGGCGTAGGTCTACATAATGGATACGGAAGCGCGCAGCGAATGTACATCAAGCGAGGGTATATCCCCGATGGAAGCGGTGTATGGTATGGGGATAAAATATCTCCTCAATATGCCGATTGCTGCCATGATGACGACTTCGTTTTGTACTTATCAAAAAAGCTGCAATAACGAGAACGGTGTGGAACAAGGAGAAGCGAATCATATGACAAAAGAAGTATTTGCAAAACCATGTGTTGGAGCAATCATTAAAAAAGTGGTCGGCAATGAACCATATATTCTTCTACAAACAAGGCAAAAAGAAGATGGGAACGAAACCAATGGCATGTTCGAAATTCCTGCCGGTAAAATCCGGGAATACGAGGATGTGTTTTCGGCGCTGCGCAGAGAGGTTTGGGAAGAGACTGGTCTGAAGATTACAAAAATATACGGCGAAGATTCATCGGTATGCACACAGATTGGCGATGTAACTACAATTTCATTTACCCCTTACTGTGTAACACAAAATCTGTCAGGAGCATATTCCATCATTCTGAACACATTTTTATGTGAGGCAGAAGGTGATTTAACGGAATCTACCAATGAAACAGAACAGGTCCATTGGGAAAAAGTATCGGAAATAAAACGATTGCTGGAAGAGCATCCCGAAAAAATATTTTTTATGCATATCAATGCGCTCAAAAAGTTTTTAAAAGTGTAAATTTCCGTTTACTGTCGGTAGAGAAGCGCATGGTCTCACAGGGAGGTGTGCCTGATGTCCAAAGAACCTTTCTGGAATAGCGAAGAATCTATCAGCAAAGTAAAATTGACTGTGCTGAACACAACGATGATCATGCGGCAAGCAAAGCGTATCCTTTACCTTTACCTTTACCTTGCTCTGCTCAAATCCTAAGGAATCCATGAGCGAGAATCATGCCGTTTGATTCCCTCTCTCAAAAAAGAAATCCGCTGTAATCTCCATCCTTGCAAGAGTGGAAACTACATCGGTTTTCTTTTTTTGCCCCTTAATGTCTGTATAGCTTCGCAATAATCAAGCCCACACCAAGAACCACAACCAATACAAGCTACAGGTGCTGCTTGAAGTTGTGCTACCCGTGTCGTTGACAGACCTCTTTTTCGGCAAAATTGGGGTGGATAAGGTCCAGAAGATGACAAACCGAAGGTGCCGTCAGACAGGAGCAGTCATAACTGCATCGGAAAAAAACCTGCAAACTCTATGATAAGCATTTTCCACATCTTCAGGCGAATAAAGGGATATAAAAAGGTGCAGGTGATGAAACTATCACCTGCACCTTTTTATAATTTTTATAATAGGATACTACATTCGTTCCGGCTTGATTGAATCCCCCATCATATAAAGCGAAATGACGAAGTGGTGTTCACTGCCATTGAGCCATCGACGTAGAAGTAATACTGCTTGCCGTCAATCTGCTTCCAGCCGTTAGAGAACATTTTGCCGGTGGTTTTGTCCATCCAGTATTTCTTCTGGTTGTCGGAGAACCAGCCTTTGAGCGGTTCTCCATTTTTGTAGTAGCTCCACTCGCCGCTGTCATTCTGCTGCCAGCCATTTGCAGTCTGCGAGTCGATGATGATTTCCACGAACCGACGCAGGGCGGTGGCAACTTCGGCGCGGGTGGCGGTTCCCGCAGGGTCAAATCGGTTGTTTGTCTTGCCCGCCAAGATGCCTGCCTGCTGCATGGACTGGACCGCCTCCTTCGCCTGAGACGAAATCTTTGCATTATCTGCAAAGGTCACAGCTTTCAGCGTTTTCGGGATGGTGTAACCCAACTTGGCAGTGTAATTTTTCAGAATCACTGCCATCTGCTCCCGGGTGATTTGACTGTCCGGGGCAAAGGTGGTGTCTGTTGTTCCGCTGACGATGCCCTTGCTTGCCGCCCAGTTGACATAAGGCGCGTAGTCAGCATCGGCTTTCACATCGGTAAATTTGCCGGTCCGGTAGCTGTCGGGATTGATTCCAGCCAGCCGTCCCAGAGCGGTGACGAACATTCCTCTGGTCATGCCGGTGTTCGGGCTGAAGGTGGTAACACTGGTGCCGTTCAGCAATCCACGGCTGACCACAAAGAAGATGTTGTCCTTTGCCCAATGCTTTTCGATGTCAGTGAAAGCAGGTGTTTTGGCGTCGTAGCCCACGCCGTAAACACCCGGCTGGGTCAGCTGGAAGATGACCGCTTTCTGGTCGGCATCATAGCTGGACTTGGTGAGCCACTGCACCTTGCCCGCAGCATCCACAGAAACCGCATAGAGATTGCCGGGCTGCTCATTTTTCGCCGGTGTGTACGGAATGGCAACGCTGATGGTCTTTCCGTTCAGGTCGGTAATCTGTGTTTCCTTACCGTTTTTCACTTCCCACAGGGAGATGTCATAAATGGGGCGATTTCCGACAGCCGCCTTTGCCTCGTTAGAAGAAACAGCGGTTTTCTTCACCTTCAAAACGATGTCGCCGCTGGTCTGGCGGTTCAGCTCCTTGAGGGTGTCCAGCGTGAAGCCAAAGTCGGTCATGGAATCGGTGTCGATAGTGAAGCGTTTGACACCGGAAGACACCAGCTTATCCAGCGTATCCGCTTTCAAGGTAATCTGCACATCTTTCCGTACGTCACCCACATTTACAGGAACCACCACAGCAATACCGTTTGTGGTGCTGCCATTCTTTTTCGCAGCAGCAGTCGCTTTGTTGATTGCCTGTTGTACCGTGCTTTCGTTGATGTTGGCATTTCCGTTGATTCCGGGTTTCACCGTTGTGGTTTGACCGGTGGTGGGAGTGCTTGGATTGTTCTTGTCCGGGCGGTTGGTGATGTTGGAATCCTTGTCTGAAGAATCTTCCCTATCATCGGAGGATGCGTCGCCGGAGGAGGAAGAACCTCCTCCGATGCTGGATTTCTTCACCGCTGTCAGCGTAATCAGCGCTTCGATTTGGTTGTATTCCGCATCTTCGGCTTTGACCGCTTTGATTTGGAACTCCCCTATGTCGGTTACTGTAACAGCGCCGTTTGCATCCACTGTTGCGGGACCGCTGACTACCGACCATGTGATTGCACCCTCACCGGAGCCGCCGGAGGTTTGCAGCGTAAAGCTGCTTCCCTTTTAGATTTTGCTCGGTGCGCCGATGATGGAAAGAGCCTCCTGCTCTGCCTTATCCACAGTAAGCGGATTGGTTTGAGCTTTTTTTCCACCGTAGTGAATCTCAATTTTCTTGCCGTTATGTTCTGCGACCGTCAACACCGTTCCCTGGGCAGGGACAGTGGTCAGCTTGCCGCTTTCCCCTGTGAAAGTCTCACTTGTATTGTCGTTGTAGTTCACCTGTACCGACAGACCGCTCAAATCCAGCGACTGGGCATCTGTGTTGTCTGACACACTTTCTGCCGGGTAGCAGTCCTCGGTATGCTCGTGGACACACTCAGTCACAAGGGTGTAGCAGTCCTCATTGTGTTCATGGTTACAGGGGGTTCCCTCTGTACCTTCGGTGTAGCCGCAGTCGGCGATGTGCTCAGGGTGATGCTCACACAGACCTGCGGCAACTGTTGGGGTTCCACCGCCAATACATTCAGCGGCAGGGTGGAAAATACCATCGCTGCTGCCAATACAAAAGCGGCAATTCGTTTTCGTTGCTTCATCTTTATCCTCCTATTTCTTGCGTTTATCTATTAAAAATACAAAAAGGAATCGGTCATCCACCCGCTTGGAATGGACAACTGTTTCCTCTGTCATGGCAATATATGGACAACACAAAAGCAGGCAGAGTTATCTCTGTTTGTCTGTCTGTTTGTCTGTCTGTCTGTCTGTCTGTCTGTCTGTCTGTCTGTCTGTCTGTCTGTCGTGAGTTTATTCCGTGAGGACATTGTCTGTCAAGCCCCTTTATAACTTTATCTGAATCTTTGTATCATTTTTATTATATCATAGCTTTTTTATTTTCATCGTGCAGTTTACACCCGAATTATGCCGTTTACAAAGAGGGACCGTTTCTTTTTTGTGCATCGCCCCTGTTTTGCTGCTCCACTTGTATCCTTTGCAACCTCTTAAAAGGGTGTTGCATACTGCTTTAGAAAGCACAATAAAGAATCTAATTGGAATGAGCCGCTGTCCTCTATCCTCCCGCGGGTTTTGCCTCTATAACACCTGCTGCTTTTGTTAAAAATGCTCTTCTACTCTCCCTGTTTTCTATCTTTATGTACGCAAAAAAGCACAGGAGATATTTATCTCCTGTGCTTTTTTAGCGTTTATTCTGATTGTGAACAGAAATCGCTTATTTCATCATGCTTGCAACTTCGCTTGCAAAGTCATCGTTTCTCTTTTCGATGCCTTCGCCCTTTTCATAGCGAACGAAAGAGAGGATTTCGATCTTGCCGCCGAGCTCTTTTGCTTTTGCTTCGGTGTAAGATTTGATGGTCTGGTCGCCGTCTTTGATGAATTCCTGATCCATCAGGCAGTTTTCTTTGTAGAATTTCTTAATTCTGCCCTGTACCATCTTTTCAGCAATTGCTTCCGGTTTGCCTTCGTTGATAGCCTGAACCTTGAGGATTTCTTTTTCTTTTTCCAGAACCTCAGCAGGAACTTCGGTCTCGTTGAGGTAGCCAGGGTTTGCAGCAGCAACCTGCATTGCAACGTCCTTGCCGTACTCTTCGAAGCCCTCTTTGTCAGCAACGTCGGTATCGAATTTAACCATAACGCCGATGCTGCCGCCTGCATGGATGTAGGTAGCCACATCGCCTTCATAGCGGGTAAAGCGTCTGATCTTGATGTTCTCGCCGATGGTCTGAATCTTCTCGGTGGTCAGGTCAGCGATGGTCATTTCGCTGCCGCAAGCTTTGCAAGCCAGCAGAGCGTCTACATCAGCAGGATTCTGCTCTACAACGGTCTGAGCGCAGGTGTCAACGAATGCCTGGAAATCAGCGTTCTTTGCAACGAAGTCGGTCTCAGCGTTTACTTCGATTACAACGCCAACCTTCTTAGCAGTGTCAACATATGCTTTTACGATACCTTCAGCAGCGATGCGTCCAGCTTTTTTAGCAGCAGCAGCCAGACCCTTTTCGCGCAGCAGCTCGATTGCTTTTTCCTGGTCGCCGTTGGTTTCGGTCAGTGCTTTTTTGCAATCCATCATGCCGCAGCCGGTGATTTCACGCAGTGTTTTTACGTCCTGAGCGGTGAATGCCATATTAAATTCCTCCAAACTGAAATGATAAATTTATAAAACAAAAGGATAAATGCTTTGAAAAAAGGTCCCAGCACAGGTGCCTGTCGGGAAAAGACCCCAACAAGGAACCCTTACTGGGACCTGTATGCTTGACTGATCCGACGTTAAAGATTATTCAGCGTCTTTTTCTTCTTCAGCATCCTCTGCGCTCTGTGCGCCCTGTCTGCCTTCGATGATAGCGTCAGCCATGGTGCCTGCAATCAGCTTAACAGCGCGGATTGCGTCGTCGTTACCCGGGATGACGTAATCGATCTCGTCTGGATCGCAGTTGGTGTCAACGATAGCAACGATCGGAATACCCAGTTTCTTTGCTTCAGCAACAGCGATTCTTTCTTTTCTTGGGTCAACGATGAACAGTGCGCCTGGCAGCTTGTCCATGGTCTTGATACCGCCCAGATATTTCTCCAGTTTTTCGATTTCCAGCTCGAGTTTGCCGACTTCTTTCTTTGGCAGACGATCGAAGGTGCCGTCTTCCTGCATCTTGCGCAGCTGCTCCAGTCTCTGGATTCTGCGGCGGATGGTTTTGAAGTTGGTCATCATACCGCCCAGCCATCTAGCGTTTACATAGTGTGCGCCTGCACGCTCTGCTTCTTCTTTGATGGACTCGCCAGCCTGTTTCTTGGTACCAACAAACAGAACGTTGTCGCCGTTAGCTGCTACGTCGCGAACGAACATATAAGCTTCTTCGAGTTTCTTAACGGTCTTCTGCAGGTCGATGATGTAGATACCGTTTCTTTCGGTGAAGATGTAACGAGCCATCTTCGGGTTCCATCTGCGGGTCTGGTGACCAAAGTGTACGCCTGCTTCCAGCAGCTGTTTCATAGATACTACGCCCATGTTGATTTCCTCCTTAAGGTTAAACCTCCGTCTTGGAAGCTTTGCCGAGATTCCGAAGGACAAGAGCCAATGGGCTTAGGCTGCTCATCCTGCCCGAAAAGGTGGGTTAGCCTGTCGGCACCATCCCGGTCAATCCAAAACGTGTGATATAAGATACGGAAAAAGTGCGGCTTTCTGTCGCTCTTTTTTGCCGTTCCCGAGTATTATAACAAACCATCCTTAAAAAATCAAGTGAATTTTTGTCCTTTTTACGCCATTTTTTCCGTTTTTCCCTTTTTTAGACGTTTTGCACACAAAATGCCCGAACAGCCCTACGGTTTATGACGCCTGCGACCGCTCAGCGCAGCCGGTCGGGTCCGCACTAAGATGGTGTCCTGCCCGATGACCTGGATGTCCTCCCAGGGAATGACAAGATCGTCCTCCCTGCCCAGCAGCCCGAACAGCCGCAATCTGCCCCGGATGACGATTGCCGTCAAGCGTGCATCGGCGGTGTCCAGCTCGACGTCCCCGACATAGCCCAGCCGACATCCGTCGGCAGCATCCACCACGTCCTTGTATTTAAAGTCGTTGATTCGGCAGACCATCCCTCTCCCGCCTTTCCGTCAGATGGTATACGGTATGCAGGCAGGAGGAAGGATATGCCGATTATCTGCTGTGTACGTCTATCCTGCGCGGCTCCAGCTTAGAGTAAACAATCTTCTGTCCGTGGTACAAGCCGCTGTAGCCGGACAGCACATAGCCAATCACACTGGCGATACCAAAGTAGATGACTCCTTCGCCGCCGAACAGCTCGACCGCCAAGGTGAAGGAGGCAACCGGACAGTTGACCACTCCGCAGAACAGTGCAATCAACCCTACCGCGGCTCCGAAGGAAGGCTCCAGCCCCAACAACGGCGCAACCACACAGCCGAAGGTAGAACCGACAAAAAAGGTCGGCACAATCTCGCCGCCTTTAAAGCCGGCGCCCAATGTCAGGGCGGTCAGCAGCAGTTTGGCAGCAAAGGCATACCACACCGCCTGCCCTGCCATCGCCTGCTCGATTATAGGCATGCCGGCGCCGTTGTAATCGGTCGTTCTCAGCAGGACGGTCAGCAGAATCACCACTGCACCGCCTAAAGCTGCCCGCAGTCTGCGGTCCTTGCAGCAACGTTCATAGCCTTTGGCTGCTATATGCATCGAGGTGCAGAAGAGGATGCTCAGCCCCGCACACAAGGTGGACAAAAGGATGACCTGGGATGCACTCAAAAAATTCAGCTGGGGGATCCCACTGACTGCAAAGGCAGTCGGTGCAATCCCGCACACCTGCGCAATCCCGTAACCGGTCAGCGCACCCATCAGACAGGGCAGCAGCGCTGCGTATTGCATCACCCCGACACTGACCACCTCCACCGCAAAGATAGTGGCGGTCAGCGGGGTGCCGAACAGCGCCGAAAAGCAGGTGCTCATCCCGCACATAATCATCATCTGATGCTCCCGCTCATCCAGCGAAAGCCAATCTGCCATCTTAGCACCCAAACTGCCGCCAATCTGCAAAGCTGCGCCTTCTCTGCCGGAGGAACCGCCCAACAGATGGGTCAGGACGGTGCTGATAAAAATCAGCGGAGCAGTCCGCAGCCGCAGCGGCTGTTCCCCGCGCACCGCCTCCAGGATGGTGTTGGTACCCATATCCTTTTCCATCCCTGTTTTCTGATACAGCAGGGCAATCGCAACACCACCCAACGGCAGCAACAGCAGCAGCCATGGGTGTTCCATCCTCTGGTGGGTAGCAATTTCCACTGCAAAGTGGAACACCACCCCCATCACGCCGACCACGCTGCCCACCGCCGTCGCCAGCATGACCCATTTTGCACAGACGGAAAGGGTGCTGCGCGCACGCTCAATCCACTCTTTCATCCTCCTGCTCCCCTTCCTGCCGCGGCTGCGGCTGCTCGCTTTCCTCATCTTCTTCCGGTTCTGCTTTTGGCTCCGGCTGCTCCCAGACCGGAACGATAGCAGCGGTGTCCAGTGCGGTCACGTCCTCCCCGCAGACGCTGATGCCTACCCCCTGCTGCGGGTCCCAGCTTGCCCAGAAGGCAGCAGAAACCATGCCACTCTGCACATCCAACACCAGGCGCAGCGGGCGCAGCAGCTGCCACAGGTCATTTTTATCCAGCAGGTTTGGCATCTCGGGATGATTGTCTGCACGGGTATAGCCATATTGCAGCTGCATCAGCGGATACTGCTCAAACAAGCCGGTCATCATCACATCCAGCAGGCGGTACTGCTCTGTCAGCAGATAACGGCAAGCGTCAATGACCTGCTGGTCGTCACAGTTGCCCGGGCGCACCATCAGGTCAATCGGTTGCTCCTTCTCAAAAAAGGCATCCCAATCTTCCAGACAAACCTGCCCTTTATAGCAGTCATCCTCCCAAATCAGAGCTTCCTCCAATTCTTCCAAGGCTTCCTCCACCACAGGGTCCGCTCCCTGCATGGCGTGCAGGTCCACAAACCAGCTCACCAGCTGGCAGACCCTGCCCTCGGCATCCTGTCCCCAGTAGACCGGATATTCACCCGCACCCCAACCTGTGGTAAAAACAGGCAGACGACATTGATTTTCCGGCAACGTCCAATCTGCCCAGCTGCCCGGATGATTCTGCTGCTGCACCATCGGCAAAAACAGCTGCTCCAGCAGATTTTGCGGAGAACGGGCAGACACCCGCCCATCCAGATAATCCTGTAGCTTTTGCAGGGTGACCTGGTCGCACAGGCAGCCCAACGCACTTTTGCTGACAAAACCGAAGTTTCCGGTGGTCAGCTGGCTGTAATCCTCCAGACCGGTCAATGCCTGTTCAAAGTGTACCGGCTGTTCATAGTTAAAGCGCAGGCGGGCAGCTGCACACACCGGACTCTCTCCCTGCGGGAAAGCAATGCACAGTTCCAACGGATAGTTCCCCACCGGCGCTGTAACCAGGTATGGCTGCGGCGGACAGTCGGCAGCGGCACAAGGGTCAAATGCAACCAGTGACCCGCTGGGCAGCGGACATAAACCGACCCGAACGGTGCGCACCGGACAGCCGGCGACCTCCTCCTGCTCGAAATATTCTGACAGGTCCTGCTGGCAGCTCAGCTGCTCCCTGTTTTCCATCCACAGCTTCAACCATTCCTTTGTCGGTGTCACCTGCATCTCCTCCATCCATCGCTCAGAGCAAATTTTAATTTCACTGATTATTATAGACGCTTTTTTCTTTTTGTCAAAAGTTTCCTGTGCTATTTTCCCTCTCTTTTAAAAAAAGCTGCCAAAACCGCTTGCATATTTTCCCGCAGGACAGCAAACACTATCAGCACAAACCAAACTGATAAGGAGAGCGTACTGTTATGAAAGCTACCGGAATCGTTAGAAGAATCGACGATTAGGTTATAATAGGAGCAAGGTCAGAAAGCCTTGAAAACACTGGTGTTTCGCTGATTTTGTCCAACTTCGCAAGCACTCAGAGCGCAAGCTGTTTGACCGCGGCGAGCTGCAACCGCACTTATTGAAAGGAGGACGCAGCAATAAACTTAATACAACGAAAGCCCCTGTCATGTACTGCTACATGGAGCATCAAGCTCGAAGCAGAACCATGACAGGGGCTTTTTCTATTTCAAGAACATGGAGGGAAAAATGAATCCATCAAAATACTATCAGGCGTTTGGACTTCTCATGAGGGAGGCTCCAAACCAAGATCACTATGACAGCGGTTGCGATGGCATTTGTCCGGAGTGCCGCACTTGCCGTTATCATCGCCCTTTCTGGCGGCACCAGACGTGCGCGTTTGAATACTGCCCATACTCCCCAATCTCGCTTCCCACCCGTCGGGATCGTCAGCCTTCAGAAAAGGAGCGATGATATGGGTGTCTTTCGCGTCAACAAAAACAAGAACTACACCGTCATGTCAAATGTCCATCTCCGTGATAAGGCTCTTCCGTTAAAAGCAAAAGGGTTGCTCTCTTTGATGCTGAGTCTCCCGGAGGATTGGGACTACTCCATGCGCGGCTTGGCGAAACTCAGTGCCGACGGACTGGACTCCACGAGAGCAGCCGTCAAAGCTCTTGAGCGAAGCGGGTATGTTGTCCGCCGTCAGCTCTATGACTCCCGTGGGCGTTTTTCTAACAACGAGTACACAGTATTTGAGATTCCGCAGCCCAGTTCTCCGTCATCGGACTTACCGTTGACGGGAAAGCCGTCAACGGAGAAATCGCCATCGGATGCCCCGTTATCGGAAAAGCCGTCCCAAATAAATACTGATCAAGTAATTACTCAAAAAAGAAATACTGACTTGAACAACTATCAATCCATCAATCTTGATGGGATGGACAGGATGGATGAGCGAAGCGAGT
>OIWQ01001286.1_pt1 | contig 30684 bp, 28 predicted proteins | sample 1587571 | NCBI WGS metagenome assembly OIWQ01 (sample SAMEA3888910, study PRJEB22519) | human gut metagenome | biome: human gut; feature: human-associated habitat; material: faeces | place: Denmark | collected 2010 | reverse complement strand
CGGTCGCAGACCGCTGAAACCATCCGAAGGATGGTTTGGCCTGCGGCCCGATGCTTCGGTTTGCAGAAAACCGAAAAGTTCCACAATCAATCCGGGATGGTAGGCACGGCTTCCGGCGGGATGGGACAGGTATAGCTTTCCGCGGTACGCCCTGCAAATTCCGTTTTGGCTGCAGCAATCAGCTCCGGCCGCTCCAGCAGGTCAATGGCCGTGGCACATAGCACTTTACCGGCGGTGATTGCCGCCTTATGCCCGATGGATGTTTTTCCGCAGGAAACATTCTGCCAGCTGTGGCCAGGACAGCCATTGGGCCAAGATGCCACATGCAGCTGCGCCGTGGGGCACTGCCAGCTGACATCCCCCACATCGGTAGAGCCAGGGCAAAAGGCTTCCCCGGTGAAAAGCGGAAGCAGCACATCATTCATAGCGGTACCGGGCAGGAGCGTTTTTACCTGGGCGGCATAAGCGGCATTTTCGCTGCCGCTTCCCGGGATATGGCCGCCAGCATCATAAGTAGTGGCGAGCTCTGTAGCAAAGGCCATTTCCTCTGGGGTATGTTGGGGCACGCCCACTTCGGCAAAATTCTGATACAGCAGAGCTTCCAGCACATGGTTGGGGATGGTCTCCGCCACGCCATCAATGAACTTCCGTTCGCAGGTGGTGCCGGTCATTAAGGCAGCTCCGGCAGCGATATCATCCACCCGTTTTTGCAGCTCCACCGCCTTTTTTACCTGCGGGGAGCGCACCATATACAATACCGATGCTTTGGACTGCACCACATTGGGGCTGCAGCCGCCGCCATCGGTCACGGCATAGTGGATGCGGGCCTGCGGTTCCATGTGCTCCCGCAGGAACTGCACCCCCACATTCATCAATGTTACCGCATCCAAGGCACTGCGGCCCCGCTCCGGGTTCCCGGCCGCATGGGCGGCCACCCCGTGGAAAATATACTGCACCTGAATGCAGGCATTGCTGGAGCCGGTCGCGGCCTCGTTGCAGTCATCGGGGTGCCAGGTCAGAGCAGCATCTAAGCCGTACCACAGCTTTTCCCGCGCCATAAAGGCTTTGGCCGCACCGCCTTCTTCGCCGGGGCAGCCATACAATACTACCGTACCAGGGGCACCACTTTGCTGCAAATAATGCTTGATACCCAGTGCCGCCGCCAAAGCGCCGGCCCCCAGCAGATTATGTCCGCAGCCATGGCCGGTCCCACCGGGGGTCAGTTCCTGCTTTTTGATACTGCCGCCCAGCTGGGAAAGCCCGGAAAGGGCATCATACTCCGCCAGAATGCCAATGATGGGACGCCCGCTGCCGTAGCTGGCCACAAAGGCGGTGGAGATGCTACAAACTCCCTCCTCCACGGCGAAGCCTAGTTCTTTCAGTATTTTGCAGTATAGAGCAGCGGACCGCACCTCCTGCAAGGAAAGCTCGGCATATTCCCAAATCTGATCGGCAACGGAAGCAATCAGCTCTTTATTCTCTTCAATGGTGTCCAATGACGCTTTTTTTAGTTCTTCCATGTTATCACAGCACCTTTTTTAGGAAATTTTGCAGTCGAGGGCTCTGCGGATTGGTAAAGATGACTTCCGGGGTTCCCTGTTCGCCCAGCTTGCCCTCTTCCATAAACAGCACCCGGCTGGCTACTTCGCGGGCAAAGGCCATCTCGTGGGTGACAATGACCATTGTCATCCCCTCATGGGCCAGTTCCCGCATGACTTCCAGCACTTCGCCCACCATTTCGGGGTCCAGGGCGGAGGTGGGTTCATCAAACAGCATCACTTCCGGTTCCATGGCCAGCGCCCGCACAATGGCGACCCGCTGCTTCTGCCCGCCGGAGAGCTGCGCCGGATAGTCATTAGCACGGTCGGCTAGGCCAACCCGGCCCAGCAGAGTCATGGCTTTTTGTTCTGCTTCGGCCTTGGGCACCTTTTTGATGTGGATAGGAGCCATGGTGAGATTCTCCAACACCGTTTTGTGTGGGAACAGGTTGAAGTGCTGGAACACCATGCCCATCTTTTGCCGGTGACGGGGCAGATCGACCTTTTTGCCGGTGATCTCCACGCCATCCACCTTGATAGAGCCGGCGGTTGGTACCTCCAGCAGGTTGAGACTGCGCAGGAAGGTGCTTTTGCCGCCGCCGGAGGGACCAATAACCGCAATGACATCGCCCCGGCAGATATCCACCGTGACGCCATCCATGGCGTGAACGGCGCCGCCATTATAGTACTTTTTCAGATCCGCTACTTCTATGATCTTCTGCGCCATTTACGCCACCGCTCCTTCCCGCTTTGATTTGCGCTGCCGCGCCGTACCGCTTTGCCGGTCGCTGCGCTGCATCTTGTGCTCAAAGTGCCCAAACAGCTTACTGAGAGCAAAGGTCATGATAAAGTAGATGATACCGGTGATGACCAACGGCTCGATGGGCAGATAGGTGGCGCCCCGGATTTGGAGATATTGGGTCATCAGGTCGCCAATGAAGAAGGTGGAGGCCAGCGAGGTATCCTTGATGATCATGATGAATTCATTGCCCAAGGCCGGAAGAATGTTCTTGACCGCCTGCGGCATGATAACGAACCACATAGCGCCCCGTTCGCCAAAGCCGAGGCTAAGCGCCGCTTCCCGCTGACCGGGATCGACCGCCTGAATGCCGGAACGAATAACCTCCGAAACATAGGCGGCACTATTGCAGATGAGAGCAATGGCAATACACAGGAACTTCTGCTTATTGAGGGTGGGTATCAGCATGGGCAATCCAAAGTAGAAGAAATACAGCTGCAGCAGCATGGGGGTACCGCGGATCACCTCGATGTAGATGGTGGAAAGCCAGCGCAGCGGCGCTACCTTGGACATCTTCATGAGGGCAAGCAACGAAGCAAACACCACACCGCCCAGCACCGTAATGGCGGAAAGCAGCAATGTGTAGCTGACGCCATCAATGAGGTACTTATCCCAATATTTGAGGAAGATGGCTGCCATCTTCTCAAAATCGCAAAATTTAGCTCCTGTCATATGGTCATTCTCCCTTTAGCACGGCCGCCAGAGCCCTGAACGGCTCCGGCAGTCAATCGATAATGTCTATCTTCTTATCAATCCAGCGTCAGCTCCTTGGCGTTCTCGCTCTTGCCCAGCTCGACGGCCGCATCATACCAGGTGCCGTACAGACCGGCTTCATACGCCTTGGCCAGTGCCGCATTAACAGCCTCCAGCAGTTCGGTCTCGCCCTTGGTCATCAGAATAACATTGGCCTCGTACTCAGCCTTGACCTCGAACTGGAACTCGCAGATGACGAGGTCGGGGTTGGCGCCGATGATCATATCGGCATTACCCTTGGCGACCGCCAGTGCCTCAATGTTGCCGGCTTTCAGCTCCATGACGCCCACGGCAAGGTCACCGATGGTGATGGGGTTGGCATCCGGGATCTGCTCGGTCAAAAGCTGCATCTGCAGGGAGGCATTCTGCGCGCCGACATCCTGCCCGGCAAAGTCCTCTACCTTGGTGTACTTGGCGGCATCCTCTGCCTTAATGAGCAGTACCTGCTCGGTCTCGTTATCGCCGGCATAGTAGTAATCGGAGATCTCGTAGTTTTCGGCTCTGGTCTCTGTCCAGCTGTAACCGGAGATGGACATGGGAACGGAGGCCGTGTAAACAGCAGTCTGGCTGGCATCAAAGCTCATTGGCTCGATGACAAGGGAAACACCCAGCTCCTCGGCAATGAACTTGGCGAGGGAAACATCAAAGCCAACATACTGTTCCTGGCCGGTCTTGCTGGAATCCACAAATTCCATCGGGGAGAAATCGGGGCTGAGCGCCACATGCAGCTCGCCCTCTCCCTTGATTTTTTCCAGCGCGTTGGCATAGGTGGGGGCAGCGTTGTCACCGTCATTGCCGCCATTGTTCGCGGCCGGGGTGTCATTGCTGCCGCAGGCCGCCAGGGCCAGTACCATCATTAGGGCCATCAGCATCGCAATCAGTTTTTTCATGTTCATTTCCATCCTTTCTTGATTCTCTCCCGTGCGGGAGCCTTTTGGGTTGATTGGTTTTCACCGGGAGGAGCATCTCTTGTTGATATTGCATACTTTATCACTAAATATGCATTAAGTCAAGCGATTTTGTGAATAATTATTCGCAATTATTCAAGTTTAGTGAATAATCATACAATGCAGCACGCTGGGGCGCAGGTTCTGTGCGTTTTGCCGCAAAAAGATACGCTGCCCCTGGCCTTTCGGCCAGGAGCAGCGTATCTTTTATATCTGGAGAGGGGGAAATGTCAGTGCTTCTTCAGTGCTTCATAAATACCGGCCGATTCCAGCTTGGGGCGCAGCAGCGCTGCCAGCAGGTTGGAAACCACAATGGCAAATACGGCATTGATGCCGCCGGTAAGCATCTTGGGAACAGTGGCAATGAATGCCGCAGAAAAGACACTGCCGCCCAGGCACAGCACGACAATGCTCTTGCCAATATAGAGGAGCCAGTAACCCACGGCACCACAGATAGCAGCGACCCAGTTGCGGGCTTTATTTTTGCCGGCTGCACCGCCTGCGTGGGCTATGCCGCCGCAGATGGCACCCATGGCAAAGAAAAAGATGAAGGTGAGCCACGCGCCGGCGGCCCATTCAGGATAGGTCAAATCGAACAGGGCGGAGCCAATACCTGCCGCCAGGCCGCCAGTCCAACCGCCGAACAGCAGCCCGGTCAGCAGGCAAATGGCATTGGCAGTCTTGAGCTGTGTGGTGCCGGTGGGGGTGGGAATACGAATGCCCAGGAACATGGTACAGACAAACACCATAGCAGCCATCAGGCCAATGATAACGATGCGGTACAGGGTAAAACGGGAATTTTTCATAGGGTAAGCTCTCTTCCTCTCTGGGGATTCCTCGGCTTACAGCGTGCGGTAGCCTCGCGGCAGCTCCTTTTGGGTCAGCCAGCCCAGTGTGCGCTCCAGCATTACTCCCTCGCGAGAATCGGCGCCGTAGCCAAAGGTCGTTTTTACGGTGATCTCCACATACCTCGTTGCCCGGTCCATCGCCATAGCAGGGCTGTCGCCCTGCATCAGGCCGGCTGTCAGCACTGCGGCAAACAGATCGCCCGTGCCGGGATAACGCACCGGCAGGTATTCGCTTACCGATTTCCAGTAGCCGCCGCGTTCCCGATCATAACACAGGTTGGCATATTCCCCGGTGGTAAGCGCTACCCCGGTGATAACCACTACCCCCGGCCCCAGGGCCGAAAGCCGTGCCAGCAGGCTGCGGGCCTGCCCCAGTGAAAGGGGGGCCGTATTCGGCTCCTCACCCAGCAGCAGTGCTGCTTCGGTCAGGTTGGGGGTGATAACATCGGCATGGGTGGCCAGCTCCCGGATACCCTGTACCAGTTCCGGCGTAAAGCCGTGGTACAGCTTGCCGTGGTCGCCCATCACGGGGTCCACCACCTTCATGGCCGCGGGCCATTCCGCAAAGAGCCCCTGGCACAGCGCAACCTGTGCCACCGAGCCCAAATAGCCGGTGTAGACGCACTCCATGGGCAGACCCAGTGTACGGTAATGCGCCAGCGCTTCGGTCAAGTAGTCGGTTAGGTCGCGACGGGCTGGGGTGCCAAAGCCCCCGGTGTGGGTGGATAATACCGCAGTCGGCAGCGGGCACACCTGCACCCCCATTACCGACATGGCCGGCAGAATAACGGAAAGGGAGCAGCGGCCCAGGCCGGAAAGATCGTGCACAGCGGCACAGCGGGCAGGACGGTCAGTTCGGTTCATGGATGATCTCCTTTTGTGATTCAATCATATTCCGCCGTCAGGCAAAACGCAAAGCGGCAGCGCCCGGCTGGAAATTTTCCGTTTTTGGTTAAAATATAATATGATAATAACTATTTTCCGCGCAAAATACAACATCTTAGCCATAGAATTTTGGCCGGTTTGAACAACGGTTTTTGTGTTTGATATCAATTGTCATAGTTTGTTTTATTATAAAATCACTTTTGTTGTGTAAATAGTAGAACCTGTATTTCCAAACATTACAGCGGGTAGCAGCCCTGGCCCGGTGCAAACTAACCACGCAGACAATGAAAAGAGAGAAAAAGTTCTGCCGGAAGGGGTTATGAATTATGCACTTCACAAGCAAAATACCTGCCGCCATGACCGGCATCGCTATTGCGGCCGCCACAGCCGGCACCGTAGCCTATGTAATGAACCACACCACCCCGGCACAGCGCCGGCGGGCCATCCACCGCACCGCCAGCCGCATGAGCGCGGCACTGGACCACATGGCTGATACCGTGTGCCGCACCATGATGGGATAACCTCCCATCCAAGCCAAAGGAGCCGACCCTTTTACTGGGCAGCTCCTTTGGTAATACATATTAACAGGGCATGATTTAATCTTTTTCCAGCCGCAGGGCCGCCACCGTAATATCGTCCGGTTTTAACTCTCGGCAGCGCAGGCGGGCGGCTTCCGCGATACGCCGGCACAGCTCGGCAGGGTCCTCCCCCTCCCAGGCAGCCAGCTGCTCCTCCACCCAGGGTTCCTCGGTGGGAACACCATCACTTACCATCAGGATGAGATCCCCCTCGCGCAGGTCAAAGCGCCGTTCCACCGGCTCCACACAATCCAATATTCCAGCCGGCAGGCTGGTGGCTTCCAGCCGCATGGCACGCCCCTGCCGCCGTAAAAAAGTGGGGGCCGCTCCGGCCTTATAAAATAATGCCGTACCGGTGTAGCAATCCACTACCGTAGTATCCAGCGTTGCCAGTGATTCCCGGCCACCCTTCACCATCAGGGCGCTGTTTACCAACCGCAGGGCACTGCCGCAGGGGATTCCCGCCTCCAGCAGCCGCCCCACCAGGTTGCACAGCATTGCGCTATCCAGCGCAGCAGGCGCGCCGGTGCCCATCCCATCGGAAAGAATGAGCGCCTGTATACCCTCTTCTCCCTTTACCAGCCGCAGTGTATCGCCGCAGGTACCGTTTTCCTCTGCGGGGAGCTGAACCTGCCATTGACCCAGTGTGTAGCAGGGCTTTTCCTGGTAGGTCAGCAGCAGGGCACCATTCTGCTGGCTGCGGGCAGGCCCTGTCATTTCCAGCCCTGCTTCCGTCGTGATAATCTTCCGCAGTCTTTCGGCATCCACCCGCTGCAGCAGCGCTGCCGGGAATGCTAACCGCACCGTCAAGTGACCGGCGGTTGTTGTCCAACACAACACCTCCCGCAACTCTCGCTCCACCGCCAGCAGGGCTTCCGTGATGCGCTGCGTCAGGCCCTCCCCGCATGGGGTGATCCCGCAAGAGTACTCCGAAAGGCCGGTCAATGTCCCGGCCAGTCCATCAAACTGATCGGTGACGATGCTGCGTACCCGCGCCGTTCGCACCCGCTGCTCCTCCCGGGAAAGATAGCCTGCATACTCCTTTTCCAGCGCTGCGGCCAGGCGTTCCCGGCTGGGACATCGGTCATTCAGCCCCGCCAGGGTCTCCGCCGGGATGTGATTCTCTTTTCGGTAAGCTGAAAGCCCACGACCCAGTGCTTCCACCGTATCGCCATAGTGCTGCTGCCAGCAGATCATCTGGTACAGACAGCCTTTGCAGTACCGGTTGGCCAGCCGGTCAAAAAGCATTTCCGGGTTTTCAGCCGTGCTTTTTTGCAGGTGGTCTGCCACCTCCCTGGTGGTGGAGGAAACCTCCCGCAGCGCAGTGGCTGCGGCCTCCAACCGATCGCTCAGGATCAGTGGCGCGATCTCCTGTTCTCTCCCGGGGGCAATGAGCTGGCCCGCCCGGCGCGGCACCGCCGCCGGCAGCAGCCAAAAGATTCCCGCCGCCAGCAGGACCTCCAAAAAGCCGGTGACACTGCGGGAGGCCAGCATGGCAAAAAAGCCATAGCTGATAGCCAGCGCCAACACGCTGCCCAGCCGCCCCAGCGGCGCAAACAGCCCGCACAGCAGCCCCCCAACCGAAAAGCAAGTGACGGAAAGGGTGAATTCCCCGGTGGAGAAGCCCACTACCAGCCCGCAGATCACCCCGATGAGTGTCCCGGCACGACTGCCTGCACCCGCCGCCGCAATAAGCAGCAGCACGGAGGCCGCCACCCGCCCCAGCGATACCCCGGCAGCACTGATACTGCACAGGCCCATCAAGCACAGCGCCGCCGCTACCGCCAATGAAGCCGTAAGGGTGCGCTCCCGCGGGGTTTTACGGTCAGGTTCCAGCAGAGCCAGGCCCCTTTGCAGAAAGACTGCCGCAGCCCCGGCCATCAGTAGGGAGGTCATCCACAGCAGCACATCATACACCAGTGGGTGGCGGTATGCTCCGGGCAGAATGACCGCCGCGGTCAAACCAATAAGTACCCCTATGACATTCTGCCAGGGGCGGGCTTTATGGGTAATGACCGCCAGCAGCTGGCGCAGCCCCACCGCCAGCAGTGCCGCCAGCGGGTACTGCCAGGCCGCCGGGGGAGCTGCCATCAGCAGGTAGCCTAGGGCCGCCCCCAAAAGCGCCGGTACAGTCATTCTGCGGGGAGCCGCTGCCGCATAGGCCACCCCAAACGGCGCTACCTCCCCGGTGATGCGTCCCATGGCCGTCATCATCCCGCCTAGGAATGCCGCCCCGCCCGCTAAAAGGCGGTCATCGTTTTGCAGGGTGTTTAATATCCTGCGCGGCCAGGAAAGCCCGCTTACTTCCGTCATGTGATCCATCATGGTATTTTGCACTTCCTTTGGGGTAAAATAGTTGTCCGCTATTATCTTACCCCCTGCCCTACGCCGTATTTTGCCGCAGGCTGGTGTCGTATTCAGGCGGCTTTATGGGCAAACCGATATAATTTCTCCTTTATAGGGCAGTAAAAAGGCTCCGCCATCTGCGAAGCCCTTTCATCGGTTATTTTTCGTCCTTATGGTCCTTATGATCACGCAGGATCTGCAGCACATTGGCTGCGATCAGCAGCGCCAGCGTCACCGCCAGCGGCCAGCTGGTTCCAGGGTGGTGCGCCAGGCAGATCGCCACAATCACTGCCGCCAAAGTACAGCAAATTGTTTCCGCCCGGACCAGGGGCGTTTGTTTTTTCGGCAACATATTATTCTGTCGCCTCCTCCATATTCGGCTTTTCTTCCGGTTCGGTAGGTAGCAGCCCCAAACGACGCTGGGCATGGCGCAGCAACCGCTTGTCATTGGCAAAAGAAACCAGCTCGGCAGCGCGGGAAAGTGGTGCCCACATGATCTCACTGATCTCTTCCTCCTGCCGAACCAGCTTTTCCTGCTCGGTGGTGCCCAGGAAATACACCACCTGTTTTTTTACCCCGGGCTTCGGGGAGTATTCCACACTCTCCCGGAATCCATCCATCAGTTTGATGCCGGTCAGACCGGTTTCTTCCCTCACCTCACGCAGGGCGGTCTGGCGCTCGCTTTCACCGGCCTCCACATGGCCTTTGGGGAAGGACCAGTGCCCGCCAAAGCGGTGGCGCAGCAGTACTACATACAGTTCGTCCACCTGCTGGCGCAGTACCAGCACACCGCAGGATTTTTCTCGTTTCATCATATTCTGTTTACTTCCTTACTACACCCGCCGGGGCGCTAAAATGGACAGAGCCATGCAGCGGCTCTGGTGCCTTCGGCACAAATATGAGTAGATTATAACACTTTACCACCGGCGTGGGAAGTCCCCTACCCAAACTTTTTCCGTTGACAAAATCTCCCCTAACGGGTAGAATGAGGATTGCAAACAATGTTTCCGTAGCTCAGCTGGATAGAGCGACCGCCTCCTAAGCGGTAGGTCGGGTGTTCAAATCACCTCGGGAACGCCAAAAGAAAAGACGCCATATGGCGTCTTTTCTTTTGGCCCTTCTTTACAAAATAAATCCCTTGCTTTCTAAATAGCGCAGCGCCTCTGGCAACGGCAGCACGCGGGAGTAATAAAATCCCTGCACCATATCACAGCCGGTCTCACGGATCATCTCGTGCTGAGCCGCCGTTTCCACGCCTTCACACAGCACCCGGGTGCCCATATCGTGTGCCAACGCTATCAGTCCTTTCAGCATCCGCGCGCCCTTCTCCGTCATGGCATTCAGCACCACGCTTCGCTCAATCTTCACCAAGTCGATCTCATGGCTGTAAAGATCGGAAAGTGCCGTGAATCCACTGCCCATATCATCTATCGCGATCCTAAAGCCCATTCTTCTGCAGCCTTCTATACTTGCCGCCGCCTGTTCCCCATTTTGGATCAGCGAATCCTCCGTAATTTCTATGATCAGCCGATCGTGGTCAAAGCGGTAACGCCCGGCTATTTCCCCGATCCTTTCCGCAAAGTCCTCCTGAGAAATGGATACACGGGTAAAATTGCAGGTTAGGAACAACTTGCCACAGGGGGTGCCCTTCCAAACCTCCAGCAAGGCACACAGCCTCTCAAAAACGGCTTCATCGTGCCGGGTGATGGCGCCGGTCTGCTTCATAACACCGATATAGGTCCCGGGGCGCATCACGCCCAATTCCGGGTGTTCCCAGCGGGAAAGTACCTCTGCCCCACAGATCTCGCCCGTGCGGTTATCTACTATAAATTGCAGATAAGCCTTGATCTCTCCATTCGTCAACGCCCGATCAATATCCTGCCGCAGCTGTTCGTTGCGGCTATTTTGCTTCTGCAGTTCCCGTGTGCTAAAGGCAAACAGTTCATCTTTCTTGTGGGCGTGCTGCCAGCCCTGCCGGGCATAGTACAGGGCGCCCCTTGCATCGCAGTCCGGATTCTCCTCCAACGGACAGATGCCCGCCCGAAAAAGCCCCGCGTACTCCTGCCGAAAAACCGCAAGATATTTTTTTAGAGAAAGGGTCATCTCCCTCATCCGGTCGGCCGCTTCTTCCCGATTGCTGCAATGGTAAACCACCGCAAAAACGCCATCCGCCATACGGCAGAGAAATTCCGTTCCGCTGATATGCGATGCCAGCTGGTGTGCCGCGATCTGCTGGACCTCCTCTTGTTCCTTTGGACTCAGCAGCTCCTTGGCTTTGGCATCCTCCCAGGCCAGATACCCTACATAGTAGAGATCCCGCACCCTGTCTGCCGTCACATCCCTGAACCTGACCTCATAGCATTGTGCATTGCCCAGCCCGGTCAGCGGGTCGAGCATTGCGTTCTCTTGCCTCTTTTTTCTCTTCCCATGCCGTATTATACCGAGTATTAGCAATGTAGCTGCCGCCGCTGCCAAAGCCGCCGCCCCTGCCAAGCGTGCCTTCTTCCACCCGGCCTGCGGCTCCTGCCCCATGGTAAAGGAGATTGCCAAGGTAGTTTTGTCCTCCTCCGGGATGGCCTCCAGCGCCTTTATAATGCGCTCCCGCAGCTCCTCTTTGATGATCCCGGTAAACCCCACACAAATCGCTGTTTCCCTGCCGTCCGTTTCGGTGGTAAGCACCGTTCGCTGTACCGGCAGCACCATTCGGCTAAATTCTCCCCACCGGAATGCCGTCACCATTTCCACCTGGCTGTTACGGGCCATTTCCAGTCGGCCGTCCTCACTGCCGGCATTTACATAGGCAAAGGAGATCCCGGTATCCTCCGCCACCATTCCCAGCAGCTCCGGCAGAATTCCCCGGTAACATTGCTGTTCGCTGTCATAGTACTCTATGGGGTACAGGTCGGGATTCCCCGCTATGTATACGCAGTCCGCTGGGCCGGCTTCTTCCACGGTGGTAAGCACCTGTGCCATGCACTGTGGCCCCAGCAGCACTGTGCTCATTACCAATACCGCAGTCATCCCCCGCCGCCAAAAGCCATATCCCTGCTGCTTTTGTTTTTCCATCTGTCCGTTCACCCTCTCCGGTCCCATTTTTCTATGCCCGGCGCTGCCGCAGCTGCCTCACCGCTTTTACAGCCAGTTCCCCAGCCAATGGCAGCAGTGCCTTGGCGCAGTCAGTCAGCAGTACCGCTACATCGTGCAGCGCGCCCCGCGCCTTATCGGCCTTTTGCAGGGCGGCCTTTTCTTCCCTCAGGACCTGCACCTGCTCCTTCAGCGCCGCTATTTCACGGTCCTTTTCGCACCCCTCGCGGCGCATCGCCTGCACAATGGCATCCAGCTTCTCCTCATTCTGCCGCCTTTCCTGCTCCATCTTGGCAGTCAGTTCTTCGCTCATTTTGGCAATGTATTCACATACATCCTGCTTCTTAAAACCCCACAAACCGGTTTTTAGATTGTTCAGTTCCATGGCTTTCCCCTCTTTTATCAATTGTAATTTATCGTTTTTCGCTTCATGCTGCCCCATTGCAGTCTGCTCTTGCGGTAGCCAAAAAATGCCGTTGCCCGCACCCATGTTAAAACAAACCGCAGGCAGGTGATCTCAAAAAAGCACAGCAGCACCGCCTTCATCATATCGGCAAAGGACACCCGCAAATCCGCGGTATACATCCGCGCAAAGAAGGCCGTAAGGGAAAGCACCACCCCAAACAGCACATAGATGAGGAACAGCAGCACCATAAACCGCACATTGATCAATCCGCTGAACCATGCCAATGCCATGGTAGCAACGCCAAAGATCTCTATAACCGGCGAAAGCAGTTCATACACCAAAAAGTAAAAATAGGAGATGAAGCTCACCGCGCCAAATTGCGGGTTAAACAGGATTCCGCGGTGCTTCATCATGCTTTGGAACAGCCCCAGGTGCCAGCGCCTGCGCTGCTTTTTCAGGTCGCTCAGCCGCTCCGGTGCCTGTGTCCAGCATATGGCATCGGTGGCATAGCGGATACAGTAATCCATACGGTTCACCGTGCAGTATTCGTGCAGTTTTACCACCAGTTCCATATCCTCTCCCAGCGTGGAGACATTGTACCCCCCTGCCGCAATGACAACATCCTTCCTGAACAGTCCAAAGGCACCGGAAATAATCAGTGAGCCATTGAATTGGTCGAACAGAATGCGGGAAGCCAAAAAGGAACGGTCATACTCCAACACCTGCATACACGCCAACAAATTCCGGGGCAGACGGTATTTTTTTACCCGTCCATGCTCCAGCTCCACATCATTGGCAATGCGCACCAGCCCTCCTACCGCCACCACATGGCGGTCCTCCAGCATTGGCTGGACTATCTTTTTCAGGGAATCCGCCTGCAACACCGAGTCGGCATCCATGCAGATGAAGTATGGAAAATTGGCCGCGTTGATTCCCATGTTCAGCGCATCAGCCTTGCCACCGTTTTTCTTGCGAATGACGGTAAACGGAACTTTCTGTGTCCTTGTTTCATAAATAAATTCTTCCGGCTGGCATGGCACCTGCCGCCGAATGGGCCGGTGCACTGCATGCATATTAAAGGCCTCGATCAGCGTTTGGGAGGTGTCGTCCTCGGAGCCATCATCCACTACTATGACCTCATAGGCCTGGTATTCCAGGTTCAGCAGCGAATGGACCGTAGCCACCACCGTTACCGCCTCATTCCATGCCGGTACAATAATCGAAATGGGCATATGATAGTCATTGGGTAGGTAGTTCTGCAGCCGCCGCTGGCGGTGCTGCCGGTACAATTGGATAGAGCCCACCACTACCGATAAAAACAGGAAGGTGGAGTACCCGATCAGATAAACGATGAAAAAGATGCCGACCACATCCAAAAAGCCATCAATCAACTGGTACATTCCTGCTCCGCCTCCTTTTGGGTCAGATTTCTGATGTCAAAGCGATAGCGCAGAATCTCGGTGGCATAGCGGTCATGCCCCTCCATTACATCAATGAGATCCAAATAGGTCAACCCCATCCGCTCCAGGCTTTTGGAAGCATTGAACCGGATATACCAGTTGCGGCTGTACAGGTTGCGCTTCAGCCGCTCAATGGTCTCATCGCCGGGGTAAGCGCACAGCGCTGTGGAGGCGATGGCCGCATATTCCCAACGGGCATCATTGCGGCATTCCGCCAGGTCCAGCAGCGTCTCGTAGGCCGGCCCGTAAGGGTAGCGCCCCAGGTAACGGATACAGGCGTAGCGCACTTCATCATCGGTCGCTGTGTTCTGCAGCAGCGCCAGTGCAAAGGCGCAGTGTTCCCCGGAATCCAGCCGCAGGAAGTTCATCATCGCCACCTGCATCTCCGGGCTGAAATCCGCGAAGCTTTTCTCTATACAGCGTCCCAGCGCCTCATGGTCGCCGGTAAATTCCAACAATCCGTCGGTCAGCAGCTTTTCGTGGAAAAAGCTCTCGCCGCCATCCAATATCTTCAGAGCCTTCATGATGCAGTCGCAGTCTCCTGTGGTATATAGGGCCTGCATGGCATTCTCCCGGCAATAGATACTGGACTCCCTCAGCAGCGTATACATCGCATCCACCACGCCGGAAAAGGGCCGGTTCTCGATCAGACGGTACTTTTTGATGATATAGGGGAAGTACGCCGCCTCGATTCGATCTTTCCGCCCATAGCGGATCGTCAAATACACAATTACCCCTCCCAGCTGAGAAAGGTATTCCGTCGCCTGCCGCGGTTCCTCCCGGTACAGGTCCTCCAGCATCTTATCAAAGGCGATCATATTCCCGGTGCGGGTCAACTGCCGGCTCAAGTATTTTTTGTGCCGTCTCTCAACCTGCTGTCCTGTGTTGATGCGTTCTATCTGCTGCAGAATGTGCTGCCGAAATCGGGCGCTGGCCCGCACCGTTCTGCGGTCCCTGCGCTTTAACACGATGGCGGTAATGATGTTGAATACGATCATCCCGCTGCAAATAAACAAATAGACATACAGCAGTGTCTCTATCCTCACTGCTATCGCCTCCTTCCCGCATCATCCGTTCCACAGCTCCTGCATCATGTAATAAGATGCCTTCAGTCGTTCATGATAGGTCACCCGGTTTCCCCAGCCTGTAAGTGTCAACGGCGAAAGCTCGCACCGGCTCTCCTGTTCTGCCGTCATTACCCCCAGGTACATTTCATCTATATTGATATGCTCAATGCCGTAATTGCCGTTGTAATAGTCGTCCAGTATCTGCATTTTAGAGGGATCAGCAAAATTGAGCAGCTGCCACGGCAGCCGCAGCTCTATGCAGCCCTCCCTGGTCATAAAGTCCGCCAGCGAATCATACGCGGCACTGGCCGGGTCACCGCAGCCATATCGCAGCCGCCCGGTCTCAAAGGTCGCTCCGCCGTATTTTGCAATGATGGCCTCAGTCATCACCTCGCCCTCATTAAAAATCTCCAGAATCATATCGATATTGGTAAAGCCAGGTGCGTGCGGGTCGGGCAGGTTATCCCGCAGGTAGGTATCATAGCCCCAAACATTCTGCGAGTAGGTACTGCGCAGCACTTCATAGGGTTCCTGCACCATCACCCGGCTGTTTTCCCGGCCATCCAGCACCACCAGAAAATCCACCCCACGGTCGAATTTCAGCCCAAAGTTCTGGCAATAGCTCGTCCCAGTCTTTGGGGTGGTATCTATGGGCAGATATAAGGTTTCCCCCTCCGGATTCCATCCTTCTTTCCGCACCATCAGGTACAGATACCGTTCATCGTATTTCGCGGAAAGGGTCATCCCCTCATTTTGCCCGATGACATCCATCTCGGTCCATTCGGTCGGGTCGCCATCCAGGGTACACACCGTTTGCTCCTGCCCCGGGTCAAAGGCCAACAGGCCAAAATACTGCTCATTAGTCTGGATATCCGACCAGTATGGGGTGCGGGTCAGATTCACAGCATGCATGGTGTTCCAGGTTCGCTTAAACCACTCATCCTGCCAGGCAAATACCACACTGCCCGCACAACCTGCTGCTTTTATGTCCTCGTAGCAGGTAGCCAGCGCCATCCCCTGCTCCTGCTCTGTCATATTTCCCTGGTTGCGGCCAGTATTTAGGTCCCGGTGGGCCATCCCTCGCCCCGTGGAAACACCAAATTCTGAAATGACTACCGGCATGGTGTGGTGGGCAACCAGCCCCGTAAGATACGCCCGGTAGGTATTCATCCGACTATCCTCATCCCGGAAGATCTCGTGGTCCTCAAGCCCCAGTCCGCTCCAGTCCTCTGTCCAGTTCAGGTAATCGGGATAGTAAGGATACACATGGTAGGAGGCAAACTGTCCCGATATCACCTGCTCCGTGGTGCAGATGTGTTCCACATCCACCGTCGCGCATTTCATATACAGCCTTTTGATCTCATCGGGATATTGAAAGGGGTCTGTGGTGGGCCAATTGGAAAAGGCTATGAGCTTCTGCGTTTTATAGCGGCTGCTCTCATATTCCAGCACCTTATCCCCCACCCGGGCCAACAGCACCTCAAAAGGAGTTGCCTTATCCGTTGTGGTCAGGTATTTTCCGGTATAGGCGGTATAGCCCTCCCGGCCGGCGTAGGTGTCATCGGTATAGGCTACTGTCATGTCATCCCATTCTACCCCCAGGATGTACCCGATCACCCATGGGGAAATGTCCTTTTTATAGCTGCCGTAGCCAGCGCTTTGCACCTGTTGGGCCGCCAGGCGGCGCTGCCCGTGCACTACATCCAGCATGGTGCGGCAATCCTGCAGAAAGGTCTCATAAAAATCCTTATCGTAGGCATCCCGGTGGGAATTCTGCACATAGTCATTTACCCACACCCCGTGGATAAGATATAGCGGTTCCGGGTTATCCTTGTTGTATTCATAAAAAGCGTTGTAGAACGCCTCACCTTGGATGGTATAGACCCGAACGGTATTGGCCCCCATTGCCTGGATGTACCCGAACCACCGCCGGTAGGTCTCTTCGTCTATGGCAAACTCCGTTGCCCACTTGCCCGGTATCCCGGAGCCCATATTGACCCCCCGGATCTCAAAGGGCTGCCAGCCCTCCCCACAGTCCAGGTAGATTTCCTTCCCATCGGTCTTTACAAAGGTCGTCACGGGCTCCTCCGGCATCAGATCAATATACCACCCCAGCCGGTAGTGTGCCGCATCCAATGCCATAAACAGCAGCACCAGCACTGAAAGGGCAATAATGAACTTCTTCACTTTAATCCTCCTCAGTCTGTCACTTCGCTGTATTTCTTCACTCGGGATTCCGCGCTGTACTGCCGCAGTGACTCGATATTTTCATCCATCCAGCGCCCGCGCTGCCGGATAAAATCCTTCAGCTGCCGCACCGCCTCCTGATGGGAATGAACATTCCGTTCCGCCGGGGCCAGCAGGGTATCATCCCGCAGCGAATCCTCCCACCGTTCAAAGTTTCGCTCTATGGCCGGACCCAAGTATTCTTCCACCTCATCTATGTAGCGCAGGAGGTACTTTTCATTCAGCCAGCTTTCACGCAGCTCCCGGTAACGCCGGATGACCCGTTCGGTGAAATATTCATCCTTCACCATCATGTTAAACCACAGCTTGCGGTGCACATCAAAGTGCTGCACCTGCATGGTGGTTTGCTCCTGGTAATTATCGCAGGCGTTATTAAAATCCCACACACACATTTTCAGTCGGCCGCTTACATCCCTGTAAATATAGGTGGAATAGGAACCGGCATCATAGTTGGTGGTAAACTCATTCAATATCAGATAATCCACAAAGGAATCTACATCCACCTGCGCCCGATAGCCATACTTTCTGCTGTCATAGTCATAGGAATACAACCCCTTTTCAAAAGCCGAAAAGTCCGTCTTGATCGCCTCTTTGATCTCCGGGGTCAGTTTCTTCTCTCCGGGGAATTCCACCTCCAGCTTCAGCTCCATTTCATTGCGGTAGCTGTATGTGGTCAGGCTGTTCAGCCGGTCGTACTCGCTTCCATCCTGCCGGTCCAATCGCAGCAGATAACCTGTGTAGGTATTGTCGCGGGCATCCACTTCCATATTCAGCCGCGCGCCATCCCGCCCACTGCCAATAAGCTCCGTCAGCACATAGATTCCCTGGTACTCTCCATTCAGCATCAGCTCACAGAATCGTACATTGGGGGCGTATTCCATGCATTCTCCGGCTATGTTATACCACATGTAGTTGCGCATCAGGCTTTTATCCAGGTAGGGTCCATGCAGCGCCCATTCGTGGTGGGCGTCCATCCCCATCAAGCTCTGTGGGTTGTTGTCCCCGTTTTCATCCACCAACTCCAGTCGGTAACCAGCCTTCTCAAAATATCGCGAGGAATTTCCCCGCACATGGATGACCACATTGCTCTCCACCGCCGGCGCATCGGTTGGGTGGTTGTTTTCCTCCGCACTGTCCATCACCCGCATCTGCGCTGTAATGCGGTCCGCACCCTCTGCTGTGGTGGTAAAGCCCATGTGGCGGTCTTCCTCATCCACCAGCCCTCTCCCGGGGATCTCCGCCCCGCCGGTGTCAATAACTATCAGCGGCAGGTGGGTGCAGAATTCCTTTTCGGCATGTACGGCGCAGACGGCCTTTGGCGTGGCTTCTCGGTGCTGGTGGTATCGCCGGCTCTCCATCCGCCCGGTCAGCAGCACCGGGTAGTTCAGTACACTTACCAGCAGGATACAAATACACGCCACCGCGCCTATAATCCTATATTTCATGCTGCTTTCTGCTCCATTTCCTTCAGCCCGAAACCTCGTCGTTCTGCATCACGATGTTGACATACTCCACATTGCCCAGGGCATACAGACAGCTGCAGAGATCTTTCTCCTTTTTCTCGGCCTTCTTCAGCATGCTCTGGCTCAGCTCATAAATCAGCTCCACCGTTTCCTCGGTGGTGTTCTCCACTCGCAGAACAGCCTTCCCCCGGAACAGTTGATACACCTGCGCCTTGATCGCCGCAGTCTTACCCCGGTCGGCCCGCAGAATCAGCAGCATCCGGTTGTCGCTCTTGATGCACCCCAGGATGAGGATAATGAGAAACACCACGGCGCTGCCCACCGCCGCCACCAGGTAATCCCCTACCCCGCAGCAGATGCCCACAATAATGGACCAAAAGATATACACGGTATCACGGGAATCCTTGATGGCAGTACGGAACCGCACAATGGAAAGCGCGCCCACCATACCCAGGGAAAGCGCTATATTATTCCCGATGACGGTCATTACTGTACCGGTCAGGGCCGCCAATATCACCAACGAGGCATTAAATTTCTTGCTGTAAATGGTACCCCGATGGGAAATATAGTAGGAAATAAAGATGAAGAAACCCAGCACCGCCGCAATACCAATATTCAGCACAATCTGTTCCGGCGTCATCTCACTGGGGTTGGTAAAAAGGCTCAAGATCTTATCCTTCATGTTGTCAATCTCCTTTTCGTCGCGGCTTACAGCCGATATCGATACCCGTTCTGCCGGGCCAGCATGTATTTACTTACCGAGAGCTCACTTTGATCCACGGTGTTGATCATCCGCCGGATATAATCCAGCAGGAAACCGTTATACTTCACTTCCATCACCACCGCGCCAGGGGCCAGCACCGGAGCCATATTCAGCCGCTCATCAAAGAGGTCAAAGCTGCTCTCGGTGGCAACGATACGGCTGTCAAAGGTCACCCGTATCTTGTTTTCCTTTGCGATGAAGGCCTTACGGTCATATTCCACTATGGCCTTTGGCCGATAGCAGCGGCTTTGCATTAGGGCATAGCACTCCGCCGCAAAGGCTTCCCTGCTTTGCAGTAGCGGAGTATAGTCCCCGGTGATCAGCCGCTGGGCAACCTCCCTTGTCACCCGCAGCGAGCGCTTGAGCTGGCTTGCCCCCTGTTTCTGCTTCATTTCCAGCATAGCATAGCCGGCAGCCAGGTCATAGCAGCGCAGCCGTATCTTGCGGCGGGTCTCTATTCCGGCCAGCTTTTCATGGTAGTCCTCATCGTACACCGTATCAAAGTACAGCGAACGAATCCGGTATCCATGCACTCCATTGTGGGGGTCCTCCCGCATCACCTGCCCCAGCAGGTGGCTCCTTTGCAGGGCCTCCGCCATACCGATAAGATACTTCTTCTCCTCCCGGAACACCCAATTCATCCCATGTCACTTCCTCCCAAAATAAAAAACTGACCGCAACAAAATCTCTCTTGTGCGGTCAGTCCATCATACCGGCATTTACCGGGTTAGACACTAAACTTTGCGTCCCCGTCTTTCGGCGGGTTTGCCGTGTTGTTCTGTTTTTATATCTCCGCCGCGATCTCCACTATCTCCGCACGGTCATTCACCTTTTTGTTCCGGTACATCATGGCATCTGCCTTTTCTATGGTGGCATACAGAGCCTCGATGCCGCCCTCGTACAGGGCATATCCTAGCGAAACCATCGGCATTTTGGGGTCCTGCTCCCGCAGCTGGCCCAGCGCTGCCTCGAACATCCCGTTCAGCTTTTCCATCTGGTGCAGGTTCTTGGTCAGAATCAAGCTAAACTCATCGCCGCCATAGCGGTAGCAGTCACCATGCCGCCCATACACTGTTCGTATTACCTCCGCTATCTGCCGCAGGTAATAGTCCCCTGCCGCGTGGCCACTGGTGTCGTTTATCTGCTTAAAGTCATCGACATCCATATTGATAATGACCGCCGGCGGTTTAATGCGCTCCAGGTCCTTCTCATACTGGGTGCGGTTCAACAGCATGGTCAGTCCGTCCAAACGGGAAAACCTTCTGCACCGGTGATTATACAGCAGCGCATTTCCTACTGCGACGCACAGATAGTCCACCCGCAGATCGGGAAATATCATCTGGATATAAATACCCATCGAAAGGAACAGCATAATCGCCAGCAGTACGGCTTCCGGCCGTGCCTGGTATTTCATCTCGTCCATCATCACACATATAAAGCAGTACAGGATAGAAACAATAAATACCGCCACATGCACCCAGTACAGCCTGCCTCTGTGGTAAACATTCATTTCATCAATATAGAAGACCCATCCGTACTGGTTGCTCACGATCATGAACAGTGCATTCACTACAATGGCTCCAATAGCGGCCGCAGGCTTTCTCGCCTTGCTGTATGTGTGCGCTGCCATCACACACATCACCGGCGCCATGCAGAATTCCACCGTTTTAGCGAACCAATGCGGCCCGATCAGCGCAGGCTCTGCACCGTTCGTCTTTACCCCGATCCATTCTCCCATCTGGGCCAATCCTATGACCACACATACCGTTATGAACCGTATGGTCGCTGTTTTATCCGCCAGCCGGTCGGTACATACATCCACTATGTTCACCACCAGCAGCGCCATTGTGATCACTACGATCGCAGTATACAGGTCCACACTTGCTCCACCTCTTGCTCATTCTTTGAGAAATCAACAATGTTCAAATTTCGTCTTTTTACCACAAAAGCCCGGCTTTCGTCGATTCTTTGCTCCATACACTTTGTCGTTTTTGCACAAACCATTATATATATTAGTTAACCAATAACAATTTTATTATATAATATTTTACAATATAATGTCCTTTTCGTCAATCCTTTACAACTTGCTCTTCCCCTGCATTTCGCACCGTCTCAGCACCTTTTCGCGCCAGTCTGTTGTTTTTCTGCCGCCCTCCTACTTTCAGCGCAGATATGCATGTTCTAGGAGCTCCACCTTTGCTTGACGGGGACACATACGGTTTTGACGGGCATGAATGCCGCGTATGTCCTTGTAAAACAAGGGAAAGTTCTGCTCTCCTTTCTCCTACCAGCTTGTGCAGAGTACAGGCCGCCTTTCTTTCCCCTGCTTAAACTTTGCAAAAGGAGCCGGACAGCACCTTCTCGGTCCTATCCGGCTCCTTTGGCTTATTTCAGTCGGCCCTCCCCGCCCATCAGGGCGGTCATCTCCTCTATGCGCTCCAGCGGGAAAGGCGGCTCACACAGGGGCTTTAGGGCAATGCTCATCAGCTTCATGGGATTGTCATCGGCAGCCACCCTGTTGGAGCTCAGTGCTCCGCACCTACGGCAGCGGTGAATGATGGCCCATTCGCCCTTACCACGCACCCACACCGCAATCGGCTCCATGATGCCGCCGCAGTCGGCTTCCCGGTCCCCCGGCTCGATATCCACATGCAGGCTGGAAAGACAGTTGGGGCAGTGGTTGCGGTGGTCGGTCCCGGCCGCATCCGGTGTTACCAACCGCCCGCATACCTTGCAGGTAAAGCTGTCATTGCAAGGGTGGTTTTTATAGTAGCCTTTTTCAAAGGTCTTGCGTTTATTCTCGCGGTTCATGTTGCCTCCCGTTGAGTCATTTTATTCTTTGGCCGCGCGGCACAGCGCTTCGATATCCCCATTTCGGATCGCGGCAATATTCTGGCGGATCTTTTCTTCCTCCCAGTCCCACCAGCGGAGCTCCTCCAGCCGGGCAATAGTTTCCACATCAAACCGGCGGCGGATGGGCTTAGCCGGCACTCCAGCCGCAATGGTATAGGGCGGAATATCCCTGGTCACCACAGCACGGGCACCTATAATAGCCCCATCCCCGATCGTCACACCGGAAAGGATCACCGCCTCATAGCCGATCCACACATCGTTGCCGATGGTGATGCTGCCATGGTTATCCCACGCCTCCGCAATGGAAGCGCAGTCGGTCGGCAGTCCCCATTCCTCAAAGAAGATGGGGAACGGATAGGTAGAAAGGCTGCCCAGCGCATGGTTTGCCGCGTTAAAAATGAATTTAGCGCCGCAAGCGATGGAACAAAACTTGCCGATGGACAGGGTATCGCCATTGCATTCGGGGTAATGGTACAGCACGCAGTTCCGTTCAAAGTCCCTCGGGTCATTCACATAGTCATCGTAGGTGGTGTATTCCCCCACCTGAATGGTCAGGTCTTTGACAACATTTTTCAGGTAAACGGTGCTGTGCCCCTGGGAACGGGGATATATCTTCCAATTAGGTATCATGTTATTTCCTCCGGAATGGTCAGTTTTTATTTTCTGTATTCCACTCCGGTCACTACAATGCAACGCCTCACAGCAAACCACCTCTATCTCTTTTTCGTCTTGCTTTATTCCGTTATTTCTATCCGGTTACCTTCTGGGTCAAGGATACAACTCTCGTAATAACCGTCTCCGGTCACCCTGGGGCCGCTTATCACCGGATAGCCGTCCATGCGCAGCCGCTCTGTCCATTCATCCACCGCCTGCCGGCTGCCCACGCTGAACGCCAGATGGCTGTATCCTGTCCCGCGTTCCGCCTTTGGGGCATCCACCATCTCCGGCGCTGTCATCAGTTCCAGCCGTGCCCCGCCCGCAAACCGCAGGAAATAGGATTGAAACCCCGTTTTAGGGTTGTGGTAGCGCTCTCCGCTCTGCCCGCCAAAATAACGGCAGTAGAATTCTCTTGCCGCCTCCAGGTCATTCACATACAGGGCAATATGCTCTATCCTCATACTGTCACCTTATCTGCAGCTGGATGAATCCAATGACAGCAAGGTGCAGGGGGTAGTAGATGTAAAACAGCCACTTCATCACCTTGTTGATCGTTTGGTTTTTACCGCGCTTGCCATTATACAGCGCCAGCAGCGGGATAGCAAGCACCACACATAGCTGGAGCAATCCGTACAGCTTATCCAGCGCGAAGAAGTACACCACCGCATAGATCGCCACATAGAAAAGGCTCCACGCGATCTGTTTCTTCGGTTCGCCCCGGTTGGAGCCAATGGAAAGCACGCACAGGGCGGCAATACAGCTCCAATCGCTGGGCAATGTAATCAGGCAAATCAGCAATACACCCGCAACCTTTACCCCCATGCTGCGCTTTTCGTCCTCACACAGCCACAGCATCAGCAATCCGCCCAGCAGCGACCACACCACACTGGTCTGGTTCAGAACATCCCCATAGTAGAACGGGATAAAGGAATGCCAGTCCGCATAACTATTGGAGGCCAACATATACGCAAAATGCGAAACCACCGCTAACATGAACAGTCGCAGCGCGTACTTCTTCCGATCACGGGTATAGTGGAAGCCCTCTGCAATGAAAAAGCACATGACTGGGCAGGTGATCCGCCCAATAATATGCATCACAATAGGTACCGCCCCGGCGGCATACCCCGGGAACAGCAGCCACGCTATGTGGTCCACCGTCATTGCCACTATCGCTATCAGCTTCAGCTGGTTGGCATCCAGCCACTGATATGGTTTCAGCTCTGTCATTCGCTCTCCTCTTTTCCTCCGGCGGGCGCCGCTTCATTCGGGCTGCTGCGGCGCACCCTGCGGCAGCCCTCGCCGCTTTGGTGCGGCCGCCTGCCTTTCGCAGAATCCGACCCTTGCGGTTTCCATTATACGGCTTTTTCAAATTCCCTGTCAAGCCAAAGCGGAGCCCCCGGCCGCTTTCCGCCGGAGGCTCCCTATTTTCACTCTCTTGGATAAACTGATTTATCTTGGCAGACGGCGGTACAGCCCCGTCACATGGTGCAGCCGGTCGGCCAGCTCCGGGGTGATGCTATCCGGCGCGGCACGCCACTTCCAGTTGCATCCCAGCGTGGAGGGAATATTCATCCGCGCCTCGCTGCCCAGGCCCAGCAGGTCCTGCATCGTTAGGATGACAGTATCACCAGGGCTTTGCAGCGCCCCGCACATCATGCCCCAGTTGGGGCCCTCCGCTTCGGTCAGGCGCAGGTACTCCCACGCAAACCGCACATCCTCCGGGGATGCCGTATGCATCCATCCCATTATGGTATCATTATCGTGGGTACCGGTGTATACCACACAGTGCCGGGGATAATTGTGCGGCAGATAGTCACTGTCCTCCCGGCTATCAAAGGCAAACTGCAGCACCTTCATGCCGGGGAAACCGCATTCCTCCCGCAGGCGATGAACCCCCTCGGTCAAAAAGCCCAGGTCCTCCGCAATGATGGGCAAGTCACCCAGTGCAGCCCGCACCGCATGGAACAGTTCGATGCCCGGGCCCTGCCGCCACACACCGTCACGGGCTGTTGCGGCCCCGCCGGGAATGGCATAATAACCCTCAAATCCACGGAAATGGTCAATACGAATAATATCATACAGCGCCGCGCTGGCCCTAAAGCGATCGATCCACCAGCGGTAGCCATCCGCTTTCATGGCGTCCCAGCGGTACAGCGGGTTGCCCCACAGTTGCCCATCGGCCGAAAATCCATCGGGCGGGCAGCCTGCCACCTCAATCGGCTCGTAATTTTCATCCAGCAGGAATTGCTCCGGAGCGCTCCACACATCGGCAGAATCCCGCGGTACATAGATGGGAATATCCCCAATGATACGAATCCCGCGCTCATTGGCATAGCCCTTCAAGGCCCGCCACTGCCGGGTAAATAGGTATTGCAGCATCATCTGGAAGCCGATCTCTCCGGCATATTGCTCCCGCGCCGCCGCAATGGCGCCCGGCTCCCGGGTTTTCAGCGGCTGTTCCCACTCGTTCCAAGGACGCCCGCCATGGGCATCCTTCAGCGCCATAAACAGTGCATAGTCCGGCAGCCAACGCTCATTTTCCCGGCAGAACTGCGCGTAGTCCTCCGGCTGATTCTGCGCAAAGCGCCGGTAGGCGTGGTGCAGCACCTCATAGCGCAGCTGGTACAGCTGTCCGTAGTCCACCGAAAGCTCACTTTCGCACCACGGCAGCCGTTCATATTCATCGCGCTCCAGCAGCCCATCCCGCTCCAGCTGGGGCAGGTCTATAAAATACGGGTTCCCCGCCACCGAGCTGAACGACTGGTACGGTGAGTCACCATAGCTGGTCGGCCCAATGGGCAAAATCTGCCACCAGGTCTGCCCAGCCCGCTGCAGAAAATCTACAAAGCGGTAGGCGTTATCTCCCATTGTGCCAATGCCGTAAGGCCCCGGCAGGGAGGATATGTGCATCAGTACTCCACTGCTTCTCATAGCTTTTGCTCTCTTTTCTATCACATCTTGGCTTGTGCTCCTGGGCCCAGCCCCACACTCTCGCCGCTTATCACGGTAAAGGGCACCGTCACCCGCCGGGCCGGCGCACCGTTCTCTATGGCATCCAGCAGCGTGCCAGTCGCTTCCCTCGCCAGCCGCTCCACCGATTGCCCAATGGTCGCCAGCCGCGGCGTCAGGTATTCTCCCAACGCCAGTCCATCAAAACCGATGATGGAAAGATCCTTGCCCACCGTGCGTCCGGCATCCTGCGCAGCCCGCATGGCGCCTATTGCCATCACATCCGCTATGGCATAGGCAGCGGTGATCTCCGGGTGCTCCTCCAATACATGGTGCATAGCCTGGTAGCCCTCTTCATAGCAGAAGCGCGCCTCGCCATACTCCACCAGATTTTCGGCCGGCAGTCCGCTTTGGACAAAGGCCGCCCGTCCCCCGGCAAAGCGCTGGCCGGAAACATCGCTGAAGCTGGGCCGCCCGCCAATAATGGCAATGTGCCGGTGTCCATACTCCAGCAGCACTCGCACCGCTTGCACCGAGGCCTCAAAGTCATCGGTCGTCACACTGGAAAGGTTCGGGTAGTCCAGCCCTTCGGCCGGGGAGGTCACCAGCACCGCCGGCAGCGTAATGCGCCCAAAGCTCCGCTTAAAGTTATCAGCATTGCCGCCCAGGAATAGGATCCCCTGCGGCTTTTTCTCGGCGCACAGCGTGATCGCCCGCTGCACCTCGTCGGTATCCTCGTCAAAATAATCCACCAGCAGGGTATACGGGGTATTGTTCATCAGGCCCTGCAGCTGCTCCACCAGTGCGGCAAAAAGCTCATTTCTTACGCCCTTTACCAGCACCAGCAGGCTTCGGTTTACCGATTGTTTCAGATTCTTGGCGTTGGCGTTTTGGGTATATCCATTCTTCTCCACCACTGCCAGAATCCGTCTGCGCGCCTGTGCGCTTACATCGGGGTGGTTGTTCAGCACGCGGGAAACGGTCCCTACGGCATAGCCGCTCTCTCTCGCTATATCTTTTATCGTCACAGCAGTATCAACCCTTTACGGCACCGGCCGCCACACCCTTGATGATGTGCTTCTGGCAGGTGAGGTAGAAAATGATGACCGGAATAATGGAAAGCATGATCAGCGCCATCACCGCGCCCAGGTCCACCGAACCGTAGCTGCCCTGCAGGAACTGAATGTGAATGGGAATGGTCATATACTGCTTGCGGTCCAGCACCAGATAGGGCAGCAGGTAGTCGTTCCACACCCACATAATCTCCAGCACACCGACCGAGATCATGGTAGGCTTGAGCATGGGCAGCACCACATTAAAGTAGGTCCGGATGGGCCCGCAGCCGTCAATGGCCGCGGCCTCCTCTATCTCCAGTGGAATGCTCTTGATAAATCCGCTGAACATAAAGACTGCCAGCCCTGCGCCGAAGCCCAGATAGATAATGGGAATGGTGTAGGGGGTATTGAGCTTCAAGGTATCGGCAGTGCGTGCCAGCGTAAACATAACCATCTGGAACGGCACAACCATCGAAAAAACGCAGAGGTAATAAACCAGCTTGGAAAAGCCGCTGCCCACGCGGGCGATGTACCACGCCGCCATGCTGGTGCACAGCAGGATCAGCGCTGCGGAGACAATGGTGATCAGCAGCGAATAGCCTGCGCTCTTCAGAAAAGGATAGTTGCCGAAGGTAAGGCCCTTGATATAGTTGTCCAGTGCGACAAAGGTGCCCTCGCGCGGGAACGCAAAGGTCTCCAGATTGATGGAGGCGTTGCTCTTAAAGGAGTTCATCGCCACCAGGAATATCGGGATCAGATAGATAAAGGAAAGAATCGAAAAGATCACCGTCAATGCGTCGTGGCGGCGGCGCTCGCTCTTAAAGCCGCCTTTGGCGCTGGTTTTTTCCGTTGTCTTAGCAGACATTATTGCTGCACCTCCTTCTCTCGGGTGGAACGCAGCTGCAGGATACTCAAAACAGCCACCAGCACAAAGAAGATGACGGCTTTTGCCTGTCCCACGCCGCGGCTGCGTGCGCTGGCGTAGAAGGAGTTGACGATATTCAGCGCCAGCATTTCGGTGGTCTTAATGACCTCGCCGCCCTGCTGGATAAAGGGTCTGCCGGCGGTCAGCGCCAGGTTCTGGTCGTACAGCTTAAAGGAATTGGTCAGGGTCAGGAAGGTGCAGATGGTAATGGAGGGCATCACATTGGGAATGGTGATCTTCCACAGCGTCTGCCAGCCGTTGGCGCCGTCAATCCGAGCCGCCTCCAGCATATCCTCCGGCACGCTTTGCAGCCCTGCCACATAAATGATCATCATGTAACCGATCTGCTGCCAGCACATCAATATGATCAAGCCCCAGAAGCCGTATTTGGACTCCAATACCACGCTGGTGCTGTATTTGATGAGAATACCATTGAAGATCATGCTCCAAATGTAGCCCAGCACAATACCGCCGATGAGGTTCGGCATAAAGAAGACGGTACGGAACAGGTTGGATCCCTTAATTCCTCTCGTCAGCGCATAGGCAATCGCAAAGGCGATGACATTGATGAGCACCAGCGAAACCACGGCAAACAGCGCCGTGTACCAGAAGGCATGGCCGAAGCTCTTATCCTGGAAAGCGGCGATGTAGTTTTTGATGCCCGCCCATGTCCAGTTCTTGGTGGTCTTAAAATCGCAGAAGGAAAGGAAGAATCCCTTGCAGAATGGATACAGAAAGCCGATGCAGAATGCCGCGAAGGTCGGCAGCAGGAACAGCCAGAAGCATTTCTGGATCGGTCGCCGGATCAGCGGTGAATTAAGCGCCGCGCGATCACGGTTCTTTCTTGCCTTTTTCATAATGTCCCTCACACTCCTTTGGTGGTTCGTCCGGTTTTTGGGCAAAGCCGGCAGCTCGCGCCCCTGTCCTTGTCATCGTACAGCCGGGGGCGTCAGGTGCAGGTTTTCCCTATCTTTTTTGCAAAGCGGGGGCGAGCGCAGTGCTCGCCCCCGTTTTATCACAATAATTCAGTTTTCCGCAGGCGCTTCATCAAAAGCCTTTTACGGAAATCCCGTTGTCAGCGGAAGCTCCTGAGATCAGGAGTTCTCCTTGGCATACTGGGCAGCCCAGCCGTCAACAAAGGCAGTCTTAACAACAGACCAGTCAGCGTTGCCGGAGGTGTACTGGGTCAGCGCGTCAACAACAGCAGCACGCCAGTCATCAACCGCGGGAGTGTAGTTGAATGCCCAAGTCACAACATAGTTGCCGTTCGCGGTGTAGTCGTTCGCCTGAGCGAAGAATACATTCTCGGGGGTCTTGGCAGACTTGAAGGGGATCGGGCCAAACTCCTTCGCCATCATGGTGGTGCCTTCCTCAGAGGTAACAACCCACTTCATGAAGTCGAGGGTAGCCTTGATGTCTTCCTCGGAAGCGTACTTGTTCACAGCCCAGCAGTTCTCGGTGCCGCAGCACAGACCGGCTTTTTCCTCGCCCTCTACGCCGCAGTAAATCGGGATCATCGCCAGATCATCGGGGTTCATGTTGAACTTGGAGGTCAGGTTGGAGTACTCCCAGCTGCCGTTCTGATAGAATACAGCCTTGCCCTCGCCGAGCTCAGCCTCAGCCTGGTCGCCGGTAGCGGAAACCAGAGCAGCGCCGGTGGTGGCGGAGTCAGTGGTGTACAGATCCCAGAGGTTCTTGTAGTTATCGAGGTAAGCGCCGGTGATGGTGGCGGGCTGAGAGGTCACGCCGTTGTCACGGAACTCATAGAACAGGGGCATATTGGCCAGATGGCCGGAGAAACGCCAGCTGGAGGAACCGTCCAGACCGGCAGAGGTGAAGGCATCGAAGCCCAGCTCGGCAGCGCGGCTGTGGATATCGTCGGCAACCTTCTTCAGGGACTCAAAGTTGGTGATGTCGGTCAGCTCGTAGCCAGCCTGCTTCAGCAGAGCCTTGTTTACGATGATGCCGAATGCCTCATAGCAGTAACCGATGGAAACGGTCTCGCCCGCTTCGTTCTTCAGGTTAAAGGCGTCGGTGGTCATTTCCTTCATGATGTCGGTGTTGGTCAGGTCGTAGCAGTACTCGCCCCAAGTCTTTACCGCGCCGGCGTTGCCTACCTGGAACATGGTGGGAGCAGCGTCCTTATCCATCTCGGCGGTCAGCACCTGGTCATAAGTACCGGAAGCCGCAGTCAGAACGGTTACGGGAACACCGGTCTTCTCGGTGTACAGCTTCGCCAGATCCTGCCAAGCCTTGTCAGCCTCGGGCTTGAAGTTGAGATAATAAACAGAACCGGTCTTGGAGTCGGGGGTGGGTGCGGGCTTGTCGCCGCAGGCGGTAAACAGAGTAATCGCCATAACAACAGCCAACAGAATTGCTAATGTCTTTTTCATGGTTTCTCCTCCTATATTGTGTTTGCGTTCTTTTCTTGGCCGGAATCGTTTCCAGCCCTCGCAATGATATTATACAGCCTGTCACCGGTCATTTCAATCAAAATCTGTCGTCCTTTCACAAATTCAGCAAATATGCTATAAAACCTTTTATGAAAATTGAGCATCTTTCCAATCGTTGGCCCCAGCCGCGGTCTATTTTGCGCCTCTTTGGGCGGATTATTCTCCCTTTCCGGGCAAAATAGCAGTTGACATCACGCGCCGCCCTTTTTATAATAGTGGCGTAAAATATACCACGGAGGTGGAGTTTTATGAAGCAGCGCTTTGATGTGACCGGCATGAGCTGCAGTGCATGCAGTGCCCATGTGGAGAAGGCTGTGAGCCGGGTTCCGGGCGTGGATCAGGTGCAGGTCAATCTGCTGCAGAATTCCATGGTGGTGGAATACGAAGATGAAGCCACCGATACGGCAGCAATCATTCATGCAGTGGAGGATGCAGGATATGGTGCATCTGTCAAGGATGCCCATGAGCCGGCGAAAAAAGCAGAGAATGATCTGCAGAAGCGGACAGCAGAAGAAGCCAAAAAGATGAAGCATCGTCTGGGCTGGTCGATTGTATTTTTGATTGTGCTCATGTACATTTCCATGGGACATATGCTGGGGTGGCCATTG
>OIWQ01001285.1_pt1 | contig 30698 bp, 33 predicted proteins | sample 1587571 | NCBI WGS metagenome assembly OIWQ01 (sample SAMEA3888910, study PRJEB22519) | human gut metagenome | biome: human gut; feature: human-associated habitat; material: faeces | place: Denmark | collected 2010 | reverse complement strand
GCAATTCTTTGCTGTTTCCCATTATATCACATTCTTCTTCTTTTTGTCAATCGCTCCGCCTTGCTATTTTTGCCTTTTTCGCGCCCTTTTTTGATTTCAAGCCCGCCGGGCAATCCAAAAAAATCATTTCTTTTCATGCGCGAGTCGGGCGGCGGTGACGGTGTTTCGGAGCAGCATCGTAATGGTCATCGGCCCGACACCGCCCGGCACCGGCGTAATATATCCGGCAACCTCGGACACCGCGGCATAGTCCACGTCTCCGGTGAGCTTGCCGTCCGGTCTGCGATTCATACCGACGTCGATTACCACAGCGCCGGGCTTCACCATATCCGCTGTGATAAAATCCGCTTTGCCGATCGCCACGACGAGGATATCCGCCCCGCGGCAAATCTCGGCGAGATTCCGCGTTCGGGAATGGCAGACCGTCACCGTCGCATTGGCATGGAGCAGCAGCATCGCCTGCGGCTTGCCAACGATATTGCTTCTCCCGACGACGACCGCGTTTTTCCCCTCGATCTCGATTCCGGAGCGCCGCAGAAGCTCCATGACGCCCGCGGGCGTACACGGCAGGAACCGAAAATCGCCGATCATGATTTTGCCGACGTTGACCTCGCTGAACGCATCCACGTCCTTATCCGGAGAAATCGCCGCAATCACGGCGCTTTCGTTGATATGACGCGGCAGAGGAAGCTGAACCAAAATCCCGTTGATTTCCGGGCGGGCATTGAGCTCGGCGATTTTCGCAAGCAGCTCCGTCTCGGATGTGCTCTCCGGCATCTCAATGATTTCGGAATAAATACCGACCTCGGCGCACGCCCGTCCCTTGTTGCGCACATACACCTTTGAGGCGGGATCCTCCCCTACGATAATGACCGCCAGCCCGGGAACGACCCCCTGCTGTGCCAAAGCTTTTACCTCCTCCGAGATTTCCGCCCTCATCTCGGAGGATATTTTCTTTCCGTCAATGATCTGTGCCATCTTCACTCTTCTCCTCTGTGTCCGGTTCGTCCTCTGTCAGGCCGTCCGTTTCCGATTTTTCTTCCGATTCCGGCGCTTCGGGCAGTTCCGTCGGCACATTGCCGCCGCTTTCCGAATCACCGGAGCATTCCGCCGTTTCGTTTTCTTCGGTATCCGCATCCGTTTCCGGCGCTTCCTCCGCATTTTCCTGCGAAGCCTGCCCGCTCGCATCCGAGACCATTGTCTCTTCCGCAGATTCCGCGTTCTGCACGGCGTTCTTTGAATATCCGAGCAGTGCCGGAATGGTCACAATCTCGCCCATCTCGATGGCACCCAATGCGGACAGCTTCTTATATTTATCCCGCAGAATGAAAACAAACGGAACGACCGCAATGACAAGAATGAAGGAAAGCAGAGAGGACACCCGAACGCTTCCAAGCATCAGCGAATCCGTGCGCAGAAGCTCGATAAAGGCGCGCCCGAGGCCGTACCATGTGAAATACCACATGGTGACCTCCCCGTGATATTTCCGTTTTTTATAGAACGCATTGATAAGGATAAAGCCCACAAGGTTCCAAAGCGACTCATACAAAAATGTCGGATGCACATAGATCATCTGATAATTCGTTTCATAATTGCAAAGCCCCATGCGCCAAGGAAGCGTCGTTTCCGAGCCGAACGCCTCTCCGTTACAGAAATTTCCCCATCTTCCGATGATCTGACCAAGCATAACGCCGGGGACAATCATATCGGTAAGCTTGAAAAATCCGATTTTTTTGCGTCTTGACATCAGACAGACCGCCAGTGCGCCGCCGATGATGCCGCCGTAAATCGCAAGTCCGCCATTCCAAATGGCGACGATGTTATAGAGGGTGCCGCCCAAATTCTCCCAAAAGGTACCGCCAGTTTCTAAAAATCCGCCGAAAAAGATCACGAAATACAGTCTTGCGCCGATCACTGCGGTGATAACGGTCACAAGCGTGATGTCGAGAATATCGTCAAAGGAAATCCACACCTTTCTCGCGCGGTACGCAAAATAGCCGAAGCCCGCAAAAATACCGATGCAGATGATAATGCCGTACCACATGACCGTAACGGGAAAATTGCCGATGTTAAACGACAGTGCCACGCCGTTGATCGTAAACTCCCCGATGCCAAGTCCCGGGAACGAAATCGTTGATATACGTCCCATGCTTTCTCCTTTCAATCATAGCCCGCCAAAGTCCCGAAGCCCGCCTCCGTATGCGTCACGTCGGAGAGAACCCCGACCGGGATTGCCGGACGGCAAAAATGCCGCCCGCCGGCTTCTGTCCATTTTATTTTTGAATGGGATTTACCACGCTCATCGCGTAATATTCCTCATGGAAAAGCGTTTCAAACAGCGCTTCCACCTCTTCAAAGGTCACAGCTTTCAGCGCCTCGCCGTAGTCGAACGGGTCGCAGTCGTCGTGAATCATATAGGTGAAGGACTGCGCGAGCTTTGTGGAATCAAACATCTTAATATAGGAAGCATAAGACGCTCTTTTGATTCTGTCGAAATCCTCGCGGGAAAGCCCCTCCCTCCGGTTCTTTTCGATATAGGAAACAAATTTCCCATATACCACCTCGGGATCGTCCGTTTCCCCCTCCAAAAGGATCTTCGAGCTGTCACGGCCGTGATCGTAGCCGGCGTCAAAGCCGTTTACAAGCCCGCTTTCATATACGTCGATGGCAAACGGCGAAGTCGAGCCGAACAGCATGTCGGTGAGAATCCCCATCTCCGTCTTTTTCTTCATTCTCACCCGGCTGTCGGAGGAAATATCGATATCCTTAACGCCGATGAGGAACATCGGCTTTGCCACCTCAAATTCCGCCGAGGTGCGCTTTTTGAAAACCTCCGGCTTCTCGGAATAATAGTTGCGCACGATCGTTTTCTGCTCGCGCTCCGGCAGGATACGGTCTACGGCGTCCAGCACCATATCCATATCCGCGCGGCCGGACACGCACAGCGTCATATTGGAGAAATTATAAAACGTATAATAGCAGTCATAGAGAAGCTCCGGCGTGATTTCGGCGATGGATTCCACCGTGCCGGCCACATTGATGCGCGTCTGATTCTTCTCATACATCGCTTCCAACAAATTATAATAGATGGCGGAGCCGGGATTGTCCTCATACATCCGGATTTCCTGCCCGATGATGCCGCGTTCCTTTTCCACGTTCTCCGGCGTAAAATAGGGCTTCGACACATAATCGAGAAGAATTTCGAGATTTTCTCTCAGGTGCTCCGTGCAGGAGAACAGATACGAGGTCATCGTGCCGGAGGTAAAGGCGTTGGCATTCGCGCCGTATTTCGCGAATCGGGAGAAGGTATCCACGCCGTCCTCGTTTTCAAACATTTTATGCTCGAGATAATGCGCGATGCCGTCCGGCACCTTATGAAATTCCGCTTCGCCCTCGAGCTTGAAGCAGTTGTCGATGGCGCCGTATTTCGTCGAAAACATGGCGAAGCTTGTGGCAAAATCCTTGGGCATCACATAAATTTCAAGCCCGCTTTTATGCTTCGTATAATAATATTTTTCGCCGAAATCCGTCGTTCTTTCCGTTATTCTTTTGTCATTCATTTGGCGGATGCCTCCTTTCCGCAGAGGAAATAATAGGTGTCGAGCTTGATATCCTGCGCCATGCGGACAATTTCATCCTTCGTCACGGCACGGAACCGCTCGATTTTCTCCTCCGGCGTCAGGATTTCCTCATTCATCACACAGGCAAAATACCAGTTCATGAGAGAATTTGTGCTGTCGCCCACGCGGCCTGCGGAATCGATCAGCGCAAGCTTCGCATCCGCGATTTCTCCCTCCGTAATCTCTCCGTTTTTCATATGGTCGAGCTGGGCGAGGATTTCATCCACCGCCTTTTTCTCATTGGCAAACTCGATGCCGGAATTGACCGTCATATAGCCCTTTTGGCCGTTCTCCGAGGAGGAACAGTAATAGCAAAGGCTCAGCTTCTCGCGCACATTGAGGAACAGCTTGCTTGTCACGCCGGCACCGTATACCGTATTGAGCACCTGCATGACGTGATAATCCCCGTCCGAGACGGAATGTCCCGTGAAAAATCCGAGAGACAGCTTTCCCTGTGTGATATTCTGATGCTCATAGACCGTTTTTACTTTCTCGCGCGGCTTTGCCAGCACCGTCGTTTCCAGCGGGTACGGCTCCGTTCGCGAGACCTTGGCAAACATGGCGGCAAAGCGTTCCGAAAGTGCCTCAAAATCGAAATTGCCTACGGCAAAGATTTCGACGCGCGCGCGGGCAAGGACCTCCCGGTACTGCGCCATAAGACAGCCCGGGCAGACTGCCGATACCGCCTCCGCGGTACCGAGCTCCGAAAGCCCGAACGCGTCGCCCTCGAACATCTCCTCGACAAGACGCATCGTCGCATAGCGGCGCTTGTCGTTGACCTGTGCGCGGATGTCGTCGATGAGCATCCGTTTTTCGCTTTCGACATATTCCCCGCGGAATGCGCCGTTCTCCGTCACGGGATGGAACAGAATATCCTCCAAAAGCGCCATCGCCCGTCCCGTGATGTCCATGCCGTCGATCGCATACTGATTCTCCAAAAGATTCATGCGAAGCTCGAGAATTTGGAGATCGCCTCTTTTATACACGCTGTCGGAGATACCGGTGTCGTAGATCGATTCCTCCTCGCGGCGAATTTTCCCGATATCCGGATAATGCTCGCTGCCTCTGAGCAGCACCGGAAACAAAAGCGCGTTCTTCGCCGCCGTATCCGCCGACAGCGGCACGACAAAGCGGATTGAAATCAAATTTGCTTTGAACTTTGTTTCATGAACTGTGTTAAAATAAATACCGTTTGCAAGCTCTTTTCGTTCAAAAGACATTTGCCTGTATCCTTTCACATAAATTATAAAGATTTCCACATATTATATTATACCAATAATTATGAAATTTTCAACGCTTTTCATGATATTTCTTCCGTTTGGCCCGCCCAAAAGTGAATTTACAAAGTTTATTCGTTTATAATCCAAATTTCCATTTACAAAATCACGAATTTATGATATGATAAGAATATAAAGCCTGAAAGGGGGATTTATCATGGAGTATATGCCGTTTGTTTGGCTCGGCGTGATCATTTTGGCGGTGATTCTCGAAGCTTCTACGTGTGCGCTCGTTTCCATTTGGTTCATACCGGCAGCCGTCGTCTCTTTGATTTTGTCGTTTTTCCCGGTTCCCTTATGGATTCAAATCACGGTTTTTGTGGTATGCTCGGCGCTGCTGCTCATATTCACGAAGGTCATCTTCAAAAAGACGCTCGGATTGAAGCGGACCGCAACCAATGCGGACGCCGTAATCGGTGAGGAAGCGATTGTCATGGAGCCTATCGACAATATCGAGGGGATAGGTCAGGTCAAGGTGAGGGGACAGATTTGGACAGCCCGCTCCTATGACAAGGACATAAAATATGAAAAGGGCGAAATCTTAAACGTCGTCGCCATCGAGGGCGTCAAGCTGATCTGCAAAAAATAAAATTACATATCAAGGAAAAAGAGAGGTGCTTTATTATGGAATGGATTATCATCGGTATCGTCGTCGCAGTTGTTTTGGTTATCCTCATTGCAAACATCAATATCGTCCCGCAGGCACGCGCTTATGTTGTGGAACGGCTTGGAACTTATCACTCGACATGGAATACCGGCTTCCACTGGAAAGTCCCGTTCGTCGAGAGAATCGCCAAGAAAATCTCCCTCATGGAGCAGGTGGCGGACTTCCAACCGCAGGCCGTTATCACAAAGGATAACGTCAGAATGCAGATCGACACGGTCGTTTTCTTCCAAATCACCGACTGCAAGCTCTTCACCTATGGCGTGGAATCGCCGCTCGCCGCGATTGAAAATCTCACGGCGACCACACTGCGTAACATCATCGGCGAGCTTGAGCTTGACAGCACACTGACCTCGCGCGATATCATCAATACGAAAATGCGCGTGATTCTCGACGAGGCGACCGACCCGTGGGGAATCAAGGTCAACCGCGTCGAGCTGAAAAACATCATTCCGCCCCGCGAAATTCAGGACGCGATGGAAAAGCAGATGAAGGCGGAACGCGAGCGCCGCGAGCTGATTCTCCGCGCCGAGGGTGAAAAGAACTCCACAATCCTCGTCGCCGAGGGTAAAAAGCAGGCGATGATTCTCGACGCCGAGGCGCAGAAGCAAAGACAAATCCTTCTTGCGGAAGCGGAAAAGGAATCGAGAATCCGGGAAGCCGAGGGTGAAGCCGAAGCCATTCTGAAAGTGCAGGAAGCCACCGCAGAGGGTATCAAGAAGATCAACGAAGCTGCTCCGTCCGACAAAGTTATCGCCATCAAGAGTCTCGAAGCCTTTGAAAAGGCCGCCGACGGAAAAGCGACCAAGATCATCATTCCGAGTGAAATTCAGTCTCTTGCCGGACTTGCCGCGAGCGTCAAAGCGCTGGTGACAGACGAAAAGGGCAGCGAAGCTCCCTCAAAATAATCATTGACAAAAGGGACTTTGTCAAGCCGCATAAATCTATTTGAAAACCATCCGCTTGTCGGATGGTTTTCAATTTACCGAAAACTGTCCGCAAGGGATGGCTTTCTTCCTGCGAGCTATGCATGCCGAGCGCAAGCACAGCAGACAGACGAAAACCGCCGCTCCGCCCTTTTTACCGGCATTGGCTTTACAAAAGCTTTTCGCACGGATCTGGAAAGCATAAAAAACAAGCGCAAAGCCGTCTTTTTGATGCCGCAATCGAGCTATCGCCTTTCCTATCTTTTGAACAAATTGTAAACACCGAAAAAAAATGCTTGACAAAGCGGCTTTTTTCTTATATGCTTTTAATTAGTTTTCTAACTAATAATAATGGGAGGCCACTATGGTACATAATCAGGAAATCAGAGACGGAAAATGTCTCGGGGAACCCAAGCCCAGTATGCTCATCAACGAAATCTCCAAGCTGTTCCGCGACAGGATGCGGGAAAAATCCGAAGAGCTCGGATTTAAAAACGGATATCGGCAGGGGCTGGTGTTCCTTGCGCGCGGCGACGGCGTGACACAGCTTTCCATTGCAAAGGGAACGCATCTCAAAGCGCCAACCGTCAGCGTCGCGCTCAAAAGCATGGAAGCGGAGGGACTCGTGAAGCGTGAAACCGATGCCGTCGATATGCGTCAGACCCGCGTATATCTGCTCGACAAGGGGCGCGAGCTCGATCTCAAGCACCACGAAAACATCATGGAATTTGAAAGGATCATGCTTTCCGGCATCGACAAAACCGAGGAGGAAACCCTTCTGCGCTGCCTCAAAAAGATTCGGGACAACATTTTGGAATCCAACGAGACCTCGGAAAGGACCTCCGACGGCATATGAAAAAGCTTTTCATATACCTGAGGCCTTATTGGTATATCGCAATTTTCTCTCCGCTGTTCATGATCGCGGAGGTCCTCGTCGATCTCTCTCTGCCCACAATCATGTCCGATATCGTCAACAACAGCATTTATGCAGAATCCGTATCGGAAGGCATGAGCATCGTCGCAAGCTACGGCGTCAAAATGATGGTTCTCGTCATTCTCGGCGGCGTCACGGGCGTCGGCGCGGCAGGCTTTGCCTCCGCGGCATCTCAGAGCTTCGGCAACGACCTGCGTCAGGATGCTTTCGCTCATGTGATGGCGCTCTCACCGGAGCAAACGGATAAATTCACCGTCGGCTCCCTTGTCACAAGAATGACGAACGACGTCACGATGGTGCAGAACTTCATAGCGCAGGGACTGCGCTCCTTTTTCCGGGCGCCGATCATGTTTGTCGGCGGCATCATCATGGCGATCTCTCTGAATATCAAATTCGGCATCGTCATCGCGGTTTCGCTTCCGATCCAGCTTCTGATTGTCTATTTGGTCATGCGCAAGATCAAGCCGATATTCGAGCAGGTACAGGACAGACTTGACGACGTCAACTCCGTCGTTCAAGAAAACGTCTCCGGCGCGCGTGTCGTCAAGGCCTACGTGCGCGAGGAGCATGAAACCAAGCGCTTCGACAAAGCAAACGGCAATCTTTTTGCTGTCACACTGCGCGTACAGTATATCATGGCGCTGCTCTCCCCGCTCATGATGGTGGTCATGAACATCGCCGTTATCGCGGTTATTCTGATCGGCGGAATCGAAGTCGGACACGGCGCCATCGAAGTCGGTGAGGTCATGGCTGTCATTCAGTATATCATGCAGATTCTGAACTCCGTCATGATGATATCCACAATGTTTCAGTTCATATCAAGAGCACAAGCCTCTGCAAAGCGTATCAACGAGGTGCTCGACTGCGTTCCCACGATCACGGACGGCGCCTATGAGGGAACCGGCGAGGAGGAAAAGCCCGGTCATCTCGTATTCCGCGGCGTATCCTTCCGCTATCCCGATACGGCCGGCGAGCCGGTGCTCCATGACATCGATCTCGATATAAAATCCGGAGAAAATCTCGCCATTCTCGGCGCGACAGGCTCCGGCAAGACGACGCTTGTCAGCCTGATTCCGCGTTTCTACAATCCGACGGAGGGAGAAATCCTTCTCGACGGTGTAAACATAAAGGATTACTCGCTGGATACTCTGCGCTCGAAAATTTCGTTCGTCCTTCAAAAAAGCGAGCTTTTCTCCGGCACCGTCGCGGAAAATCTGCGTTGGGGAGATGAATCTGCCTCCGACGAGGAGCTTCGGAAAGCGGCCAAAGTCGCACAGGCGGACGAATTTATCACGGGCTTTGCCGCAGGATATGACACGATAATCGCCGAAAAGGGCGCGTCCCTTTCCGGAGGACAAAAACAGCGGCTTGCCATCGCGCGCGCCCTCTTAAAGAAGCCGGAAGTCATCATCTTCGACGACAGCATGTCCGCGCTCGACCTTGCCACCAGTGCCAAGCTGCAAAAAGCGCTTCGCGAAAAAGAAGGCACGCTTACCGTCATCACGATTGCCCAGCGTGTCGCCTCCGTTATGAGCGCCGACCGGATTCTCGTTCTCGACGGCGGAACGGTCGCCGCCTCGGGAAACCACGAGGAGCTCATGGAATCAAGTGAGATTTACCGCGACATTTATTATTCTCAGCTGAAACGGGGTGAGGAAATTGAATAACGAAGCGAAAAAGGAAAGAAACGCCGATATCGGCATGATGATGCCCGGCGGGCGCCGTCCCGGAGGCCCCAGAGGCCCTATGGTGGCGGAAAAGCCGAAAAACTTCAAAAAGACCGTTTCCAAGCTCCTCGGCTACATCGGGAAAAACAAAATTCTGCTCATTATCATGGTCATCTGTGTCATTGCATCCGCCGCGGTCACGCTTATCGCGCCGACCATGCAGACGGAAGCGCTCAACTATCTGACGCCCGAATCGATGGGCGGAAAGATGACGACGTCAAGCGGAAAGCCCGTCATCGACTTCGATTCGATGATTAGAATCCTCGTCATACTCGCCGTACTGTTTGTGGCGTCGTCGCTGTTCTCCTACATACAGAGCCGGCTTTCCGCCAAGCTTTCTCAGACGACGGTAAAAACCATGCGGGGAGACCTCTTCCGGCGCATCGAGAAGCTGTCCATCGGATATACCGACAATCATCCGCACGGCGATATCATGAGCCGCATGACCAATGATATCGAAAACATCTCCAATACGATTTCTCAGTCGGTGACCTCTCTTATTTCCAGCGTCATCACCATCATCGGTGCATTCTGCATCATGCTTTATTACAGCTGGGAAATGACGCTCATCAGCATCGTCACGATTCCCCTCACGCTGCTCGCCACGACATTTTTGACCAAGCGTGTCAGACGGTATTTCGCGGCACAGCAAAAGCTGCTCGGCGAGCTCAACGCCGAAGTGGAGGAAAGCGTCATGGGATATCGGACGATCATCGCGTTTTCCAGAGAGGAAAAAATTAAAAAAGAATTCCGCGAAACCAGCTCCGCTCTGAAAAAGACGGGCATCAAGGCTGAAATCTTCGGCGGTGTCATGGGACCGCTTATGAACATCATCAATAACATCGGATTCCTTCTCATCGTCACCGCAGGCGTGGCCTTTGCCATCAACGGACGGTTCAGCGTTACCACGGTATTCCTTTTCATTCAGTTCTCCAAACAGTTCACAAGACCGCTCAACGAAATCGCAAACCAGTATACCTCAATCCTCAATGCGGTGACCGGTGCGGAGCGCGTGTTTGAAATTATGGAGGAACCGTCGGAAATCGACGAAGGGAAAATTATTCTTGACAGCGATGAAATCACGGGCAGACTGTCGTTCCGGCATATCAATTTTTCTTATGTGCCGGGAGAGCCGGTGTTAAAGGATTTCTGTCTTGAAGTCGACAAGGGGCAAAAGATCGCCATCGTCGGCAAGACCGGATCCGGCAAGACGACCATCATCAATCTTCTCACCCGATTCTATGAAACGGATTCCGGCGAGATTCTTCTCGACGGCACCGACATCCGGGATATCACAAAGGATTCTCTGCGAAAGAACATCGCGATCGTTTTGCAGGATACCGTGCTTTTCTCCGATTCGATCGGCGCGAATATCCGTTACGGCAGACTGGATGCCACCGACGAGGAAATAAGAGAAGCAGCGGCCACCGCGAATGCCGACAGCTTCATTGAGAGAATGCCGGAAGGATATGATACCCAGCTTGCGGAGGCCGGCGGCAACATCAGCAACGGACAAAGGCAGCTGCTTTCGATTGCACGTGCCGTGCTTGCCGATCCGAAAATCCTGATACTCGATGAGGCGACTTCCAGCGTCGATACCCGCACGGAAATGCACATTCAGGAAGCAATGCTGCATCTGATGCACGGAAGAACAACGCTCATCATCGCGCACCGCCTTTCCACCATCCGCGATGCGGATAAAATCATCGTTCTTGACGGCGGACGGATATGCGAAGCCGGAAACCACGACGAGCTTCTCAGCCAGAAGGGCGTGTATTATAATCTTTATATGTCGCAGTTTGCGGGAATCGAAACATAAAAAAGAAACTCATAAGGGAGCATTCCCTTATGAGTTTCTCTTTTTCTCCTTTCCAAAGGAGAAGATACGTGCTTTTCTCACTGAGGAGAAAAGCACCAAAAGACTCACCGAGACGCTGTCTCGGACTCTCATTCTTCTGCTGGGAAGCGCATACCCACGGCTCGAAAGGTGTTGCAGTGCTCGCACAGGCCACCACTCCCCGTGCGGCAAGCAACTGCGACTGGGAAGTTTGCGCCCGCAGGCGCAAGGCTTTCGGAGCGCACTCGCTGCCCGTTCGGCGTGTTCCGCCGTGGCTTGCGTACCCTCTGTGGTACGCAAACTGGGAGCCGACGGGATATACTCTCGGATTGCACCAACGGTCAAGCCGGAGGCTTGCGGCTTCTTTTCGTCCTTTTCTTGTCCGCACAAGAAAAGAACATGTTTCTCTCCTTTGAAAAAGGAGAAAGAAAAACAGCAGGAACACACTTGCAGTGCTCCTGCCGTTTTATTTTTACAATCGTATCAATCACTGATAAAGGGAAGCAGCGCAACGTGACGCGCTCTTTTGATCGCTTCCGTCAGCTCTCTCTGATGCTTCGCGCAAGTGCCTGTCACTCTGCGGGGCAGAATCTTCGAGCGCTCCGAAATGAACTTGCGCAGTCTTGCGACATCCTTATAATCGATCTTCTCGACCTTTTCCGCGCAGAATACGCAGACTTTCTTTCTTCTGCGATTTCCGCCGTTCGGGCGAGCCGGTCTCTGTTCTCTATCCATTGTGATGAAACCTCCTATTCCGTAATATTGTGAATCCAATTCCGCTTAAAACGGCAGATCATCGTCCCCCGCGATCTCCTCAAACTTCGGAGTCTCGGCGCCTCCCGCCGTAAATACGGGAGCCTGATAATCATCGCTTCGTGCGGAATCGTTCTTACGCTCCACGAAGCTGGCCTCATCGGCCACCACCTCGGTAGCATAACGCTTGGAACCGTCGTTCGCAGTCCAGCTTCTTGTTTGAAGGGAGCCGCAGATACAGATTGCACTGCCCTTTCTGAAATATTTCGCAATGAATTCAGCTGTGCTTCTCCATGCGACAATATTGATGAAATCGCTTTGCGGCTGTTCTCCGGATTTCGTATATCGGCGGCTTACTCCTATCGAAAAGGAACAAACGCTGACGCCGCTCGGCGTCTGTTTGAGTTCCGGATCCGCGGTCATATGACCGATCAGAATCACCTTGTTAAGACTTGCCATTCCAATACCTCCCCACAAATCAAGCTCGGATTGTCATCGAGCGCATAACACCCTCTGTGATGTTGAAGATACGTTCAAGCTCCGCGACAAAGCTCGGTTCCGCTTTATAATTGACAAGGACATAATAGCCCTCTGTCAAATCATTGATCGGATACGCAAGCTTGCGTTTGCCCCACTCATTGAAAGCTTCAATGGTGCCGTTCTCCTCGATCAGGCTCTTAAACTTATTCACAAGAGCGGCTGTGGCCTCTTCCGTGCCCGTGGAATCCACGATATACATCGTTTCATAGGATACGAGATTCTTTTCCATCTGATTTGCACCTCCTTTTGGACATAAGGCCGCGGACAGCAAAAATTTATCCGCAGCAAGGAGAAAAAACTCAAATAAGTTCTTTTCCATCTTTGGTATTATAACATTCCTGTGATTATTTGTCAATCGATTTCGGGGTAAAATTGTGGTTTTTTTCACCGGAAATCGGTAAAAATACGACAGCATCCGTCATTTTAAAAGGAATCCAATGTTTTTTCTATTGATTTTAAAGGATATAACTGATATAATAATATTGATAAAATGAAAAATGTCTCCGCCATTTCAGAAGTGGACGGACGTGCGGACAAGATCGGAGGCTGCCGTGAAAAAAAGAAAAAAATGGTTTCGCACCCTTGTGCGGCAGCGTTTTTTCATCATATTACTGTTGGTTTTGCAGCTGTCGGCTATCATATTCTTTTTGGCTAACCGAAGCCATGCTTCCGTCGTGATCAAGCACATGCTTCAGGTTCTCAGCTTTTTTGTCGCACTTCATATCATCGCCAAGCGGGATAAAGGTGCCTATAAGCTGACATGGGTCTTTACCATTTTGATTTTTCCGCTGTTCGGCGGCTGTCTCTATCTGCTGTTCCGCTATCAGACCCGCTCCAAAAAGCTGCGGATGACCATGCAGAATATCGCGGACACCACAAGACCCGCAGCACTTCTGCCCGGCGACAAGTACCGTCTCGCAACAAAGCCGCACTGCCCTCTTCGTGCCGGACACGGCGACTTGCCGGACGATGTCTGTATAAAAGCCTCGGAGGAAGAGCTGCAAACGTCATACTCGGCGCCCGAAACGTTTCCGTGCGAGGCTTGCTGCATGAGAGATAAATTCGACCGCGTAACGGAAAAGGTTCCCTCTCATGCCAGACAAATCGAATATTTGGACAAATTCGCTGGCTTTCCCGTATATGAAAACACACGGACAAAATATCTTTCCCCGGGAGAAGCGTTCCATGCGGCGCTCCTGCCCGAGCTGGAAAAAGCACGGTCTTATATCTTTCTTGAATTTTTCATCATCGAGGAAGGCATCATGTGGGACAGCGTTCTTGAAATTCTGAAACGCAAGGTCGCCGAGGGTGTCGATGTCCGTGTCATTTACGACGACATCGGATGCTTCCTGCGTCTTCCCAAGGATTATCCGAAAAAGCTCAAAGAAGCCGGCATCCGCTGCGTCGTTTTCAACAAATTCAAGCCCTTGCTTACGGCAACGCAGAATTGCAGGGACCACAGAAAGATCATCTCCATCGACGGAAAAGTCGCATTCACAGGCGGCATCAATCTTTCGGATGAATACATCAACGCAACGCATCCTTTCGGTCATTGGAAGGATTCGGGAATCCTTGTCGAAGGCGAGGCCGCATGGAGTCTGACGCTTATTTTCCTGCAAATGTGGATTTTAAGCGGCAACAAAGAGGATGACATCAAAAAATATTATCCGTGGAAAAACGAACCGTGTCCGATTGTCAAAACCGACAGCTGGGTTCAGCCGTATGCGGACGCGCCGTATGACGCGGAAAACGTCAGCGAGCATGTCTATATCCAAATCATCAATACGGCGAAAAAATATCTTTATATCAACACGCCGTATCTCATCGTAGACGACAGCATGATATCGGCGCTTTCGCTCGCCGCCAAAAGCGGAGTTGACGTTCGGATTGTAACGCCGTTCCGCTGGGACAAGCGTGTCGTGCATTTCACAACGCGCTCCTATTACCGTGAGCTGATTCGGGCGGGCGTGAAAATTTACGAATATTCCGAGGGCTTCATCCATTCCAAAACCTTTGTCTCGGATGATACCGTCGCGACCGTCGGAACGGCAAATCTCGATTTCCGCAGTCTCTATCTGCAATTTGAATGCGGCGTATGGATGTATAAAAGCGAGGCGGTGACGGAGCTTCGCGACGATTTTCTGAAAACGCTCGAAAGCTGTCATGAAATCAAGGAGGAAGAATGCCGCGGAAATGTCGTAACACGCTTTCTTCAAGATTTTCTCCGTTTGTTCGCACCCCTCATGTAAAACCTGTGCCGAATGCACAGGTTTTTATTTTTCAAGACAATGCCGCACCATCCCAAAAGGATTTTTCCATGTGAAAAGACAGCCTTACGGCTGTCTTTTCGTATTATCTTCCAAATACGACACCGTCCGACACGGCTTCCCTCCCCGAAAATAGACGCGCGGCACACGGCGTGCAATCCCGCAGACAAGCTCATAATTGAAAGAATATGCCATATCGGCGATCTCCTCTACGGAAATGAACGCTTCCCCGTCGCGGCCGACGAGCGTGACGCTGTCCTCGATTGCCGCTTCCGGCACGGCGCTGATATCCACCATCATCTGATCCATGCAAATCCTGCCGAGAATCGGACAGCGCCTCCCGTGAATCAGCACCTCCCCGCGTCCCGACAGGGCGCGCGGATACCCGTCCGCATATCCGACGGGTATCGTGGCCACACGAACCGTATGATCGGTCACATAGGTAAAGCCGTAGCTCACCCCGTGATGCGGTTCCAGCGTTTTGATATGGGAAATATGCGTGATAAGCTCCATCGCGGGCCTGAGGACAAACCGCTTTCCAAGCTCGGCGCGTACCTCGTCCGACGGATACAAGCCGTAAAGGATAATGCCCGCGCGGACCATGTCGTAATACCGGTCAAACTCCAAAATCCCTGCGCTGTTGTTGATGTGCTTCATCGGGATTTTTACGCCGCGCGCTTCCAGCATGGAGACAAACCGGTCAAATGCCGCGCGCTGCTCCATGGACGGTGCCTTATCCGAGCCGTCGGCGGCGGCAAAATGGCTGAAAATTCCCTCGACCGCGATGCCGGGCAGCGCAGCCGCCGCGGCAGCCTCATCCGCGCTTTCCTCGCTTACATTCCAGCCGATACGCGACATGCCGGTATCGACGGCAAAATGCACCCGGGCAGTCTTTCCCTCCGACACGGCAAGCGCGGAAAGCTTCCGAATCCGGTCGGGCTGAAATACGGTCAGCGTGATATCATAATCCAGCGCCTGTCGGTAAAGGCTCGGCGACGTATAGCCGAGAATCAGAATCGGCTTTTTTATTCCGTGACGGCGAAGCTCAACCGCCTCTCCCATCTCGGCAACGGCAAAAAAGTCCGCCATATCCTCAAATTCTTCGGCGAGAACGGCGGCGCCATGCCCATAGGCATCCGCCTTGACGACCAGCGCAAGCTTCGTTTGCGCCGGGATTTTCTCTTTGACAAGCTTTATATTGTGCTCGATCGCGTCAAGATCGATTTTCGCATACACTCTCCGATATTCCATATCCCGCCTCATGAAACGATATCCGCGAGCGGCGCCGTTTCGATGCCGGCCGCGGCAAAGGCGGCGCGCAGATTTTTTACAAAGGCAAGCGCGTGGACGCCGTCTCCGTGTACGCAGACGGAATCCGCCGCAATCTCGATGTCCGTTCCGTCTATGGCGCGGACTTTTTTCTCGTTTATCATGCGGACGACGCGCCGGACCGCTTCCCTCTCGTCCGTAATCACGGCGCCCGGCTTTGTCCTTGCGACAAGCGAGCCGTCAGGTTCATAAGCGCGGTCGGCAAAGACCTCGCTTGCTGCGCGCAGTCCTTTCCGCTTTGCCGCCTCGATCATTGCGGAGCCGGAAAGCGCCAGCAGAATCAGCGACGCATCGACCTCGGCGATTCCCTCGCAGACCGCCTCGGCAAGTCTCATATCCTTCCCCGCCATATTATAGAGCGCGCCGTGCGGCTTGACATGGGAAAGCTTCGCTCCCTGCGCTTTGGCAAACGCCGCAAGCGCTCCGATTTGATACTGTACATAAGCTTTTGCCTCCTCGGGCGAAACATTCATATTCCGCCTGCCGAAGCCGAGAAGATCGGGAAAACCGGGATGCGCGCCGAGCGCCGCGCCCGCCTGCGTTGCCAGCTTCACGGTTTTCCTCATCGTCACGGGATCGGACGCATGGAAGCCGCAGGCGATATTGGCGGAGGTGATAAGCGGAAGGATTTCCTCGTCCATCCCGAGCGTATAAACGCCGAAGCTCTCTCCGAGATCGCAGTTGAGATCGATTTTTGGCATAAAGCACCTCGCAAATTCTCTTGATAAAATCAGTTTTTCAGCATGCTGTTTCTCACATCCGTGATGAACATATGTCCCGGTGCATGGGTAATGGCAAAGGAGGGCTTCGCCGCCATGACCGCCGCCTGCGGCGTCACGCCGCACGGCCAAAATACCGGGATTTCCCCCGCTTTCACCGTGACGGCATCGCCGAAATCCGGTTTTGCAAGATCGGTGATTCCGATTGCCGCCGGATCTCCCATATGCACGGGCGCGCCGTGTACGCGCGGCATTCCCGCCGTGATGACCGCCGCACGGACGGCGTCCGCGGGCGTCATCGGCCGCATACTGACCACCATGTTTCCGTGAAAAATCCCCGCCGGCTCGCACGGAATATCCGTCAGATACATCGGGACGTTGACGTTCTCCTCGATATGCCGCACCGGAATCTCCGCCTCCATGAGCGCCGCCTCAAAGGAAAAGCTGCACCCGATGAGAAAGCTCACAAAATCGTTCCGCCAAAAATCCGAAACGTCCGTGTATTCCCCGCAAAGGATGCCGTTTTCGTAGATTCGATACTTCGGGAAATCCCGCGCGATATCCGCATCCTTCGCAGTCATGCGAAGCGAACGGCTCCCCGTGTCCGTGACCTCAAGCACAGGACAGGAACGCGGATTGCGCTGTGTGAACAGCAGAAAATCATAGGCATATTCGCGCGGCAGCACGCAAAGATTCGCCTGCGCGAAGCCCTCGCACATGCCGGAGGTCTGCCCTGTGATGGTTCCCTCCCGAATGAGCCTTCGCACCTGCGCGGGACTTTGATCGGCGTACGGATTTTTCGTCATACTGTTTTCTCCTTTCCTCGCTCACCGGAATCGGATGCCGGCGAGCCTTTTCTGTTCCTCACGCGCGGCCCTCTGTGCCGCATCAAGCGTGCATCGGACAAACCGGACGCGGTCGCCCGGCTTCGCCTGCGCGAGAAGCGGAATATCGGCGGTGATAACCGTCGCAAGCTTCGCATATCCGCCGACCGTCTGCCGGTCGGCAAGCAGAACAATCGGCTTCCCGTTCGGCGGAATCTGAACGCTTCCCATCGCGATGCCGCCCGAAACGATGTCCACGCCGTTTTTGGAAGCAAGCGGCTTGCCGTCAAGCCGCATTCCCATGCGGTCGGACGCCGGCGTCACGGCATATTCCTCCGAAAAGAAAGTGGAAAGCGTCTGCTCCGGGAAGCGGTCGTCCTCGGGACCTGGAACCGCACGCACGGAAAGCATTCCATTTTCAAAATACGGCGCATACGGGAGACGGCGGCGCGCGGTTTCCTCCTCGGAAAGAGGAGAAGCCGGAAAAACCGGCAGAATATCGCCGGCCATAAGCTTTCGTCCCTCAAAGCCGCCGACATGCGCTTTGAGATTCGTGCTGCGGCTGCCCATCACGAGCGGCACGTCGATACCGCCGCGCACCGCCATATATGCCCGACAGCCGGAGACCGCGAAGCCCATCGCAATTTCATCACCCGGGAAAACGGCAATCGCCTGCATCATCGGCACCGCAGCGCCATTGATTTTCGGGGAAAAATCCCCGCCCGCAAAGGCGACCACCGTGCGGTCGAGCACGCGCGCGCCAATTCCCATGAGCGTCATTTCGAGTACGGCGTCGTTTTTATCGTTCCCGACAAGCAGATTTGCTATCACAGCAGCGCGCGTGTCCATCGCGCCGGACGGAGAAAAGCCGTCCTTCATGTAGCCGTGCCGGCCGAGGTCCTGCACCGTTGTGAGCGGCCCCGGGGATAGAATCTGTATACTCATATCGACTCCTCCGCGACCTGATGGATATAGGTCCCCGCCGCCACAGCCGCCGCGAGCGCATCATAGCGTGCTCTGTCAATCGGCACAAACCGGATAGAATCGCCGGCGGCATACAAAACCGGCGGCGTGCGGGTGGGATCATACGGCAAAATCGGCGTCCTGCCGATGAGCCGCCAGCCGCCGGGCGATTCCATCGGATAAATTCCGGTCTGAGAACCGCCGATTCCGACCGAGCCCCGCGGAATCCGCTCTCTCGGACTGTCGAGCCGCGGCGCCGAAATCGATTCGTCAAGCCCGCCGAGATACGGGAAGCCGGGCAGAAAACCGAGCATATAAATCCGGTAGTCACGCGAGCTGTGCCGTCTTATGACCTCCTCTGCGGAAAGTCCGGCAAGAGAGGCCACATCCGCAAGGTCGGGGCCGAACTCCCCGCCGTAGCAGACGGGAATCCGGTGGATTCTCCGTATAGACGTCGCCGCCCCTTCCCCGCGGACTATCGCTTTTTCAATCCTGCGGCATAATTTCGGGTAAGAAATCGCCGCGGAATCGTAACAGACCGTGAGCGAGCAAAACGCCGGAACAAGCTCCGTGATTCCCGTCACATGCTCCGCGCAAAGTGCATCGGCGAGCGCACGGACGCGCTCGCCCGTGCGCTCCGATATCACATCCCCGAACGTCACGGCAAGCGCGGCGTCGCCGCAGGGCAGAATCCGATAGTCTTTCATCACCTATGTTCCTTTTCGTCAAAATAACCCTTTTCAATGGTCTTTTCAAACCACTTCGCACAGGTCTTTTCCAGCTTCATGGAATACTTCACACATTCCCGCATCGAGGTGACAATCGAGCAGTTCAACGTCTCTCCGATGCCGTCGATCGCCGGAATCGTCCAGCCGTACATATCGATCATGCCGCAGTCGGCGGCCTTTTCCATCGCCTGCGCCTGCAAGGATGCGTCGTGGAAAATATCGATATCGCCGCCGAGATAAGCGAGCATGGCGGAAAGTCCGTAGCATCCCCAGTCGGACGTCGTGGCGGTGATGATGTTGTCCGCCTTGGTGCGAACGGCAAGCCCGCCGCCGCATTCGCACGCACATTCTCCCTCCGCTGCATACGGAATGTAACGGCGCAGCTGCTCCGAAATGGTTCCCATGCCCATTTCGTTTCCGAGGTCTCCGATGGAAATATTCAGCACGCCCGCCGTGACGAGCTTTTCAAACAAAACATCCATTTTCGCTTCCAGCGGCGTGATGTCGAGCCCCACCGCATTGTGGTATGCGCCCTTTTCATTGGCGCCCGGCGCCTCAACCGTAATCACCGCCTTCGGCATACACGATTTCATGAGCTTTGCCGACTCTCCAGCGGCCCTCAGGCGGTCCTTGGTAAAGGCATGATAAGCGAGAGAGGCCGGCATATCCCCCATTTTCTCGACGGAATCGAAATAGTGCAGCCCAATAAGCCTCGCCAGTCCCTCGACGGCGGGAATATTCTCCTCCTGACAGATGATGACGGGTCTTACCGCAAACGCCTTGACAAGAGCGCGCGCAAGCAGCATCGACCCGATGATGCCGTCGGTTTCCGCCGAACCGAACGGACGGAGCACAAAGCCCGTGATGATATATACATAATCCCCCGCTTGAAGCGCCGCTTTCAGCTTTTTCGCGGCATTGGCCGTGAGCGGCTCCCCCGTATAGCGGCGGGACGCCTCATACAAAATCTTGCAGACGCCGTAGCCTCTCGGGTCGAGATTCATGAGGTCGTCAAGGCTCTGCCCGAGATTTCTGATTGTAAGTTCTTTTTGTGTCATGTTTTTTCTCCCTGCCGCACCCGCGGCCAATCCTTTTTTATTCCATACGGAGTTTTGCCGAGGGTCACAGAGCGGTCGCCGTCAAGAAGTCCTCGACCAGTGCGTCCTGAAGCGTTTTGAGAAGCGCCGGCGCCTTGCCGCCGACCGGCTTTCCGTCAATCGTCTCGGCCGCAAGGCAGAACGAGCCGGAGCTTGAAACGATAACCTCGTCCGCCGCCATCATTTCGGCTACGGTAAACGGCGTTTCCTCGACCGGAATTCCGAACCGATTGCACATTTTGATAAGATGCGCGCGGGCAATACCCGGCAGGATATATTCATCCGTCGGCGCAGTCCTGAATACGCCGTCTTTCAGAATCGAAACATTGCTGTGCGCGCATTCCGTCACGCGCTCGCCGCGATGAAGCACCGCCTCGTCACAGCCGGCTTTATCCGTCTCCTTGGCATACAAAACGCTCGGAATCAGGTTGAGCGTTTTGACGTTGCAATAGAGAAAGCGTTTGTCTTCCAGCGTAATCAGCTTGATTTTCTGATAGGTGTCCTTGACCGCAAGCGGTTTCAGCATAATCCAAATATTCGCCGGCGTGCCGTCGTCATAGACATGATTGCGGATGCCGGTGCCGCGCGTCGCCTGTATGTAAACGAACTGCGAGCCGTCGTCCACCTTTTTCACCATTTCACGAAGGATGTCCTTCATTTCGTCCTTGGTATGAGGAATGTTGATATCGAGCAGTCGCGCGCTGTTATAAAAACGGTCGATGTGCTCATCCAGCGCATAGATGATGTGGTTTCTGCTGTAAGTGGCGTCATAAATGCCGTCCCCGAAATAGCAGACGCGGTCGAGCATCGGGATGCTCATCTTTTCCAGCTCGTCATAAGCTCCGTTGTAGTATCCGAGATTTTTCATAGGCTCCTCCCAAAATATATGCTGAAAATAAAAACTCGGACAAAGGGGCGCGGGAAATCCTCCCCGCGGAACGCCATTGTCCGAGGTATCGAAATCGTAGCCTGATTCGATTTTTCATAAAACTATAAAATAGTATATAACCGATTCTCAAAAATGTCAAGCTTGTAAGAAAAATTTCCGTGAAGCTCGGTATTATTTTTTCCGCTCCGCTTCCCTCACGGCCGCTTTCATTTCCGATACGAAGGCGCGGATATGCGGCGCCGCCTCCGTGCCGTACCGTTCGATGAGCTTCATAATGGCGGAGCCGACGATAACGCCGTCCGCATGTTCCGCCATCTCGCGCGCCTGCGCCGGATTCGAGATGCCGAATCCCACCGCCGCCGGGATTTTCTTTGCGGCATGCACAAGCCCCGTCATTTCGGAAATATCCGTCGTGATATGCTCGCGCGTGCCCGTCACACCGAGTGAGGAAACGCAGTATACAAAGCCCTCCGCGTCACGCGAAATCATGGAGATTCTCTCATGCGAGGTCGGCGCGATAAGCGAGATGAAATCAAGGCCATAGCGGCGGAATACCGGAGCAAACTCCTCTTTTTCCTCATAGGGAACGTCCGGCAGAATCACGCCGTCCATGCCGATTTCCGCCGCCGCACGGGCGAAACGCTCCGTGCCGTAGGAAAACACGACGTTCGCATAGGTCATAAAGAGAAGCGGGATTTTCACGGTCTTCCGAATCTCGCGCACCGCCTCGAATACCTTGTCCGTCGTCGTGCCCGCCGCAAGCGAACGCATATTGGCGGACTCGATGACCGGCCCCTCCGCCGTCGGATCGGAAAACGGAATGCCGATTTCGATGATGTCCGCCCCTGCCTCGGCTGCTTCTTTTACAAAGGATACCGTCGATGCGATATCCGGATCGCCGCAGGTGATAAAGGCGATGAACGCCTTGCCCCCCTCAAAGGCTTCCGCAATTTTACTCATGGATATCCTCCCCTCTGTACCGCGCGATTGCCGCACAGTCCTTATCGCCGCGTCCCGAAAGATTGACGATGATGATTTTATCTCTGCTCATCTCCGGCGCCAGCTTCATCGCATAGGCGACGGCATGCGCGCTTTCGATTGCCGGAATGATGCCCTCCGTCCGGCTGAGATACTCAAATGCGTTCACCGCCTCGTCGTCCGTGACCGCGACATATTCCGCACGGCCGGTATCGTGCAGATTCGCGTGTTCCGGTCCCACGCCCGGATAGTCCAGACCCGCCGAGATTGAATATACCGGTGCGATCTGCCCGTATTCGTCCTGACAGAAATACGACTTCATGCCGTGGAAGATGCCGAGCCGTCCCGTTGCAATCGTCGCCGCCGTCTCCGCGGTGTCGATGCCCCGCCCGGCCGCCTCACAGCCGATGAGACGCACCTCCTTGTCTCCGATGAAATTGTAAAACGCGCCTATCGCGTTGGAGCCGCCGCCGACACAGGCGATTACGGCGTCGGGAAGCCGCCCTTCCTTTTCGAGGCACTGCACCCGCATCTCCTTTGAAATCACCGCCTGAAAATCGCGCACAATCGTCGGGAACGGGTGCGGTCCCATCACGGAGCCGAGCACATAGTGCGTGTCGGAAATGCGGTTCGTCCATTCGCGCATCGTTTCGTTGACCGCGTCTTTGAGCGTCGCCGTTCCGGACGTGACCGCATGCACCTTCGCGCCCAGCAGGCGCATCTTATAGACGTTGAGCGCCTGTCTTTCGGTGTCCGTTTTCCCCATGAAAATCTCACATTCCATGCCCATCAGCGCCGCCGCGGTCGCCGTCGCGACGCCGTGCTGTCCGGCGCCGGTCTCCGCAATCACGCGTGTTTTTCCCATTTTTTTCGCAAGGAGCACCTGCCCCAGCACATTGTTGATTTTGTGCGCGCCGGTGTGGTTGAGGTCCTCTCTTTTGAGATAAATCTTCGCGCCGCCGAGGTTTTTCGTCATTTTCTCCGCATAATAAAGCAAAGAGGGACGCCCCGCATATTCCTTTAAAAGCGAATCCAGCTCCGCACAGAACGCCGGATCGTTTTGATAGCGGTTATATGCCTCCTCCAGCTCCAATACGGCGTTCATCAGAGTTTCCGGTATATACTGTCCGCCGTGTATGCCAAATCTTCCCCTTGACATTGTGTCACCCAATTCCTTTCCGCCGGACCTACGTTCCGGCACGTCTTGCGGCCTCCACCGCCGCCATGATTTTATCCCGATCCTTTTTCCCGTCCGTCTCGACGCCGGAGCTTACATCCACGGCATACGGACCGTACTCACGGGCGAGCGCTTCGATATTATCCGGCGCAAGTCCGCCGGCGAGAATCCATTCGCGCCGGATACCCGATACAAGCGCATGCTCGAAGCGCTTGCCGCCGCCGCGGCCGCTGTCAAGCAAAACCCTGTCGGCGGCGCTTTTTTCGGCTTTTTCAATGTCCGGCGCCGAACCAATAATAAACGCCTTCCATATTTCAAGTCCCGGACAGAGCCGCCGCAGGCGGCCGATGTCCGTTTCCGTCTCATCTCCGTGCAGCTGCGCGACGGAGATAACGCCCTCCCGGTACAAGCCGCAGATAAAATCCGGTTCCGCATCCACAAAAACGCCGACGCTGACAATCTCCGGCTTTATAAGCGCCCGCAGCTGCTTCGCCGTCTCGGCCGTGACGTTCCGCCTGCTCCTCTCCCAAAAGACAAAACCGACATAATCCGGCACGGCGAGATTGACCGCCTCCGCGTCACAGGTGCGCGAGAGTCCGCATATCTTGATTTTCATGCACCGGAACCTCCGTTCCCGCATGCCGCGCGAAGTGCTCTCACCGCGTGCGCCCTGTCTTTTGCCCGCATCAGAAATTCGCCGACAAGCAGCGCGTCGGCACCGGCCGCCGCAAGGCGCGCCGCATCCTCCGAGGAGGACACGCCCGATTCCGCGACGAACAGCACATCCCGTGGGATTTTCTCCCGAAGCCGTCCGGCGCTCTCCAAATCCACGCTGAAATCCGCAAGATTCCGGTTGTTCACTCCGATGATACGGGCACCCGCGCGGACTGCGGAATCGATTTCCTGCGCACAATGCGTTTCGACAAGCGCGCTCATGCCGAGGTCATCGCAGATACCGATATACCTTGTAATCGTCTGCATGTCGAGCAGCGCACAGATGAGAAGAACGGCGTCCGCACCGAGCAGCCGCGCCTCGTAAAGCTGATATTCGTCCACCGTGAAGTCCTTACGGAGCATCGGCAGCTCCGTTTTCGCGCGGATATCCCGAAAGATATCGTCCGACCCGAGAAAGCGCGTGGGCTCCGTCAGAACGGAAAGGCAGTCCGCGCCGCCCGCCTCATAATCGCGGGCGATTTCGGCATACGGGAAATCCTGCGAGATGATTCCTTTGGACGGCGACGCTTTTTTTACCTCGCAGATAAGCGATATCCCGGAGCGGGAGAGCGCTTTCACGAACCGGAAATCCCCCGGCAAGTGCTTCGCCTGTTCCTTAATTTGCGCCAACGAACATATTTTTTTGTTTTCGGCGACCCGTTTTTCCGCCGCCGCCGCAAGCGTTTCCAAAATATTCATACGCCGGATTCCGTAATCAGCTCATGGAGCTTGCGTTCCGCAGCCCCGCTGTCGATGAGCTGCGCCGCAAGCGCGACGCCCTCGCGCATGGTACCGGCGGCGCCGCCGATATAAAGTCCCGCGCCGGCGTTGAGCAGCACCACATCGCGGTGTGCGCCGCGCTCGCCCGAGAGCACCGCCCGCGTAATCGCCGCATTCTCCTGCGGCGTGCCTCCCACAAGCTCGGATTTTTGACACGTGGAAAGGCCGAAGTCCTCCGGTGCAATCCGATAGGTGCGGAAATCGCCGTTTTCAAATTCGCAGACAACGGTCGGCGCGGAAAGCGAAATCTCATCCAGCCTGTCGGTGCCGTAGACCGCCATGCCCCGCCGAACGCCAAGCCCCGCCAGCACATGCGCGAGCGGCTCCACAAGCGACTTGTCATAAACGCCCAGCACCTGTCTTGTCGGATGCGCAGGATTGGTCAGCGGTCCCAAAATATTGAAAACCGTGCGGACGCCAAGCTCACGGCGCACCGGTCCCACATATTTCATCGAAAGATGATATTTCTGCGCGAACAGAAAGCAAATGCCGATTTTGTCAAGCAGTCTCGCACACGTCTCGGAATCCAGCGAGATGTTCACTCCCAGCGCTTCGAGGCAGTCCGCGGCGCCGCTCGCGGAGGACGCCGCGCGGTTTCCGTGCTTCGCCACCTTGACCCCGCCCGCCGCGATGACAAATGCCGCCGTCGTGGAAATGTTGAAGGTTTTCGCACCGTCCCCGCCCGTCCCGACGATTTCCAGCGTATCGCCGGAAGTCTTGACGGGTTCCGCACGCTCGCGCATGACGGAGGCGCAGGCCGTGATTTCATCGATGGTTTCCCCCTTGGTTTCCAGTGCGGCAAGGAATGCCGCCGTCTGCATGCCGGACGCTTCCCCGCTCATGATTTCGTTCATCACCGCCGCCGCTTCCTCATAAGAAAGGTCGTTTCTGCCGATGAGCTTCATCGTCGCTTCTCTAATCATCTCTCACTCCCCCAAAGCAATAAAATTTTCAAGAATCCTGATGCCGTCCGGCGTCAGAATCGATTCCGGATGGAACTGCAATCCGAACACGAGATACCGACGATGCTCCACCGCCATGATTTCCCCGTCGTCCGCACGCGCCGTGACCTTCAAGCAGTCCGGCATGGTATCTCCGACCGCCGCCAAGGAATGGTAGCGCGCGACGGTCATCTCCTGCGGCAAGCCGCGGAACAGGGCGGATGACGTATCCGCCGTTATGACGGAGCTTTTGCCGTGCATCAGCCGCTTCGCATGCGCAATCCGCGCTCCGTAAGCCTCACAGATTGCCTGATGACCGAGGCATACGCCGAGAATCGGGAAACGCTCTCCCAGCCTTCGGACGACCTCGATGCAGACGCCCGCCGCCGCGGGATACCCCGGTCCCGGCGAAAGGATGATCCTCTCCGGCGCCATACGGGCGATTTCCTCCACGCTTTTTTCGTCGTTTCGGATAACCGTGATATCCGGATTCAGCGTCCCGACGAGCTGATACAGATTATAGGAAAAGCTGTCGTAATTATCGATCAGTAAAATCATAGGTCTATTCCTCCGCTTGCCGTTTTCAGCGCCTCGGTCACGGCCGCCGCCTTGTTGAGGCACTCCTCATATTCCTTTTCCGGCACGCTGTCGGCGCTGCAATGCAGCCCGCGGTGGGCGTAGCGCCGATGCTCCAGCGCCGCCCAGCTCGGATGGTTGGCACGGCTGTTGAGAAAAAAGAGCCAGACGGTGAGCAGAAACAGTGTGAAAAGGATAACTAATTGTAGAGTCTGCACGAAATATCACTTCTTGTTATCGGAAATTGCCGAATTCAGTCGTCCATATCCTCAAAGGCAGCCAGGCCGCTCTTGGCCTCAGCTCTGGAATCGCCGTGGCGCACGAAGCACATCGTGACAAAGGACGCGCCGACGAAGAGCGCCGCGTAGGGGAAGAGCACGCGGTAGCTGATATGACGCATCAGCGTGCCGGCGAGCACCGGCGTGACGACCTGCGCCGCCATGGAGAAGGTGTAGTAATAGCCGGTGAATTTGCCGATGTCGCTGCCGCGGCACATCTCCAGCACCATCGGGAGCGAGTTGACGTTGATGGCCGCCCAGGCAAAGCCCACGAGGGCAAAGCAGACGAACATGACAGGATGAATGGTCGAGTAGAGCGTGGTGAGGAAGTAGAAGGTCAGGAACATCGCGGTGAGCAGGGCGCAGCCGAAGAGGATGGTCTTTTTGCGGCCGATGCGCGAGGCGAGCTGACCGATGGGAATGTAGCTGACGACCGCGCCGGCGGTGGCAATGAGCAGGCAGGTGGACGCGCCGCCGAGCCCCTGTCCCATGACCGCGCCGACGTAGGTGGACCACCAGGTCGTTACACCGTTGTAGCCGATGTACCACAGCGCGATGGACACGAGCAGGAAGCCAAGGCTCCGCTTGACGGGCTTGGGCAGCACCTCATTGCCGCTGCCGTCGTCCTCGGTGAGGTCCCACTCGGGATGCTGCGCCTCGAGCGCGCGCGTCTCCGCGGCGAGCTTCGGCTCCTTCACCGTCAGGAACAGCACCGCGACGCTCACGAGCATGACGGCGGAAACGACGAGGAAAAGCGGCTGATAGTTGACGTGGGCGAGGCCCGCGATCTTGGCGTTCGGGTACATCACCGCCGCGACAGCCAGATAGATGATGCCGCCGATGGCGCCCATGAGGTTGATGATGGCGTTCGCGCGTGAGCGCAGGGGGTTGGGCGTCACGTCCGGCATGAGGGCGACGGCGGGCGAGCGGTAGGTGCCCATCGCCACAAGCAGCAGGCCCAGCACGGCGGCGAAGCCGACGAGCTTCCCGGTCGAGGGAGCTGCGGCGTAGCGGTTATCCAGCACCGGCAGCAGGTTCATCAGCACGGCGGCGCAGGCCGTGCCGAGGAGGATGAAGGGCATCCGGCGGCCGATTTTGGTGCTCGTGCGGTCGGAGAGCGCGCCGAACAGCGGCAGCAGAAAAAGCGCCAGAATGTTGTCCAGCGCCATGATCGCGCCGGAGATCGTCTCATTCAGGCGGAACGTTTCGGTCAGGATCTTGGGGATGACGCTGTCGTACATCTGCCAGAAGGCACAGATGGATAAAAACGCAAGGCCGACGAGGATCGTGCGGCGATGATCGAGCTTCATGCGCAGGGTCTCCTTTTGTAGCTTTCTCGGGAGAAACGCGGCGGCCGGAGCGGAAAGGGAAGGCCCTTTCCACCTTGACCACCCGTTAGGATAGCACAAAAACGCGGCGTTGACAAGCGCCGCGTTTCCGTTTAACACTTTTTTAAGATTTCAGCTCGCGAACCAATCGCCCGGGAAGCTGACGTTTTGCAGCCGGAAGTCCCCAAAGGACTTGGAAAGCCCCGTTACCTCCAATGCGTTCATGCTTTCTTTCTCTTTCTCAATAGACCTTGTCATAGTGCCAGTAGAAAACGGTGTAGAGCAGCCCCTGCAAGCAGGTCAGGCCGCAGAGCACCTGCCCGACAAGCGGCTGCTCGAACACCAGGATCGCCAGCAGCGCCGCGGCGAGCTGAACGTAAACGCAAATGAAGAAGGTCATGCTGCGCGCCTTGTTGGCGACATACGCCGTGCGCTCGTCCTTGAGCGAAGCATCGTAGTCCGCCGCCTTTTCCGGATCGCGGCTCAGGCGACGCACCCGCAGCAGGCGAACAAGGCCGACAGCCGTCAGTCCGCCGCCGAAGCCGCTGATGTAGCTGCCGTATTCCGTCTCCCCCAGCAGCAGCCCCGCAAGGAAGAGCGCCGCGCCGATGCTAAGCCACAAAATGCCGAATTTTTTCTGTTCCTTCAATTTCATGCTTCTTCCTCCTCAAAAAGAAAGATGTCCTCGATCTGCGTGCCGAACAGCCTTGCGATGGCGTGGGCGAGCAGGATGGACGGATTGTACTTCCCGCTTTCCAACGAGATGATGGTCTGGCGCGAAACGCTGAGCGCCGCGGCAAGCTGCTGCTGCGTCATACCCCGCTCCTTCCGCTTTTGTTCAATGATATTTTTCATGCTGTGCTCCGTTCTTAGAAAGTCAAGCTTGCTTTACATTCATGAGCATAACACCTCATCGGCAAAATGTCAAGTATCTTTTACATTTTTATTTTGCGATTGATTTTAGGCGCGGCCTTTGCTACAATAAATTGAATCTGTTTTTTCACAGGAGGCTGCCGCCATGAACATCAAGATCGCACCGTCCATTCTCTCCGCCGACTTCGCCAATCTCGAGCGGGACATTCGGAAGATCGACACCGCCGACTACGTCCATGTGGACATCATGGACGGCGAGTTCGTGCCGAATATCTCCATCGGCATCCCGGTGGTCAAGGCCATTCGGCCCGTGACCGGGCTGCCGCTGGACGTGCATCTGATGATCACCAAGCCCGTGCGCTACGTTGAGCAGTTCTGCGACGCGGGCGCGGACCTTGTGACCGTCCACGTCGAGTCCGACTTCCCCGAGAACATCCACGCCGCGCTGGAGAAGATCCACGCGAAGGGCAAGCGCGCGGGCATCGTGCTCAAGCCCAACACCCGCGCCGAAGCGGCGCTGCCGTACCTCAAGGCGTGCGACATCGTGCTGGTGATGACGGTCGAGCCGGGCTTCGGCGGGCAGAAGTTCATGGCGGACATGATGCCCAAGGTCGCGCAGCTGCGCGCGATGCTCGACGAGGTCAACCCGGACTGCGAGCTGGAGGTGGACGGCGGCGTGGACACCGCCACGCGCGATGCCTGCGTGAACGCGGGCGCGAACGTGCTGGTCGCGGGCAGCGCGGTCTACAAGGCGGCGGACATCCCCGCGAAGATCAAGGCTTTGAGAGAGGGTTAACAAGGTATGGAGTATTTTCCCGCAGCGCTGGAAAAGCTGGTCGAGCAGTTCGCGCGGCTGCCGGGCATCGGCGGCAAGAGCGCGCAGCGGCTGGCGTTCCATGTGCTGAGTCTGACGGACGCGGAGGCGCAGGAGTTCGCCGACGCCATCGTAGAGGCGAAGAAGAAGGTAACGTGCTGCCCCATCTGCCGCAACCTGACGGACGGGGGGCTCTGCCCCATCTGCGCCTCGCCCAAGCGCGATGAGCGCGTGATCTGCGTGGTGGCGGACGCCCGCGATGTGGCGGCCCTTGAGCGCTCGCGCGAGTACACGGGGCGCTATCATGTGCTCCACGGCGTCATCTCACCGATGAACCACGTCGGCCCCGACGATCTGGAGATCAAGTCTCTCGTCGAGCGCGTCGCCGCCGGCGGCATCGACGAGGTCATCATGGCGACCAATCCCGACACGGAGGGCGAGGCCACGGCGATGTATCTCGCGCGGCTGCTGCGCCCCTTCGGCGTGAAGGTCACCCGTCTCGCCTACGGCATCCCCGTGGGCGGCCATCTGGAATTTGCCGACGACGCGACGCTCATGCGCGCGCTCGAGGGACGGCGCGAGATTTGAGGAGGACATGGCTATGACGGCAAAGCTGGAGCTGTACCGCGTGTTCCGCGAGGTGGCGGAGACGGGCAATATTTCCGCCGCGGCGCAGAACCTTTACATTTCGCAGTCCGCGGTGAGCCAGAGCGTCAAGCAGCTCGAGGGCGCCTTACAGACGCGGCTGTTCATCCGCTCCCCGCGCGGCGTGACGCTTACGGACGACGGGCAGATGCTCTTCGAGCACGTCCGCAGCGCGATGGGCCTTTTGGAAACGGGCGAGGAAAAGCTCGCGCAGACGCGCGCCCTGCAGATGGGCAAGCTCGTCATCGGCGCGAGCGACACGGTGACGAGCCAATTTCTGCTGCCGCACCTCGACTCGTTCCACAAGAAGTACCCGAACATCCATATTCAGATCATCAGCGGGCGCAGCCACAAGGTGCTCGGCCTGCTGCGCTCGGGCAAGGTGGACGTGGCGTTCGCCTCGTCGCCGAGCGAGGACGAGGGACTGAGCTGCGTGCCGTGCTTTGCGACGCACTCGTGCTTCGTCGCCGCAGCGGACTATCCCTGCGACTTTGAGCGCG
>OIWQ01001283.1_pt1 | contig 30729 bp, 20 predicted proteins | sample 1587571 | NCBI WGS metagenome assembly OIWQ01 (sample SAMEA3888910, study PRJEB22519) | human gut metagenome | biome: human gut; feature: human-associated habitat; material: faeces | place: Denmark | collected 2010 | reverse complement strand
AGCCGCCCCGGCCATAGATGATCTCGTCGGTTTCATAGCCCTGATAGGGGTCGGCTTCCCAGTTGTCGCGGTTGCCGATGCCGACGGTGTCGATGTGAGAGTCGATGGCGATAATCTTGTCGCCCTCGCCCATAAAGCCCATAACGTTGCCCAGGCCGTCGACCTTGACCTCGTCATAGCCAAGGCTCTCCATCTCGGCCTTGATGCAAGCGACAACCTCACCCTCCTCGCAGGACTCAGAGGGATGGCTGATCATAGCGCGCAGGAAGCGAGTCATATCAGCACGATGGGACTCAGCAGCAGCCTTGATAGCGTCGAAATCGAGTTCTTTAGCCATTGTTCATAACCTTTCAAACTAAGGAATCTACCTGTGAGGTGGCGGAGCGATACCTATTTACTCCGCCCCAACGATTAGCAAGTGGGGTATTCGCCTTCCCAGACGATGCGACGGTACTGATCCGGATCCGTGTCACCTTCCGTGGAGAAGCAGAGCACGGAGCTCGTCTTGTCCAGGCCGATGAGTTCCTTGAGCTCGGTGTACTCGGGATCGAGCATGAGAGTCTCGACCAGGCCGGTGGTCACAGCGCCGGACTCGCCGGAGATGACGCGCGGGTCGCCCTTCTCGGGAGCGCCCAGGGTGCGCATGCCGCGAGCGGTGACCCAGTCGGGGCAGGACACGAAGGCGGTGGCGTGGTTGCGCAGGATATCCCAACCCAGAATGTTGGGCTCGCCGCAGCACAGACCGGCCATGATGGAAGGCATGTCGCCGTCCACGATGCGCGGGTCACCGTCGCCGGCGGCAGCGCCCTTGTACAGGCAGGCGGCAGGCGAGCACTCGACCACGACGAAGGTGGGCGGGTTATCGGGATACAGGTTGGTGAAGTAGCCCACCACGGCGCCAGCCAGCGAGCCCACGCCAGCCTGGACAAACACGTGCGTCGGGCGGTTGATGGCCATCTCGCGCAGCTGCTCGGCAGCCTCGGAAGCCATGGTGCCGTAACCCTCCATGATCCAGGACGGGATCTTCTCGTAGCCCTCCCAGGCGGTGTCCTGAACGATGACGCCGCGCTCGCAGGCGTCGGCCTCGGCGGCGGCCATGCGCACGCACTCGTCGTAGTTGACCTCTTCGATGGTCACCGTTGCGCCCTCGGCGGCGATGTTATCGAAGCGGGGCTTGGTGGAACCCTTGGGCATGTGCACGACGGCCTTCTGGCCCAGCTTGTTGGCAGCCCATGCCACGCCGCGGCCATGGTTGCCGTCGGTGGCGGTAAAGAAGGTGGCCTGGCCAAAGTCCTTGGCCAGCTGATCGGAGGTCAGGTAATCGAAAGTGCACTCGGCAACGTCCTTGCCGGTCTCGTCGGCAATGTAGTTGGCCATGGCAAACGAGCCGCCCAGGACCTTAAAGGCGTTGAGGCCAAAGCGATAGCTCTCGTCCTTAACGCACAGGTTGGACAGGCCCAGGCGCGCGGCCTGGCCATCCAGGCGGGCAAGCGGAGTGACGGTGTACTGGGGGAACGACTGGTGGAAGGCACGGGCCTTCTTCACGTGGTCGAGGCTCATGATTCCCAAGTGCTTGTCATCGCTCTTGGGCATCGTGTTGCCCGCCCACTGGATCTTATCGGCCATACGGTGAACTCCTTAAGTCCTCTCTTGCCGGCCCCCGCATACGCGTTTCAGCCCGATCCCATTCACACGGCTGAACTTTTATGTGGATGCCAAACAAAAAGTTTGTTAGTAATGTTCTATCACACTTTTTGATTGGCATACCTAACGAATTGTTTGTTGCCGTAATCGGTACTTTTTCGCCGCCGAACGGTCACACAACGCAGCGACGCTTTCGTTATTTGCGAACAGGTGTGGTTTATGGCACAGTGAGCCCAAACTAATTTTTAGGAAGGTACCCATGACCCCCGCACAGATTGAGTTTTACAAGCGCCTCGCACACGGCCTGGCGCTCCAATTTGGCCCCAACTGCGAAGTCGTCGTCCACGATCTGGAGACCGAGGACGTAGACCACTCCATCGTAGTGATCGAAAACGGCCACGTCAGCGGGCGCAAACTGGGTGACGGCCCCAGCCATATCGTGTTTGAGTCCATGCACGAGGGCGCCACCGATGTACACGACCGCGAGCCGTACCTCACTAAAACCACCGACGGTAAGCTGCTCAAATCGTCGACGATCTTTATCCGCAACGACGAGGGCAAGCCCGTCGGCATTTTGGGCATCAACTTTGACATTACGCTCATGAAGGCTTTTGAGCGCTCGCTCGATGCCTTTACCGGCACCGGCGGCACGGGCTATACCGAGCCCGAGCCCATTACCAAGAACATCGGCGACCTGCTCGAGGACCTGCTGCACGAGTGCGAGCAGTTTGTGGGCAAACCCGCGGCACTCATGACCAAAGACGAGCGCATTCGTGCCATTGGCTATCTCGACCGTCGCGGCGCCTTCCTCATTTCCAAGTCGAGCGAGCGCGCCTGCGAGTTCTTTGGCATCTCCAAGTACAGCTTCTATAGCTACCTCAATGAGGCCAAGGCGGCGGCCGGCGACAAGTAGGCACTCGCCTGGATTGCCCCTCCCCTTTTGGGCGCGAGTTCTGGAAAGCATGAATCCAAGACCGGGCCGCTTGGGAAGTTCCATATAATCGATGTCATTAGTATTTCGAAAGGATGGAACAGAATGGCGTTGAGCAAGGCATTATGCACCGGTCGCGGATTGATTCCGGCAATTGGTGGACATGTGCACCGCATGTTCGATGAGGGTGAAGACGACCTGTTTTCGCTGAGCCTTGACGACGTGATGGATGATCGCCCGTGGACCGCCGACGAACTCATGGGCGGCGGGGCTCGCCCGTCAAGCCCCAATCCCGCACTTGCGCCTAAGCCCGCATCTGCGCCGACTCCTGCGCAGTCGCCTGTTTCGACGCCCGCGCCTACGCCCGCACCCACTTCGGCGCCCACGCCCGCTCCCCGCCCCGCAAGCGACCCGTCCGAGACGGCGGCATTTCTCGCTGCAGCGACGCAGGGCAAATCGGCCGACAGCACCGTTATGTACAGCGCTCAGCAGTTGCCTGTTCCTGCGGCACGCAAGCCTCCGGTCGCAAGGCTCGATGAGCCCGTTGCCCATCAGGTTGCCTACGATTCCTGGGCTGCAGCCGATCTGGATGAGACCTCTACCGGCATGCCGGCGCTCGACGTTCCAGTTAACCCGCTTTTTGCCGCCAACACGAGCGCCGCGGACAATGAGGGCGGTGCAGCATATTCCGATTATTCCGATGGCCATGCTGGCACCGGTCGCATCGAGACCGAGGATTATGGCACCGCATCGAGCGATTATCTCAACGATCCGTACGCTGCCACGCCTGCACCGGAATATGACACGGAGGCCGCGTCCGCGCCGGCGTATACCAAAAGCACGGGCGAAGAGCGCTTCGCCGATTATTACGCCGAGGAAAAGGCACTGCGTTTCTCGGAATTTCCGCAGGCAGTCAAGGTTGCCTTTATCGCCATTGTCATTGCCCTGCTCGGTGTCATTGCGTTTGAAGGACTCCAGCTGTTCCGCGGCCCCACCGCGTCCGAATCGGCAACGCAGCAAAAAGAGGACGACAACCAGTACCTGGACATCAACACCCTCAAGGGCGACCCCAACGACGGGGACGACGAGTAGCGAGGGCTGAAGGCAGCCGCAGGATCCCGCATCCAGCATCGGCTTCTAAGTGCTGTTTTGTCATCCAACTACACTTTTCCGGATAATTTGCCTATCGAATTTGACACTTTTCCGAAGTTTTAAGGTGCCTATTTCGACACTTTTCCGGATTTTATACTCTGTCCCTCCAGATGCGCTTTACGGTGCAGGCGTTGGAAGAAGGGCCATGTGCCGCTGTCGGCCCACATGTTCTGCAGATCAAGCTGCTCGGAGACGGATCGCGCGAGCCGTCCAGCTGGAAGCTCTTTGCCGACGGCGCGTGCGCTGCGGACGGATCCGGCGCCTTTGCCCGCGAGTGCTTCTGCAAGGGCGCCGAGGTGTTTCTAGACCTGTGCCGCGACGCCGTACGCGCGACCGAGCTGTACCAGTGGAGCCAGAGGGAGTACGAGCTGTTGAGTGCGGCCCGCAGGATCGTAAGGGTGTAGACGGGCGGACGAGCCATCGACGATTTTGAGCTGGCAAGGGCCGGGAACTAGATTCCCAGCCTTCAACCTAGCACTGCTTTATGAGATCGAGCACCGCAGGAATGTCATCGGCATTCCGAAGCGCAACGTAAGTGGGTAAGCCCGGGCCAAATCCACCCTGCGTACGCTTGTCCTGGCACATGTCCTCTGGATCCGTTAGATCATCCACACTCTTTGCCAAGCCAACGGCAATCCAACCACCGTTGCTGGTCCTGCCTTCTAACACGGCATGCAGTTTTCGCTTGCCCGACCTGAAGCCTACATAGTACTTAGCTATGTAGGACTCCCACGAAGGGTTACCACTCAGAACGGACTCGCGCACCTCATCGAAAAGCTTCTGGTTGAGCCCACCTTCGGCAAAGGTGGGGTGATTCTCCTGCAGAGTCCAGATAGGAGCCTCGTCAGACTCCCCGCGAGAGGGGCGATACTTGTCGACGACATCTGCCGGAAGGTCGGGATACTTCCATATCTCGCACGCTTCTTTCGCCAGCTCGTCCGCGCGCTGCCCAATCTCTTCCTCACCCCATTTTTCATGCGAGGCGATCGACTTGTTCAGGTAGAGCGGACTGCACTTAAGCCCCACGTCAGGAAGATTGAGCTTGTCCGAGAACGACCGGTTTGAGTACTCCTGGCTGTAGCCCGTCAGCGTTAGATTTCCCAAGTTGTTGCACAGCCTGTCGTGGATGTCTTCCCAGTTCTCGCCAAGCGATTCCTTCCAGCCGTGCACATCATCGATCGTTTGGGGCATGACATGCTCGATCTGGTAATTGTCAGCCGAGATGGGCTCCTTCGGGTGGTGCCAGTTCTCCATGCGCTCCAGGTAATAGCGCTTTTTGGAGAAGCGGTTGTAACAGTCGCGCGTCTTAAACTCCTCGACAAAATGCTCGTCTGTCGGGAAGTACGCAGTCATACCGCCGCTATGGATAAGGAGCATCGCCGTAACGTACTCCTCTATATCGTCCTGCTGCTCGAGATTGCGATACATGCCGGCAAAGAAATTATTTAGGCCCGTGGTAAGCCTGCCGCAAACCGCCCGCCTGAACAGGAACGACTCGATAGTCTCGCAGATACGCAGAAACGCATTGCGGTCTAGCCCATTCCCCTCGTAAACCGAGTAAAGCAACATTAAGAGGGGCCTTATCTGCGTCACGTCGAGGCTTACGATTCTGCCGAACACTCGGCGTAGTCCGTCGTCCTTCTCCTTACCAAGGAACAGACTGGCGTATCTATGTGCATACCCGCGCAGCTCCTTAAGCAGGCCCTCGGTGTCACCATCGTAGTCGTCGGCGAAATAGCGCTTAAACTCGTAGTAGGCCTCGTTCTCCTTCGGCATCCTATTGGGAACTTTAAGCCACAGCCAGTACCAGATAAATGCATTGAACTCGTCCTCGCCGCCTTTTCCGAACAAGCACTCGAGTGGATGCCAATAACCCTCATAAAGCTTGGTCTGTTCGTCGTTGGGAAGCGACATTAGAACGTAGTTACGGATGAGGTCAATGGGCGTGAGCGGCTTGCCCTTGGAGTTCATGGACTCAAATATGAGCTGGGCATTATCAACGCCAGCGGTGAGCTTAGTGTCGATGACCTGCACGCGGTTTAGCCCCGCCCAAAGCCTTGCAGGGTCGAATGATTTCCCGTGCATCTTTTCGCGGAAGAACGCATGGTTCTCGACAATGCGATCCGATTTTTCATCTGGCACGGGAGCCCCAGACACGATGGAGAACAGCGTCTCTTTATCGTCCTGCGAGAGCACCAGCTTGTAGCGTGCCAGACCGTTGTAGTCGTCATCGTTAAAGAGGTAATTTTTCCTCAGCGCCGAGATTTTGAGGTCGCCAAGGAAGCCAGCCTTGTCGGGGTTGCTCTCCAAATAGTCAGCCAAAGCTGCAATCATCAACGAAAACGTCGTCATGCGCTGCTGTCCGTCAATCAGAAGCACGCGCGAAATGCTCGTGGCAGAGCTCTCGGACTCGGGGATATAAAGCATTGACCCCACGAAGTGCGATACGCCATCACGACCCGCTCGCATGACGTCATCCCAAAGCACCTCGCACTCTTTTACACTCCACGAGTAAACTCGCTGGTACACGGGAATGACGAACTGCATCTTCGCCACGCCCATAAGGTCGAGTAGATTTGCCTCGGTTGCTTTCATTTGCGTTTGCTCCCTTTTCTTGTTTTACGTCACCTACCGTCAGTCCTCCACCGAACGGAGGGCGCTAAAGACGAGAGCATCGAAGCGCAGAAGCAACCGGGATGCTCATATCACTAGATTTTACAATGCTTGTTGCGAACACAATTGAACGTCTGATCGGTTCCGATGGCTCCCCCTATGAGAAGAAGGTGGATGCCAAGGGTCGCGTGACTAGCGATAAGTGCATCGCGAACGAAGTGCCGTTTGAGGAGCTGCCCGAGGGGTGGGCTTGGGCAAGGCTGGAAACCGTATATAACTTCATTGATTACAGGGGTAAAACACCTCACAAATCACCTTCAGGTGTTCGACTAATGACTGCGAGCAACATTCGCCAAGGCTATATTGATTACACACGCGAGGAGTATATTTCAGAAGACGAATATGCAACACGCTTGTCTCGCGGAGAGACCCACCGTGGCGATTTGCTGTTTACAACCGAAGCCCCGATGGGGTATTGCGCGATATGCGAAATGAAACGTTGCAGCTGTGGACAGCGTGTCATTACCCTTCAGAATTACGGCACAGTTGGTCCAGACAATGCCCTGTTCTGCCAAATAATTCTATCTCCACTGTTCCAAATTCAAGTTAAGGATCATGCCACGGGGACGACCGCAAAAGGAATCAAAGCAGCAGTGCTAAAAGAGCTATTTCTTCCGATTCCGCCTCTCGCCGAGCAGCGCCGCATCGTCGAGCGGGTGAACGAGCTCATGCCCCTGGTCGAGGAGTACGGCAGGGTCGAGAACGCCCGCGAGGCGCTCGACGCCGCGCTGCCCGGCCGCCTGCGCAAATCCGTGCTGCAGCTGGCGGTGCAGGGCGGGCTGGTGCCCCAGGACCCCGCAGACGAGCCCGCCGGCGTTCTGCTGGAGCGCATCCGCGGGCAGCGCCGGCAGCTCGTGGCCGAGGGGGAGATGAAGGCCCCGAAGGGCGGTGAGTCGGTCATCTTCGCCGGTTCCGATGGCCGCCGCTATGAGAAGAGGGTGGACGCCAGGGGCCGCAAGTCCGAGCCCGTCTGCATCGAGGACGAGATCCCGTTCGAGATACCCGAGAGCTGGGAGTGGCGTCGTTTAGGGTCTCTTGTCTTGAATCGCGGGCAGAAGAGGCCTGAGGCGCGTTTTGCCTATATCGACATCTCGTCGATTGACAATGTGAACCAAAAGCTCGGACAAGAAACTGTTATAAATGCAGCTGACGCGCCCTCACGAGCAAGAAAGCTAGTCGCAAAGAATGATGTGCTCTATGCGACCGTCCGCCCTTATTTGCATAATGCCTGTATCGTAGATAAGGATTTTAATATTAAGCCCATCGCAAGTACTGGGTTTGCTGTCCTTTCATGTCTTGACGGATTCCTTCCTAGTTTTCTTCTCTACTTTTTGGTTTCTCCTAGCTTTGACTCTTATGCAAATGCCAATGAGAACGCAAGGGGGGTTGCCTATCCGGCAATCAATGACAACAGGCTGTATCGCGCTCTAGTTCCTGTTCCCCCGGCCAGCGAGCAGAAACGAATTGTTTCTAGAGTCACCGAAGTATTTGCTCTTACCAATTGACTGCTTCATCAACCGCGGCGCGCTGTTCATCGGCAGTGCGCCGCAGATAGATTCGCGTTGTCTCAATGCTTTCGTGTCCCATAAGATCAGCAAGCAGTGAAATATCTGGGTTGCGGTTGATAAAGTTTTTTGCGAACAAGTGCCGAAATGAATGCGGGTATACGACGTCTTGGTCGACGCCATAGCGCAGTGCGGCACGCTTCAACCCTACGGATATGCCGCGCGAAGTAATCGCGTTGTCGTTTTTGCCTGGAAATAGAAGGCCATTCATTGGCTTGGCTTTCCATGTAAGACTTTCTTCACGCAAAGAGTCAGGTATCCAAATTCTCCTGAGCTTCTGGCCTTTTGAAACAATGTCCATATATCCAGCGGTAACGTGTTCTACTTTGAACTGTCTTAACTCACTTACTCTCGCACCCGTACAACCAAGAAAGCGAACGATGAAATACCAAAACCAATCACCGTCTTGCTTCAGGCCGCTGATTAACTGCATGTATTGTTCATTGCTGATGACATTGTCGAGAAACGGCTTCTGTTGAATTCGCACTCCTTTGAGTCGGATTCCATCGAAAGCGATGAAATCAAGGTAGGTGTTAATTGCGCCGATGCGGTTGTTAACCGTTTTCGGAGCGAATGAAGAAACCAGCCACTCTTTGTGCGCAAGAAGTGACTGGTTTGTTAGAGACTGAGTTTTATCGATAAACTGGCATATTGCAAAGGAATAAGAATCAACAGTGTTTTCCGCATAACCCTTTTCCTGCAAGTATTGTACAAACATTCTCATGACATCTTCCTTTCGACGAGGTCATGAAAACAGTTAGACAAGTATTTTGAAAAGCCAGTCAACTTCATAAACGATGCGACGCTGCTCGGCGAGGGGCGGAACTGGGATTAGGTAGTTTCTGACCGTCTCCTGCGCAAGCTCTTTCTGCTTCGTGCTGCCGCTTGCCTGGTCTTCAATTTCAGACTGGACTGACGGCCCCGCGAAATAGGCGAAGGCAAACCGGTGATCAAGCCAATCTTCCCGCGTCCTGATCACCGTCACGTGGCTGTCGGCGACGGCCCAGCCGTATCTGTTTTTCGCCGAGTCATAGACCGCCATCCTGCCCAACGTGCCGAGGCCGGTCGAGTTCCAGAGAAGGTCACCATCCTTCAGAATCCGCTCATCCGCGTACTTGGATACGGTGGCTGGGTCGATGAACCTCGCCTTTTCCACGGAGAATCCGCTCCATTGGTTGCACTTTTGGGCGATCACGGGGTATTTCTCGACGGTCGAATACTTCGGCGACTTGCCCCTCTGGATGTAAGTGGTGACGCTCTCGAGCCTCGCCCACTCCCAGCCCTCGGGTATCTCGAACGGGATCTCGTCCTCGATGCAGGCGGGCACGGACTCGCGGCCCTTGGCGTCCACTCTCTTCTCATAGCGGCGGCCATCGGAACCGGCGAAGATGATCGACTCGTCGCCCTTCGGGGCCTTCATCTTCTTCTCGGCGACGAGCTTTCGGCGCTGCCCGCGGATGCGCTCAAGCAGGGTGCTCGCGGGCTCGTCTGCGGGGTCCTGGGGCACCAGCCCGCCCTGCACCGCCAGCTGCAGCACGGATTTGCGCAGGCGGCCGGGCAGCGCGGCGTCGAGCGCCTCGCGGGCGTTCTCGACCCTGCCGTACTCCTCGACCAGGGGTATGAGCTCGTTCACGCGCTCGACGATGCGGCGCTGCTCGGCGAGAGGCGGAACTGGGACCAGAATGACGTTCAATGACTTCTGATTAGTCTTTGGCATTTTGACACGCGTATCACCCTTAAGCGTCTCCTCAGTGAAGAAATTGCTGAGGAGAACCGTGAGGACATATTCAGGTTGCAGCTTGGTGTTGAGCGGATACATATCCGCACTACACAGCCCATCAAAAGGGGCGATAACCGCCTTTCGAAGAGCTGGACGAATCTTCGAATAGAGAATCTGTCCTGCAGAGAACAGGTGATTGGCGCTCTTAACCTCGTCGGCCTTAACACTATGACAGAACAAGAGCTTTCCGGTGCCTTTTTGGATGTTGTCAGGCGCGATATGAGGAAAGTCCTGATATTTCAACGGGTCGACCAAACGCGCTGCAATTCCAATGACTTCACTAAATCTCGCCCAGGCCCAGCTTTCCGGAATCCCAAACGGAACCTCGTCCGCGATGCACTTGTCGCTCAGAACGCGTCCCTTAGTGTCCACGTGCTTCTCATAGGGGGAGCCATCGGAACCGATATAGATAATGCTCTCCCCGCCCTTCGGGAATTTAGCCTTACCTTCAGCAATAAGCTTATGCTTCTCTTCACGAATACGCTCAAGCAGGACGCTTGCAGGCTCATCACTCGGGTCTTGTGGAACGAGCTTTCCCTCAATCGCCATTTGCAGGATTGAGTTCTTCAGGTCTTTTGCCTTCATCTACGCCTCAATCCCAAGAATCTCGCAAATACGAGCAAGCTTCTGGTCAATCTCGGCATCGAGCTTAGCGCGCTCTTCTTTGTAGTTCCTGATCAGTTCGTCAGGCGGTAAGATCTCCTCTTCCTCGTGAGGATAGCCGCACACGTCAAAGTTAAAACCGCCGTCTCGCAACTCGTCAACCGTATAGTACTTGGCCTTGGGATTGCCGTCTTCCTCGATATCCCGACGGTTCTCCCACCATTCCTTTACAGGTGCAAAATGTTCGATCCTAATGGGCTTGGTCTTAGAGAAGTGTTTATACCCCTCGGGCATGTCCATGCGATAGAACCAAACGCCCTCAGAGGCCCCCGTATTATCGAAGAACAGAACGTTAGTAGTGATGCTCGTGTACGGAGCGAAAACACTCTGTGGAAGGCGCAAGACAGTATGCAAGTTCATGTCCTCAAGCAGGCGACGCTTGATCTCCGTCTTTGCACTATCCTGGCCAAAGAGAAAACCATCCGGAATGATAACAGCAGCGCGGCCGCCTCGCTTAAGACGATAAAGAATGAGTCCAAGGAATAGATCTGCGGTCTCGGAGCTACGGAGTGCAACAGGGAAGTTGTTTTGCACCGATGCACTCTCGGACCCGCCATAGGGCGGGTTCATAAGTACGACGTCAAACTGGCCGTCAGGCTTGTGCTTCCACTCGCGAACATCCTTCTCGAGAGAGTTATCGTGAAAGACTTCAGGATTATCGATATCGTGCAACAGCATGTTGGTCACGCACAGCAGGTAAGGGAGCTGCTTCTTCTCGATGCCGTAGACCGATCTTGCATAGAGTTCACGATCGGCTGGAGTCTGAACCTGGGAGTCGAGAATCTTGAGGGCGCTCGTCAAAAAGCCGCCCGTGCCACACGCGAAGTCAGCCACAGTCTCGCCGAGCTTGGGCGCAAGTGCCTGGGCCATAAAGTCAGTCACCGCTCGGGGCGTGTAAAACTCGCCGGCATTACCCGCGGACTGTAAGTCTTTCAGGATGGTCTCGTAAATTTCACCGAAGGCGTGGCGCTCTTTGTACTCGGTAAAATCAACCGACTCGTCAATCTCGTTGATGACTTGACGAAGTAGAATCCCATCCTTCATGTAGTTGTTGGCGTCAGTAAAAGCAGCCTTGACGACGACGTGTCGCAAAGGCGCATCAGGTGCAAGCTCAAGACTCTCAAGAGTCTTGAATAGATCATTGTTTACAAAGTCGAGAAGCTCATCGCCAGTAAGCGCCTTGCCGTCTTTCGCATCGTGCGCCCAGCTATACCAGCGCAGGCGCTCGGGGATGATGGACTGATAGGAGTCATCGTGAAACTCCCACTCCTGCTCCTTGGCATCGTAAATCTTGAGGAAGAAAAGCCAAGTCATCTGCTCAATGCGCTGCGCATCGCCATTGATGCCGGCGTCTTTGCGCATGATGTTCTGCAGGGTCTTTACGAGAGATCCCAGTGCCATTTGCTATCGTTACCTTTCTCTATGCGATGTAGAGCTCGTCCTCGAGCATCTGCGCTGCCTGAATGTACTGTTGTTTGCCGCCGAATGCGGCGACGATCTTCATTGGGCTGCCAAACCGACGGAATTCCTCGAGGTCGAGGACGTGGGTGTCGTCCAAGTCTACGAGGTTCGACGTCGCATATTTGTCGAGAAGCGCTTCAAGGGCCTCACGCGCGACGCCGGCATACTCATAGAGCACGCCCTTTTTCTTGACACTATTGGCTCTCTCGCTGCGCGTAAGAGGTCTCTGGTCGTAAGCAATGTGGCAAATGAGGTCAAAGTCGCTCATTTGCTCCTGTCCAGTCTCGAGCCGCAGCTCATCCAGGAATACGCCACGCGCGCGCAGCTCATCGATAATCGCTTGTTTCTTATGTTCAGAGTTCCACGCCGCTAGGAAGTGGTCAAGAGTGTCGTATTCGCCGAGAATGTTTTTTCGCGTATAGTCCTTAAGGCTCTCAGTTACAAGAAGGCCATCGGAGGAGTAATACTGCACCATCTCCGACACTACATAGACGTCGGCCCCATGAACGTGATATTTCACATGGGAGGACGGATCGTCCGGCGGCAATACGGGTGGGTCTACGATCGGAGACGGAGGCGGAACGGGACTGCCGCCATTGCCGCCGGGACCCGGATCCGCAATGGGGTCACCCGGATTAGGCTCAAACACAACAACAGGTTCGCCATCAAACTCGGGATCTGCAAACAAACGCGATGCGTCACGAAAATCGAGGATGGTGAAATAGAGTTTGTCGTAGTCCTCACAGATACGGGTTCCGCGGCCGATAATCTGCTTGAACTCCGTCATTCCGTGCTCACCGAACTTGTTGTCGAGCACGACTACCTTACACGTCTTGCAATTAACACCAGTGGTGAGAAGCTTCGAAGTCGTAACGATGGTCGGGTATTTCTCGTCGGGGTCGATGAAGTTATCTAACTGAGCCTTACCTTCCCTGTCGTCACCCGTAATCTTCATGATGTAGGTGGGGTGATCTCTAACGATATCGGCGTTCTCGTTTACAAGGGCACGTCGCATATTTTCGGCATGCTCGATGTCAACGCAAAAGACTATGGTCTTGGAGTAACGATCCGTCTCCTTTAGAAATTGAGTTATCCGCTTGGCAACTTCCTCGTAGCGCTCTTTGATGACAATCTCGCTGTCGAAGTCTTGCTTCTCGAAAACACGTTTGGGCAGAGCTTCGCCGCGATCATCTATGGTGCCTTCCTCAGTACGGTATCCGTAAATGTCGACGTTCAGCTTAGGACGAATAACTTTATACGGGGCGAGAAAGCCATCCTCGATTCCCTGTTTAAGGGAGTAGGTGTAGACAGGTTCGCCGAAGTAGGTAATGTTTGAAACCTCTTCAGTCTCCTTTGGCGTAGCCGTCATACCGATTTGAATTGCACAATTGAAATACTCAAGTACCTTACGCCATGCGGAGTCCGCCGCGGCGCTTCCGCGATGGCACTCGTCGACGATAATCAAATCGAAGAATTCCGAGTCGAACTCGCGGAATATTTCTTCACCGTTTTCTCCAACAAGCTGTTGGTAGAGCGAGAAATAGACCTCGTAAGCAGAATCGAGCTTTCGACCTACGACCTTGGTTGTAACCCTCTTGAGAGGCTTGAAATCGCCGTCTATGGTCTGATCGACGAGAATATTGCGGTCCGCCAGATAGAGAACCTTACGAACCTCGGTAGTCTGTCGCAAGCGATGAACGATTTGAAAAGCCGTAAAAGTCTTTCCCGTTCCCGTTGCCATAACGAGCAAGATGCGATTCTTACCTCGCGCAATAGCTTCAAGCGTACGATTGATGGCGATGCACTGATAGTAGCGAGGATGATTGCCGCCGTGCTCCTGGTAATACGGAGCGGTCACAATCTCCTGGCTATACGGATGTTCAAGCCCCTTAGCTTTTGAGTATCGTGTCCAAAGTTCCGCCGGAGTGGGAAACTCGTCCATGGCAAGAGCGCGCTCTTTCCCGGTAAGAAAATCGTGCTCAACAAAACCCTTTCCGTTTGAGCTGTACGCAAACGGAATATCGAGCAGCTGGGCATATCCCATCCCCTGTTGGAGACCGGCATCAACGGTGTGCTCCGTATCCTTAGCCTCGACGATTGCGATAGGGATGCCCGGAGCATACATCAGAAGGTAGTCAGCCTTCTTCTTGTCTTTACGGGTGACCATACTTCCGCGCACAACAATCTCGCCACTGGTAAAGAAATACTCAGTGAAGACTTGGGTATTGCGATCCCACGACTTCATAATCGCAGGATCAATGAGTTTAAGCCGTGTGTCAGACTCGTTCATACGTCTCGGAACCCCTCATTGCGCAAAGCGACAGCTATTGATGTTGAGTTGATTAATTCTATCATCACTATGCAATCTAGCAGCCGCTTTATACTAAATGAGACGAAGTAAAGTCAGCCCCGTGAGAAAGCTCCAAAGAAAGCAAAATGAGCCCCGTTGACTTGAGTCAGAGGTCATTCCCGGAGCCCCGCCTACCTCCCCTCCGCCTTCAGCTTCAGCAGCAGGTCGCCCAGCTCGGGGCACTTGCTGGAAAGGCGCGTCTGGGGTCGCTCGCCCATCCCCCACCGCTGGCGGACTTCCTGGGCACGCGGGCTCACGTGGTAGCCCCCGTCCATTACCTGCTTGAGCAACTTAGCGGTCACGCGCGCATCGGCTAGGGCGCTGTGGGCGTGACCCGTCGACTCGTCGAACTCGATGCCAAACCACGTCGCCGCGTCGCCCAACGAGACGCACCCGTGGCTTCCCACGTCCATAATCGAGGTGTAAAACGCCTGCAGATCGGCCCAGTCCGTAGGAAATGCGGAAAGGTCGATATGTTTTGCCTGGCACTCGGTCAAAAGCTGTCGCCGGTCCGCCCCGCTCCAGCAAACCACCTGGACGGAGTAGCGACCGATCCAATCGCTTAGCCTTTTAATCACCATGTAGAGCGGATCGGCCATCGCGGTATCCACGGCTGATATCCCCGTAAGCTCGCGGACGGGAAACGCAACGCCTTCGGTAAATTCCGTCTGCACAAACTGCGAGAACTCGCCCATAACGTTGCCGTGGTAATCGAGCTTGACGGCACCGACCTCGATAATCTCATTGTGCAGCCCACGGCGCTGGCGCTGCTTTGGCACCGGCGCAAACTCAAAGTCCAGCACAATCTGGCGCGCAAAGTTCGTCGTATCGATAGCCGAGATACACGGCGTCTTTTCAGCTGACACGGTTACGGCCTCTCTCCGTCAACTGCCGCTTGCTACATAGGTGGCTACATTGCCGTAAGGATAGGCGCCCGTGCGGACACAAAAGCGGGGTGCAACGCCATGCGCCGGTCGCACGCCATGCAGACGGCCCCAAGAGAGTCGCCCGCTCTATTCAAATGCATGAAAAAGATTTAGGCCCGGTGACTTGAATCAGCGGTCATCCCGGGCCCATCAATATGCAGTGTACCTACAGAGGGCTGGTTAATCAAACGGGCTTTCGGTGACGAAGACCTGCGCGTCTATCCCCAATCGCCCAGCGTCGTCTTCTGCCGCCCTTACGAAAGGCTGCTATTCGAGGGAATCACGTTGCTGTTATTATCGAACATATATTCGTATTTATGACCGCGCTTTGATAGAATGGCAGTTGTTGACGGCAGTTCCATGTGCCGGGCAGCGCCCTCCATGCGACGGGAGGTGATGCCCATGACCGATCTGATTGATTTCGTGAAGCTCCTGACCGCTTTGGTCTCGCTCCTCACGGCGCTTATCGGACTTTCCGAGGCACTTAAGCAGCGTACGAAGCAAAAGAAGAGGGGTCGACGCCGTTAAGGCATTGACCCCTTGAACTAAGTAACGGCGCTGCCCAGCTATCACCCTTGGGCTGCCGTCGACTTTATTCTACCCACGGTTGCCAGGTTTAACAAATGAATTTTCAGTAATGGAGCCTCGGAGCCCGCTCGCTCAACCACCTGGCCATCGGATTAGCCGGATTCTGGGACACGCCTTCCGTCCCAGGCCTCTACCGGAAAATGCGTCCCACCCTGAGGCTCAATTCCGGAACACGGTTTCCGTTTGAAGCCCCGATGGGAAAGCGTGTCCCGTTCCGAGAGCTCATTCCTGGATGCAGTTTCCGCTAGAGATGCCACCGGGAAAGCGTATCCCGTTTTGGAGCCAAATTCCGGGTCGTAGTTTCCGCCTGAGGGCCGATCCGGAAACGGCATCCCATTCTGAAGCCGAAATCTGGGACACGCTTTCCGCCAAGGGTTGCAAAAGGAAAGCGCATCCCATTCCGAGCATCACATCAGAGCGCTTGGTTATCTCCGCTCGCACATCTCGGCAAACGAAATCAGCTTGGTATCTCCCCTGCTCGCCGCAGCCTCCTGACATCCTTGCGTAAAGCCACGCTTCGAGAAGATCACGTAGCTTTTATGCTGCCGCCTAAAGAGCTCGCTTCGGTACACGAGCTTTTGCAGCACGTCTTCGCCCGCCGGTTCATTGCGCCATTTGCACTCCGCAAACAGCGCAGTGCCCTCGCCATCGTCAACAATCAAGTCGATTTCTTCCTGCGTATGCGTGCGATTATCCGTCCCCCACCAGCGCCCGACGCTCGCCGGAACCACATCGAGCCGGCCTGCGCGCGCGAGTTCGTACACGTATTGCCTGCATATAAGCTCAAAGACCGTACCCATGTAATCCGATACGTGCGGCTCAATGCGCTCATACGCAATCTCGGCCATATCGTTTTGAATCAGCCCGATGTTCTGCGGCACAAACTTGTACCAGAACCTAAACATCTGATCGCTCAGCAGATACACGGCTCGCTTATTGCTCGTCTCGTTTAGGGGCAGCTCGCGCTCGACAATCCCAAGCGACGCCAGCTTATCCACATAGCTCTTTACGTTGCTCGCAGGGATTCCCGTAGAGCTCGCAATCTCCGAGATCTTCGAGCGCCCCTGGGCAATTGCCTGCACGATCGCATCATATTGCTCGGGATTGCGGCACTCTTGCAACAGCAGGTTACTCGGCTCCTCAAAGAGATAGCCCGTAGGGGTAAGAAAAAGACGTTTGATGTTGTCCTTGAGCGATACGGTAGGATCGACTTTCTCGATATATGCAGGAATGCCGCCCGTCATGCCATAGCAAACTGCAGCGTCTTCGCGACCCATGATCTGCCACAGGCCGAGGGTCGTCATAAAATCGAGCGGCATGATCTTAAACTGGGCCGTACGCCTACCGTATAGCGGACTCTCGTAGCCCAACACCTGCTCTTCCATAAACGAAAGCGACGACCCGCACAGGATAAGCATAAGCTTGGTCTCTTTGTACAAGTGATCGATCTTGTCTTGCAGCAACGAGCTGATCTCGGGATTCGATTGGGCGAGATAAGGATACTCGTCGATCACGACAATCAAACGTTCCGCGCGAGCCATGGTAGCCAATGCATCGAACGCCTCGTCAAAACTACGAAACGACACGCCTGCAGCACCAACCGAGCCTGCAAGTATCGCCTGGCTAAAGCCGTGCAGGTTTGCCTCCGCATTGGTACGACGAGCTTGAAAGTAAATAGCCTTCTTGCCTTGGATGAACTCTGTGATAAGGCGCGTTTTACCCACACGACGGCGGCCGTAAATCACAGGCATTTCAAAGGAGCCCGTGCCATACAGTCGATTGAGCTCGGACATTTCCGCTGTTCTTCCGATAAACATAGGGCCATCCTTCCTTCACGTTATAGCTAGCCATATTATACCTTCCTATAATATAGCTAGCTATAACGCAATTCGACAAGCGGCGCACGAAAAGGGGCGATACACCGCCGCACGTGGACCGTTCCGGAAAATGTATCCCGTTCTGGAGCCAAAAACTGGGCCGTAGTTTCCGCCAAACATGCCATCCGGAAAGCGCGTCCCGTTCTGAGCCTGAATTCTGGGATGCACTTTCCGCTGAAGCTTCTACCGGAAAATGCATCCCATTCCGAGCGCTCATTCCGGGTCACAGCTTCCGCAGATACAAGACGACGATCCGCAGCCCATATCACATGCCTTCAAATATGCGATTCAGAAACACAAAACGGCAGATAGAATGCTCTTTTTCAAAAAAGTTCACGTCCCGAAACTTACCAAGACTTCATATCCAGCTACCGTTCACGGTCGCCGATTACCGCCCACCGATTCAAACAAGAAATATGTCGCCAAAAGCAGGTCATCTACCTGCATGGTTAGATTTTGGTCAGCTTTTGGTCAGCTGAGCGGCAAGTTCCAGTTGATACGTTTTTGCTACCCAAAAGGAGGCGGTAGCTCATGACCCATTGCAATGACCAACTCATCGACCAGCTGTTGAACCAAGCCGAACAAGAGGGGCGCTGTCTGATTCCCCCGAGCGCGGCGATCCGAAAAGCGCTCCTTCGGCGCACCGGCGGCACGGTTGTCTCGCCCATGCCGGGGTTGTTTGCGCGAAAAACGCGCTGGGATGAACTCAACCGAGCGCAACGCCATTGCGAGACTATCCGCGCCCTTGCGATCATCCATCCCGATTGGACGTTCTGCTCGTTTTCGGCAGCTTGCCTGCTGGGGCTCGAGGTCTCGTGGCGACACCTGAACGTCGTGCATGTTTGCAGCTCGATAAAGCCGTCGGCTCGTCCGGGCGCACATATTCAGCGACACCAGATTGAGCCGGCCGGAGCAATACGCAGAGCCGGCATATCGGTAACGCCGCCCATCCAAACGGCCACAGATTGCCTGCTGCAAACTGGTTTTGCCGACGGCATGCCCATTGCCGATTCGGCGATCTCAAAGCTCGGCCTTACGCGAGAGCAGTTGATGGAGGCCGTCGAGCAACGAGCGACCGCCCGCAATGGTCGCGCGATTCGCACCGCCCTCACCACGCTTCGATATGCCGACGCCCGCGCCGAGAGCGGCGGGGAATCGGTCGCCCGCGCCGTCATGATCGAGACCGGTTTTGCGCCCGACTGGCTTCAATACGAGCTTACGGACCCCTTCGATTCGGCCAAGCCCATACGAACGGACTTTGCCTGGGAGCGCCAGGCGCGGGAACTCACGCTGGGCGAGCTCGACGGGCTCGTCAAATATACCGACCAGGCCATGCTAGCCGGGCGCACCACCGCCGAGGCGCTCGTTGCCGAACGACAGCGCGAGGCGCACCTATCGCTCTACGGTCACCCTCTGCTGCGCTTTACCATAAACGAGGTCCGCTCGGCAGGAATGCTCGCCAAAAAGCTGCAGACGGCAGGCATCCGGCAGACCGCGCTGCCGGCGTGGCTCAACGACGTGGAGCTGTAGGAGCTGCTAGGCCGCGCATCGCCGGATCGCATCCCCCCTATCTGGGCCGCGTTTTCCCAACGGCCACGCCAACGGAAAGCGCGTCCCAGTCTGGACGCTCAAAACGGGATGCACTTTCCGGATGGCGGGCCTAGCGGAAAGCGTGCCCCGGAATCCCGTCTCAGAATGGGACAGGCTTTCCGGTTGAGTCCTTCAGCGGAAACTGCATCCCGGAATAGACGCTCAAACTGGGACGCAGTTTCCGCTGAGGTTCTATCCGGAAACCGTGTCCCACTCTGAGCGTCAATTCTGGGATGAACTTTCCGCCTGAGGGTTCAGCCGGAAACGGCATCCCACCCTGAAGCGAAATACTGGGACGCAGCTTCCGGTTGAGGGCTGTTCCGGAAAGCGCATCCCATTCCAGGCGCGGATTCCGGGATGCACTTTCCATTTGAAGCTCCAACCGGAAAGCGCATCCCACTCTGGAGCCGAATTCCGGGGCACGCTTTCCGCCAGAGGCTCTACCGGAAAGTGCATCCCATTCTGAGCGCCAATTCCGGGACGTAGTTTCCGCTCCAAGCAAAAGGCCCCGGCTCGCGATGGAGCTGGGGCCAAAGGCGCAGCGTATGTAGTTGATGCTCAGTGCGAACAGCCCGTCAACAATGGCTGTCCGCACCCTACCCTACCCGCGGTGACGGGCGCGGCTGTAGGGCGTATCCACCATGGGCAGATCCGGACGCAGCTTGCCGTCAAACGCGCGGTAGGCGTTCTGTACGGCGGGCGCCGTGGGGATCGTTGCGATCTCGCCGATGCCCTTGCCGCCATATGCAACGGGCAGCAGCTCGTCCTTCTCCACGTAAATGGCGTGGATATCCGGAATCTCGGGCGCACGGAACAGCCCGAGCGTGCCATACCTTGCCTGGGGCACGCAGTCCTTGAGCGGCCAATCCTCGGTAAGCGCATAGCCCATACCCATAAGCACGCCGCCTTCGATCTGGCCCTGAATGGAGATGGGGTTGACCACCTTGCCGGAATCGTGCGCGGCATAGACCTCGCTCACGCGGCCGTCATCGTCCAAAATGACCACGTGCGTGGCAAAGCCGTAGCAGATGTGGCTCTTGGGATTGGGAACGTCGGCGCCCAGCTTGTCGGTCGGCTCCAAGTACACGTAGCCAAACTCGCATCCCTCGAGCGCCTTGATGGCGGCCGCGGGATCCTGAGGATGCATACCCTGGCCGGCGACGAGCTCCTGCGTGTGCAGCTGATAGGCGCGACCGTCGTCGTACTCGATCTTGACGCCGTCGCCATGCGCATTCACGGGAGCGGCGGGCGCAGACTTGCCGGCCTCGATGTCAAGCATGGCATCGCGCAGCAGGAAAGCGGCACCGCGCACGGCCTCGCCGGTCACGACCGTCTGACGCGAGCCAGACGTGGTGCCGGAGTCGGGAGCATTCTCGGTGGAGCACTCGCCGTTGGCGATGCAGCGAAGCGGCAGACCGCATGCCTCGGCAACGTCCTGCAAAAAGACGGTGTTGCAGCCCTGGCCGATGTCGGACGTGGCGGCATAGACCACGGCCACGCCGTTCTCGACGCGAATCTTGCAGCGGCCGGCATCGGGCAGGCCAACGCCCACGCCAGCGTTCTTCATGGCGCAGGCGATACCGGCGTGTCCGGGATGCGCATAGTAGGCATCCTTGACCTCGAGCAGTGTCTCCTTCAGCGCCGTGGAGCAGTCGGCAATCTGGCCGTTGGGCAAAACCTCGCCCGGCTCGATGGCGTTTCTGTAGCGAATCTCCCACGGATCCAGGCCGACCTTCTCTGCCAGCAAGTCAATCAAGCTCTCGAGCGCAAACTCGGACTGGCAAACGCCAAAGCCTCGGTACGCGCCGGCGGGCGGGTTATTGGTGTAGTAGCCAAAACCGCGAATGTCGGTGTTCTGGTACTTGTAGGGGCCGACGGCATGCGTGCAGGCGCGCTCGAGCACCGGGCCGCACAGCGACGCGTAGGCGCCGGTATCAAAGTTGATCTCGCAATCCAGGCCGGTAAAGTTGCCCTCGGCGTCGCAACCCAACGTAAAGGTGCCGTCCATGGCATGACGCTTGGGATGGAACGCGAGCGACTCGGCGCGCGTGAGTTTGCACTTCACAGGACGTTGAAACTTATATGCGGCGAGGGCGGCCAGATGTTGGATGGACACGTCCTCCTTACCGCCAAAGCCGCCGCCCACGAGCATGGTCTCGACGACCACGCGCTCGGGCTCGCTATCCCAGCCAAACATGTGGGCGCACTCTTTGCGCGTGTCGTAGGCACCCTGATCGGTCGACTGCACCTTGACGCCGTTCTTGTACGGGAAGGCAACGGCACACTCGGGCTCCAAGAAGGCATGCTCGGTAAAGGGCGTGGTAAAGCGCTGCGTCACGGTGAACGCGCTTTCGGCCAGCGCCTTGGCGGCGTCGCCGCGCGTCACATGACGGCTCTGGCACACGTTGTCCTTGAGCTCCACTGTGTTGCCAAAGGCAAAGAAGCTGTCATGCAGGCGCGGGGCGTCGGCGGCCCTGGCCTCGACAATGTTGCGCACGGGCTCCAGCGGCTCGTAGTCAATCTTTACGAGCTTCTTGGCCTTCTCGAGCGTCGCCTCGTCCTCGGCGACCACCAGCACGATGGCATCGCCCACGCAGCGGGTGATATCGCCCTGAGCGATCATGACGTCCCAGTCCTGGATAAGGTGGCCGACCTGGTTGACCGGCACGTCCTCGGCGCGCAGGATGCCCACCACACCGGGCAGGGCCTCGGCCTTGGAGGTGTCGATGGAGAGCACGCGGGCGCGCGGATACTTGGAGCGCACGGCGCTGGCATAGGTCAGGCCCGGCTGATCGAGCTCGTCGATATCGTCGGGGTACTTGCCCTCACCGAGCACCTTCTTGCGCACGTCGATACGGAAGGCGCGCTTGCCCACGCCGTAGTCATCGCCGCGCTCCAGGTCCTCGTCGATCTGCTTTTCGCCGCGGAGCACCGCAGCGGCCAGCGAGATGCCCTCGATAATCTTTTTGTAGCCGGTGCAGCGACAGACGTTACCGCGAATGGCGTACTTGATCTGCTCCTCAGTGGGCTCGGGGTCCTCGGCGATGAGCGCCGCACCCGCCATGACCATGCCGGGAATGCAAAAACCGCACTGCACGGCGCCCACAGCGCCAAAGGCGTACACAAAGGCCTCGCGCACGTCCTCGGGCAGGCCCTCGACGGTCACGATGTTGCGACCGGCGGCAAGAGCGGTGGTCAGCACGCACGCCTTGACGGCTGCACCGTCCACATGGATGGTGCAGGTGCCACAAGCACCTTCGGAACAGCCGTCCTTGGCGGAATGGATATGCAGGTCGTCGCGCAGGTAGCGCAGCAGCGGTTTGTTTTGGGTCGTCGTGCGCTCGACGCCGTTAACGGTAAAAGTGAATTCCTGTGCCATGGTAATTCCCTTCTACACGCCGGCGGCGATGCCGGTGCGGTCGTGGATGGCGCCATGCGGGCAGACGACGGCGCACATGCCGCACGACAGGCAATCCGCACCGTCGATATGGGCGCAGTTGTCCTCGATGCGGATAGCGCCGGCAGGGCACTTTTTGGCGCACATGCCGCAACCGATGCAGCTCGTATCGCAGACCTTGCGCGCAATGGCGCCCTTATCGGTGTTGTTGCAGCGCACCAGGATATTCTGGTAGCCGGGAACGAAGGCAATCACGCGCTGCGGGCACGCCATGCCGCACAGGCCACAGCCCGTGCACTTTGAGCGATCCACGCGGGCGATGCCATCGACCAGCGCAATGGCACCGTGGGGGCAGGCCGTGACGCAGGCGCCACAGCCAATGCAGCCTTCGCTGCAGCGGGCGTCGCCGCCTGCGGAGGCGCAACCGCTTCCGCAGGCAACGTAGGCCACGTTATGTTGAATGGATTTGGCCATAAGAGACTCGCCTATTTCTTAAGGAGATACGGATAGTTGTCGCGCACAGCCCTGATGGTCAGGCGGACGGCCTCGGGAAGGCCGGTGTTGACGGCATCGACCGAGACGGTGCGGACCGTGCCGGCGACGCGGACCTTAAAGTGGTCCTCGTCCACAGCCAGGAAGCCCTCGTTCTCGGAGTTCTCCATGTCCTGCTCGCTCCAGAACAGGGTGAGCTTGTCCTTGTAGGGACGGCCCTCCTGGTAGGGGCAGAACACAGCGCAGTTGCCGCACTCGTTGCACATGCCGTCGACGTGGACGACCTGATGCTTGGCGAGACCCGGCACCTTAATGGTAACGTTGGCGCGGTTGGGGCACACATCGCAGCAGACCTCGCACACCGAGCCGCAGCCCAGGCAGCGGGTCTTGGTGCAGTTGCGCTTGTCGCGGCACAGCGACCCCTTGCGCTCGTAGCAGGCGTCCTCGCGATCGGCCTGAGCATTCTGGTCGGCGTACTTGTTAAAGTCCACACCGGCGATGGCACGGGCGACCTCGGCAGCGTCGGCAATAGCCTCGACCACGGTAGCAGGACCGCGACGGCAGTCGCCGGCAGCCCAAACGCCCTCGACGCCGGTGGAGGTGGCGGCAAGACGGCCGCGACGGTCGTGCTCGACGCCCGCGGCATCGTATAGGCTGGCATCGATGCCCTCGCCCACGGCGCAGATCACCGTGGTGGCGGAAAGCTCGACGGTCTCGCCCGTGGCGACGGGGCTGCGACGGCCGCTTGCATCCGGCTCGCCAAGCTCCATAACGTCGCAGGTCAGCACGGCGCCGTTAAGCGCCTTGGGGACCAGCAGCTCGCAGAACTCAACACCGTCGGCAAGAGCAAGATCAAGCTCTTCCTCGTCAGCGGGCATCTGCTTCTTGGTGCGGCGGTAGACCAGGCGCACGTTCTTCACGCCGGCCAGGCGCTTGGCCACGCGGGCCGCGTCCATGGCGGTGTTGCCGGCGCCAATGACCACGACGTCCTCGCCCAGCTCGAGCTTCTCGCCCTTCTTGGCGGCCTCGAGGAACTCCAGCACATCGAGCTCGGCACCCTCGCCCAGGCCCGCAGAGCCGGGCATCCAGGCACCGGTGGCCACGACCACGTCGGTAAAGCCCTGGTCCTTGAGCTCGTCAATGGAATCAACGCGAGCGTTGAGCTGCACCTTGGCGCCAAAGGCTAGGCAGAGCTCGGCATCGTGGGAGATATCGTCGCTCGCGATGCGGAACTCGGGAATCACGTGACGGACCACGCCACCGAGCGAATCGCGGGCCTCAAAGATGGTGACGGGCACGCCGGCACGCGTCAGGAAGAACGCCGTCGCCAGGCCGGCCGGGCCGCCGCCGATAACGGCAACGTTGCGCTCGCCGTCGTTTGCGATGGCCTGGGCACGCAGCTTGGGCAGCACGGCGGTCATGGCCTCGCGGGCGGCCTTGAGCTTGCTGGCGCGAATCTGGGCGCCCTCGGGCTCGTAGAACGCACGCTCGCAGGCACGGCCGCAGGGATGCGGGCAGATGGTGCCGGTAATGAACGGCAGAGCGTTGCGCTCGATGATGATGTTGAGCGCGTCCTCGTAGCGGCCCTCGTCAACAGCCGCCAGATAGGCGGGAATATCCTGCTGGATGGGGCAGCTCGTGCGGCACGGCGTGGTAAAGCAATCGGAAAGCGGGCTCTTGCCGGCGACCTTGCGGTCGGGCAGCGGACGCAGCGGCTTCTTGTAGAGCGGGTTGGTGAGTGAGTCGGTCTGGATCGCAGTCACAGCCTCGAGCGAGACGCCCGCGAACGGCTTGCCATCCAGGTCGGTAAACTCGCCGGCCATCTGGCTAAAGCGCTCGTAGCCACCGGGCTTGAGCACGTCGGTCGCCAGAGTGACGGGCCAAATGCCGGCATCGTACAGGGCGCGGATATTGTAGACCGTGGCGCCGCCGGAGTAGCTGATGCGCAGCTTGCCATCGAACTGCTCGGTAATGCGGCGGGCGGCCTCGATGGTTAGCGAGAACAGCGAACGGCCGGACATGTACATCTCGGTAGAGGGCAGCTCGTTCCTCGTCACGTCGACGGGGAACGTGTTGGTCAGCTTGACGCCAAACTCCAGGCCGTGCTCGGCGCACAGGGCAATCAGGCGCTCGAACATGGGCACGGCGTCAGCCCACTGCAGGTCCTCGCGGAAGTGCGTGTCATCGAAGACGATGTAGTCAAAGCCCAGCTCGTTCAGACGCTGGCGGGCAAACTCATAGCCCAGCAGCGTGGGATTGCACTTGATGTAGGTGTTGAGGCCCTTCTCGGTGATCAGATAGGTCGCGATGCGCTCAATCTCCGCCGGCGGGCAGCCATGCAGCGTAGACTCGGTAATGGAGTTGGAAACGCGTGCCGGGATGGACTCGACAAACGCGGCGTCGACATGCTCAAACTTGTCCAGGTTGGCGAGAGCCCATGCGCGGCACTCGTTCCAGACGTCGGAGCCGCTGGCATCCTTCATGCCCTCGATGTAGGCATCGACCTTGGGGCTCTTGATGCCCTCCAGGTCATAACCCACGGACATGTTGAAGACAAATCCGTCCGGGCTTCCCAGGCCGTACTCGCGAGCGATCAGGTGGCAGGCGAACCATGCCTTCACGTACTCGGCAAAGGCCTGCGGAACCTCGAGCTCGGTCGACCACTCGCAGTTGTAGCACTCGTCCTGCGCCACGATGCAGGGCTTGTTCACACACTTGGAGAGCTCCTCGCCGTCCATAACCTGGACGGTCTTGAGCTCAAAGAAGCGGGAACCGGCAACGTAGGATGCCACGATGTTCTGGGCAAGCTGCGTATTGGGGCCGGCGGCCGGGCCAAACGGAGTCTCGATGCGCTCGTCAAAAATGGGAAGCGCGCCCTCCTGGTTGGTCGTGACCATCTTGCGCACGCCAAAGACGGCGCCCTGGGTCTTGTGCTCCTCGATGATCCAGTTCATCAGCTGCGAAAACGGGATCGGCCTCATGATGTCGCTCATAGTGAGCTCCTCTCTGTAACGCCCGGCGAGACCGCGCGGCGGGCGCAAATACGGTGTAGCGCTAGCACAGCGCCGGCGACCCCGCGGAGGTCGCCTATACGCGCGTCGGATGCGGCGAAACATCCGGCGCGCGTGAATCTACTTGTAATTAGTAGGCGCGATCGTTGAGCGTGCTCCAGAGCTTCTTGGACTCAGCCATGGTCCACGCGTTAATCTTTTCCTCATCGATGCCAACGAACTCGCGATCCTTGTACAGGACGCGGCCGTTGATGATGGTGGTGCGGCAGTTTTTGCCCATCATGCCAAAGAGCATGTGACCGTCGATGTTCTCCTCGCTCAGCGGCGTAAAGGGCTTGTAGTCCATGACGATGACGTCGGCGGCAGCGCCGGGCTCGAGCACACCGAGCTTGCGATCGAAGTACTTGCTGGCCATCTTGGCGTTGTTCTCGAACAGCATGGTCATGGCCTCGCACCAGCCCACGTTGGGCATGGCGGCGTTGTGGCGCTGAATGATCAAGAAGACCTTAAGGCTCTCGAGCATATCGTGGGTGTAGGCGTCGGTGCCCATGCACACGGGGATGCCGCGGCGGAAGAACTCGAGCACGGGGGCGCAGCCCACGGCGTTGCCCATATTGGATTCGGGGTTGTTAACCAGCCAGGTGCCGGACTCCTTGACGATATCCATCTCGGCGGGCGTCACATGGATGCAGTGGCCGAGCATGGTGTCGGGACCGAGCAGGTTGTGCTGCAGCAGGCGCTCGACGGGGCTGATGCCGCCGCGGTTGAGGCGGGAGTCCCACACATCGTTCATGCCCTCGCACACGTGGATGTGGAAGCCGGTCAGGCCATTGTTGGCCTCGGCCATCTTATCCATGGTCTCGTCCGACAGCGTAAAGGTGGCGTGACCGCCAAACATGGCGGCGATCATGTGATTGTCGTTATCGCGACGCTCCTTGGCGGCCCACTGGGCAAACTCGGCGTTCTCGGCAATAGCCTGATCGCACTTTTCCTGGCCACGGCGGTCGGAAACCTCGTAGCACAGGCACGAACGCATGCCCAGTTCCTGAGCGGCGTCCTTAATGGTAAAGAGGCTGCCCGGAATCTCGCAGAAGCTCGCATGGTGATCGAAGATCGTGGTGACGCCGTCGCGGATGGAATCCAGAATCGTGGCATAGGCGCTGGCCTTGGTGCCGTCGAGCGTCAGGTTGTCGTCGATCTTCCACCACTGCTGCTCAAGATTCTCCAGGAAGTTGGTGGGGTTGCAGCCCTTAATGGCAAGGCCGCGGGCCAGACCCGAGTAGATGTGGGTGTGGCAGTTGATAAGTCCGGGCATGATGAGGTTGCCCTGGGCGTCGACGTACTCGGCATCCGGGTACTTGGCCTTGAGCTCGCGCTCGGGGCCCACTTCGACGATCGTATCTCCGTCAATGGCGACCGCACCGTTGGGAATGAACGGAGTCTGAGCGTTGCGGGTAAAGACGGAACCGTTAGCGACCAGAAGCATAAATGCTCCCTTCAACATCAGGGGCGGGGTTTGACACCTCTGACATGGCGGAAGTGCGAAGCGCCGGCCTACACCGGAAACGGGCCCTCTCCCGTCAACGCTTCACCAAAGGGACGAGCCCTTTGAAGTGCGGCTTGGCGCCGCATGGCGCCGGCGGACGAGGCGATGCGTCCGCCGGCGAATAGCACCGAATTGGTTACTTCTTGCTCTCGGGCAGGACCAGATTCACAGCGGCATCCTTGGCGGCATCGATGTGCTGAGCCACGACCGGCGTCTGCGGAAGGATCAGGTTGAGCACGATGGCCATGATGGCGGTGGGGGTTACGGCGTTGGAGCCGATGACGGTGGACACCCAGGTGGGCATGCCCTCGCCGGCAAGGCAACCACTGGCCATCCAGATACCCAAGCCAAAGACAACGGAGGTGCCGACGATGGTGGTGGTGCGCTGCGTGAGGCCCTCGCGGGTGAACATGCGCACACCGTTCATGGTGATGGTGCCAAAGACGCCGACGGTCGCGCCGCCGATAACAGGCTGCGGGATGGCGGAGAGCACGGCAGAGAGCTGCGGGAACAGACCGGCGATGGCAAAGACGGCCGCGATGATCACAAAGACCCACTTGTTGACGACCTTGTTGGAGCAGATGATGCCCACGTTCTGGCCAAGGGCGCTGGTGGGAAGACCGCCCAGCAGGCCGCCGACCATAGAAGTGAGGCCCTGGGACACGATAGCGCCGGAGAGCTCGCGCTCGGTGGGCATACGGTCGATGGAGCCCAGGCAGGCGGCGGAGACGTCACCGATAACCTGGATGGCAACCATGGGGAACACGACGGCGAGGGTAATGCAGACCTCGGGATCAAACTCGAGCGCGTAGGGCATGAGCTTGGGAAGAGCGAAGACCTGAGCGGTGGCGACGCTGGAGAAGTCGATCATGCCAAAGGGGATCGAAACGATCATGCCAACGATCATGCCAAAGAACACGGATCCCAGCTTGAGCGTGCCCTTGCCAAAGTTGGCGAGCGCGAAGACGACGGCGAAGGTGATAAGAGCGACGCACCATGCCTGCGGGGTGCCCCACAACGGCGTGCCCATGCCACCGGCCATGTATTTGACGGCCGTGGGATAGAGAGAGACGCCAATGGAGAAGATGACCGTGCCGGTCACGACGGGCGGGAACAGCCACTTAATCTTGCTGTAGGCCAGGCCAAAGAGGACCGCGACGGCACCGCCAACGATCTCGCCGCCCAGCAGCGCGCCAAAACTAAAGCCCGAGGCGCCCATGGCCTGGAGGGCCGGGAGGAACGCGAACGAAACGCCCATGACGATGGGCAGGCCGCCGCCGATGCGGCGGAAGGGAGCGAAGGCCTGAAGGGCCGTGTCGATTGCCGAAAGAATGAGCGCGACCTGGATGATGTCGGTGCTCTGCTGGCTATTAAAGCCGTAGACGCCGGCCATGATGACAGCCGGGGTAATGATACCGGCAAACGAAGCCAGTACGTGCTGAAGGGCACACGGGATCATTTCCTTAACGGGAGGCATGCCTTCGCGAGTGAACAGGGCTTCAGTGCCGTTCGTAACCGTATCCTGGGTCATTTGACCACCAATCCTCGAAATAGTTGTTTTCGCATCTAACGCTCTATTGTGACGCAGTGCGGGGTTGAGGTTGTGCCTTCGTTGCATATCGTATTAAAGATGATTCTCATTCTCAATAATAATTTTTTGTTATCAGACTATTCTTCAGCTGAGATAACGCATTTCCGCAGGTCAGGAAAGTGTCTGGTCAAAATAACATCTTACTTTTCTTTTGGTCAACCGTTTACCGCTAAATTCCTACCGTTCGTCTGCATTACGCAATGTACCTGCGAATATACGAGATGAGGAATGGCGTGTTACCATGAGAAAAAATTGTTATGAACATTTCCGATTTCACCCCAAGGAGTTGCCCGTGAACGAGACCGTACGTCGCTTTTTACCGATGGTCGATTTCCTGGAGCAGATACTCGGCAAAAACAGCGAGATCGTCCTGCACGATTTCTCGGATCCCGACCACGCCATCGTCGATATCCGCAACGGTATCGTGAGCGGCCGCAAGGTCGGCGGTCCCGCCACCGATCTGGCGCTCAAGATCATGCACGACGCCAAGTATCGCGACCTGCCGTTTATTACGGGCTACGAGGGGCGCGGTGCCGGTGGCAAGACGTTGGAGTCGGCGACGTACTTTATCCGCGAGAATGACGAGATCGTCGGTATGCTCTGCGTCAACACCGACCTCTCGACCGTGCGCTCCATCAACGCCATGGCGCAGCAGCTCATGGCGTGCTTCGACGCGGCGCCGACGCGCACGGAGCCCGCCTCTATCGAGGTCGAAAGCCTTTCGGAGTCCACACAGGAGCTCATCGACCGCAGCATTGCCGAGCTGCTGAGCGCTCGCGGGCTGGATGTGACGTCGCTTGGTCAAAGCGACCGCGTGGACGTCATTCGCCACCTCAACGGCAACGGAGTGTTCATGCTCAAGGGCGCCGTAGCCTGCGCCGCCACCGCGCTGGGCATCTCGGAGCCCAGCGTCTACCGCTACCTGCAAAAAGTCCGCAAGGAAGGCTAACGAGCAAAATGGAGCGCGGGCAGTCTTTTTTGGACGGGGCTATTTTAGCTACCCTCCCTCTGCCCACGATTTCGATGAGCCGCAAGTAAAATCAATCCTGCATATAGGGGTAGCTAAAATGGCCCCGTCCCAAAAAGACTGCCCTTGGTGGCTCCGCAAGCGATCCGTCACGTGACAAAAGAACCCTGCAGTTCACACGCACTGCAGGGTCTTTTTGCATGTCATGTTTAGTTGTTGTCAACACCTTAGAGAGCGGCGACGACCTCGATCTCGACCAGACCGCCGGCCGGAAGGGCGGCAACCTGGAAAGCGCTGCGCGCGGGGAACGGAGCCTCGAACTTGGAGGCGTAGATCTCGTTCACGGCAGCGAAGTCGGCGATGTCGGCCAGGTAGACCGTGGTCTTGACGACATCGGCAAAGGTGGCGCCGGCAGCGGTCAGCAGGGCCTCGACGTTAGCAAGGGACTGCTTGGCCTGGGCCTCGACGCCCTCGGGCATCTTGCCGGTTGCGGGGTCGATGCCCAGCTGGCCGGACAGGAACACC